>Ga0302215_10000893_pt1 | contig 21668 bp, 20 predicted proteins | sample II_Fen_N3_1_FD_194580 | JGI IMG/M metagenome (GOLD analysis project Ga0302215, IMG submission 194580) | Peat permafrost microbial communities from Stordalen Mire near Abisko, Sweden - II_Fen_N3_1 | ecosystem: Environmental > Terrestrial > Soil > Wetlands > Permafrost | place: Sweden: Abisko... | reverse complement strand
CTATTTTGCAGTTAATATTAGGTTCTTCCTAAACCCATCATTAGTCCGGCGAGAAACCGTTGCAAATATAGATCATTGATTATCAACTAAAAATAAGTACAAATCCCTTTGTGACAAATACAACTCAAAATTGTGACAAATTTAAAAAACCTGTGACAAACAAAATCAAAAACAGTGACTAAATATAAAATACTACTGGAGAGAATGGATTTTTCATTCGTTCGCTTTTCTAAAATAAGAATAAGAATCGTTCAACAACCATTTTTTCAGATTTCTTTTAAACCGTTCCCCTACAAAAATTTCTATATCTATTCCGGTTATTTTAAAGTTAGTGCTATTTACCGTTAGTTTATCTCTATCCACAAACATCATATTCACCAGAAAAGATCTATGAATACGAACAAACTGAGTATATGGCGATAATTGCTTCTCAGCATACGATATTTTATAGCGCAAATGGTTCTTCCTAATGGTGTCACCCTCCAGACAATAAAGAAAAATATAATTTTCATCCGATCTTATAAGCACTATATCCATTACCCTCACACTAAATTTACAAAAAGTAACGATATCTTTCTCTTGATTCACTTCAAATTTCAATCTATGATCTTTGTTGCGCCACAGTAAATGTCCCACATAGTACAAAGCTGAAAGCAGACTGAAACTTGCAGTGTGCTTTATTGATTTAAAAAAGAAAGAGGCATTCAGCGATTTATCATAGATATAGGAAGCATAAAGCCAATTAGCACTACCGGCAACTACCACCAGGACTGTCAGCATGCCCGTCAATAGTAATACAGATCTTCGATTTAATCGGGTTGGATAAATAATATCGGGGGGGAGTAAAGTAGATGCACAAACAGATTGTCCCAACATAGATAAAACCATAGCCCGAAAGCTTCAATATTTTGTATTGATCGTGCCAGAGCGAGATATTATAAGGTTCGGCTTCGTACAGAAAGAAGGTAATAACCACAATTGCGGCAACCGATATACATAACTGCGTTCGGTTTCTTTTCAATAAAGCAATAAATGAATATAACTGCTTCTGAACAATTATATTCAATCCCTGAAAGTAAGTCATAAAACAAACAAATAAAAAATTAGCGAGAACAAGAGACATAGTTAAATTTAGCCACAAATATAAGGTTAATTATTTATTTTATAAACATTTCAATTCTATATCTTTTACACAATTATATTATTTTAAGTTATGGTTGATTAACGTGAATTCGATATAAAAGCTTGCATATTCTGTCAGGATATCACTAAATATAAAGTAATACTGTTTTTACATTTGCTATATGAGTCGCTAGTTGGGCGAAGTATTGGGAGATATAGGATTAAACCTTATTCGTAATTATTTGCATCTTTAGAATTGATCTCCAGCAATACTCCGGAACAAAGTCTATTTTACACTTGATATCAAGCCATTAAATCGGCGATATTCCTTAGAAGAAAGTAAAAAGATATGTGGGTAGAAGTGAAAGGCCGCGTGGCGGAATAGAAAAGCCATACGGCACTGAATGAATGCCATATAGCACTGGAGAAAAGCCATGCGGCTATTGGCGAGTGCCATGCGGCACTGAAAGAAAGCCATGCGGCACTGAAGGAATGCCACGCGGCAATTGAGAAAAGCCATGTGGCCTTTTAATGTTTGGGGCTGTCAAAAAGACCTTGTGTGTGAGTAGCTGTCATACATATTAGCAATGGTTTACTCATTTCATTAAATATGCATGTCAGACCATTTATTTAAACATTCGCAGATAACTTCTACTTTATCCCATTCCAATACCGGACTCATAGGCAAACTAATCACTTCGCTGTGAATTTTTTCAGTAATAGGTAACGATAAATTATTCATTGATGCGTATGCCCCTTGTTTGTGAGGTGGTATAGGATAATGAATCAAAGTTTGTACATCATTGTCTGTAAGGTATTGCTGTAACTGGTCACGTTTGGAGGTTCGAATTACAAATAAATGCCAAACATTACCAGTAAACAGTAGACAGTTATCAGTTATCAGTGGAAGAGTCAACTTTTCATTATTAATATGAGAACAATAGTATTGAGCTATCTCGCGTCGTCGTTGGTTCTCAATATCTAAATAACGAAGCTTTACATCCAAAACAGCAGCTTGGATTTCATCCATCCGACTGTTTAAACCCTGGTATTCATGAACATACTTTTGCTTACTTCCATAATTTACTAAAGCACGAATCATATTGGCGAGTTCATCATCATTGGTAGTAACTGCACCGGCATCACCTAGTGCCCCTAAATTTTTACCGGGGTAGAAACTAAAACCTGCTGCGTCACCTAATGCCCCACTTTTTTTAATCAATAACTGCTGACTGATAACTGTTGACTGATAACTGAACTCAGCCCCTATAGCTTGTGCATTATCTTCTATGATTTTAAGATTGTATTTTTTTGAAATAGTTTCCAACTCTTCGCTCCAACAGACTCTCCCATATAAATGCACCACCATAATGGCTTTGGTACGTGACGTAATATGCTTTTCGATTAATGAAATATCCAGATTGTAGGTATTAATATCCGTTTCCACCAATACCGGTTGCAATCGATTATCACTGATAGCCAAAATGGATGCAATATAAGTATTGGCGGGGACAATTACTTCATCACCTTCCTGCATCACACCCAATTCAATATATGCTTTGAGTATCAAACGTAATGCATCCAAGCCATTAGCAACACCAATGGCATGTTTCACTCCAATGTATTCTGCTAAATTCGTTTCGAAAGTGTTGAGCTCATTCCCCAATAAATACCAACCACTATCAATAACACGTGCGGTGGCTTCTTTTAATTCTGTAGCATATTGAGCATTGATTTTTTGTAAGTCCAGAAATTTTATCATATTACCCCAAACCCCTAAAGGGGCTTTAAATTAGACATTTTCAATTTTTTATATTTTCGTTCAATCCTTTAGAGGACGTAGTCTATATCACTCTCTGTTCCCCTTTAGGGGTTAGGGGTTATCTTCCTAACAAACTTTGCTGGATTTCCAACCCAAAGTTCATTTGCCGGAATATCTTTTGTTACTACACTTCCTGCTCCTATCATAGCATTTTCGCCTATCGTTACTCCGCCAAGAATAACAGCAGCTGCACCTATCGAAGCATTTTTCTTTATGACCGTTCTTTGCAACTCAAAGGCTTGCTTGGCTCGTGGGTATTTGTCGTTGGTAAAAGTTACGTTTGGACCAATCTGTACATTATCTTCCATTGTAATGCCATCCCACAAGTAGACACCACACTTTACGGTTACGTTATTTCCAATCTTTACATCATTCTCGATAAAAGAATGGCTACATATATTACAATTTTCGCCAATAACAGCATCACGAAGTATAACAACATATTGCCATACCCGTGTACTCTCGGGGATACTGCTCGACTGAACGTCGGATAAAGGATGTATCATTTTATAGATATTAGAACAAAGATAAAGAAAGCCTATTTCTTATATTTTAAAAACTCATTATAATCCCGAACATAGTCTGCTTCATCATATTTATGTGATGCCAACACTAAACAACTGGAGCCTGACGAAAAATTCACTAATTCACGCCAAATGCCGGGCACAACATATAAACCCTGATAAGGTCTGTTAAGAGTTATTGTTTTCTTTGTTGTTCCATCGTCCAACACCACATCAAAACTACCACTTGCAGCAACAATCAATTGACTAAGATCTTTGTGAGCATGTCCACCACGCTCCTCTCCTCCGGGTACATCATAGAGATAATACACTCGCTCAATATCAAAAGGAACAGCTTGTCGGTTTTCCACAACAGTGATATTTCCTTTTATCCTGTGATTCTTATCCAATTCATTTACACAGCATTCGTTTACGGTTGAAAGAGTAAAATCCGAAAAAGGTGGAATAATCAAACCACTATTTATCAATAGATTGGATTGCACATTGACATTAGCATTAGCAAAGGTAATAAATTCAGCGTAATCCCGGATATAATCATTTTCATTATAGACTGTTGAAGCCAATACCAAAGCCAAAGAGTTTGTTGAAAAATTCTCTAAACTTCTCCAAACTCCTTTGGGAATATACAGTCCGAAGTAAGATCGGTTTAGCGGGAATCGCTTTTTTCGTCCGTTACCTGTATCCACTATTACATCAAAACTTCCCGACAAAGCTATTATAAATTCATCCTGTTCTCTAAACGCATGACCACCACGCACTTCGCCACCAGGCACATCGTAAATCCAGTATGCTCGTTTTATTTCAAAAGGTACGTGACGGTTAGCCTCCACAAAAGATAGATTTCCTCTTGCATCTACTATTTTGGGTAGTTGGAGTATGTTGGGTGATTTTTTCATTGTTTTATTGCTTCACTGTCTTACCCGGTGTAATTTTATATTATTTTTCGTAGTTCTTTATTCTCTTCAACAAACAAAAAATATAAAAACCTATTTTTGTTTTAGAAAATAATCTCGCTCTCTTTTCTTTTTTACCCGGCTGTATAAAATGATTCAAAGCATTCTGTGCCTCTCCATAATCAAAATTATAAACTGCAACCAAAAAATGCCTGTACTGCATATAATCATGTGCCCACTGCTCACTAAATTCCACTTCTCCCGGAAAAAATTCGTCCAAATACCGCTTTATATTTACCAATCCCTGATGATAATACAAATAGCGGGGACTATTATAGTTGGTAAAAGTCAAAGATTCATTATATACCCTGTATACACAACTTAAATCCGGAATGTGCCCAAACTTAGTGTGCTTAGCAAGAATAGCCTGCATTGGTACATCTTCTACCGAAAACTCTCTTTTCAAAAATTCATCAAAGTCAATATATGTCAGTAGCTCCGCACGAATCAATAGTGATAATGGCATTGCATAAACTCCTCCACGCCAGGTTTTATCAAACACATAACCATCAGCAACAGGCTGCAAAGGTGCAAAGCCTTCTATAAACTTATTTTTCTTAACCAGTAACTTATAACCCGAAGTACTAACCACACCATAATCGGGGTGCTTATCTAGGAATTGAAGCTGTTTCTCAATCTTCCTGTCATCTATCCAGTAATCATCTCCGGCACAAACCGCTATATAGTTACCTCTGCAAAGTCGGATTGCATCAATATAATTTTTTACAAGGCCCTGATTCGTATCTTGCAACAATAGCTTTATTTGTTCGGGATATCGTTGTTGATATTCTCTGCAAATGCTTGCCGTACCATCACTTCCTGCATCTTCGGCAATAATCAGTTCTAAACCAACATCACCTTTTTGCATCAAAATACTCTCAATGGTTTGAGCAATTGTTTTTTCCTGATTATAAGTGATTATAAAAACAGATACAACAGGATGGGGAATGAGTTTGGGAGACGCAATAATCATAGTGTTGACTGATGAGTGATGAGTGATTTTTGGGCAACAGCTTCACTCACATTTATCCTTGGTAAATAATATTTTCCACTTAACCATAGTTGATTCAGGTTTCCGGCAATGGCCGAGAATGCAAATTTATAAGACGTTTGTTCGAGAAGTTTTATGTTTTTACACGACACTTCAACTAATCGACCATAAGGAAATGCAAAACAATCGATTGATTGACCTGTAAGTTGCTGTAAGTAAGTCCGCGACTCATTATACTCCATTAATGCTTCGTTAGCTGTCATATACCTGAACATTTTATGCTGTAGTGCATGCGATCCAATGGTGCAAAGAGAATCATTTGCCATCTCAACAATTTGTTCTTTGCTTAGAAAATTCGGTTTCCCTATCAACTCGTTTGTAATAAAGACAATGAACGGAATTGAGTTTGCTTTTAAAAACGGATACGCTTTTGTGTAAACACTTTCGTTGGCATCATCAAAGGTGATTATAACTGAGTCAGATCCTGTATATCCTTTGAGAATAATTTGGGTCAGCTCTTCAAATGTATTTGCATGTTTGCCCTTTGCCAATTGATCCGACAGAAAAGATTCAAAAGAAGATTTCGAAATTGTAAAGGGAGATTTTACCATCGATACCTCATCCAATATATCATGAAAAATATACACTTTTGAACCTGTTGGCTGAATCTTACTCAACAAACGGAGTAATAAAGTGTATATTCTGTTTTGTTCCCTTGTTATTCTGAGTCTGATTGGTATCATAGTTTATTTATTGCACAGTGTTAATCTGTGTATTTCACCGTGTCACACAGTGTTACTAAAACATTATTTCATTTCGTATTTCAACTTTTCTCAAATTCCAGAAAAAAGCCAACTCACCTTTCCGTTGCATCATGCTGAAATACGTTTTTCTCTTATCTTTTGCAAATATAAGAAATTCAAGTTGTTTTTTAAGTAAATGCAAAACAGAATTAGATATATATTTAAGAGTTTGTACATTCCATTTAAAATCGTTGTTTCTAAACAGGCCGTAAGAAGAACTAATTCCTACATTGTAAAATCTACGCCCCATATCTTTGACCGTCCCCTGCCTGTCTACAAACTGTAAATGTTGCATAGTCGCATAAGGTGTCCACCCGATCAATCGCTTTTGATGTTGCAGTTTTATTACCAATCCGGTATCTCCATCTCCTACTAAATAATCACCCACCAAATCGGGATTAAACCCTCCTAATTCCTCAAACACACTTTTCTTTATCGAGAATAAACCTCCATTTAAATACAAATCAGTTCCTACCAACACCTCATTGCCATAATTCAATTTACCTAACATAAATTCGTAAGGAGCTATCCATTCGGGGGGAGTTTTATCCCATGCAATATCTATCTTTCCCGCAACAGCTACTACTTCAATATTTTGTTGATATACGTTCACTATTTCTTCAATACAACTTCCGTTGAATAATCCGTCATCATCCGCAAAAATCAGCAGTTCAGATTGTGCTAATTTAGCACCGGCATGACGTGCATTCGTGGAACCGGGCTTAAGCTCTTTGAGATACTGAAAATTTGAGCGATTTTTTATAAAATCATTTATCTGGGTTGCAGAATTATCAGTTGAATTATTATCTACCACTATCACCTCAAAGTCATCACTACACAACGTTTGTGTAGTCCATGTCTCTAATGATCGAATAATAACATCTGAACGATTGTAGGTGGGTATAATGATGGAAGCTTTCATTTTCTTCGAATATAACGTTCTAATTTCTTCCACCATGGTAAAAGTCTTTGCAAAGCTTCTTGCGTCTCCTTTTTCAACAAGTCAACATTCTGACTCGACATTCCGTCCATTTCAAAACAACTCACTAAAATAGGTATTGACTTATATTTACAAGAATGTAAACCACATGCAATTAGAAAAAATTCCCAGTCGGAAACTATTTTATTCTGTTCATTATAATAACCATATCTAGAAAACAAATTTCTATTAATGAATGTATTAGGATGCGTCAAACCTGCATTTATGCAATAATTTAAATTTAAAACTTTAGACGGAAATAATTTTGTCACAACAGCACCACTTTTCAATAACTCCAATTCACCAGAAACTATATCGTTTTCATTATTTAAATAGGGCAGTACATGTTCAATTACATCGACCGAAGCCAATCTATCACCTGAATTAAGGAATAGCAAATAATCTCCTGATGCCATCCGAATACCTTTATTCATCGCGTTATAAATCCCGGTATCAGGTTCACTAATCCATCTCTGTTGAATCGTTGAAATATCATGAATGACAGCATCGTTTGGTTTTACTAACAACTGTCGAATTGTATCAACACTACCATCATCTGAACCTCCGTCTACAATGATATGTTCAAACGTTTTACACGTTTGGGAATAGACACTTTCAAGAGTCTTCCTCAATCCATCTTTATTGTTTAAGTTGATAGTAATGATAGATAGCTTCATTTCGACTGATTTGACCAGATGTTTTTCATTTGATTCCAACGATTACTCCATGTATGATGCTGAAGTACTTGTTGATAATTCTTCTCAATTAACGGTATATAAGTATCAAAATCCTTTAGAATTGATTCTATTTGTCCCACCGGATCCGACATATTAATCTCAATAACCGGATTGTATCCAAACAATTCGATCATCTCTTTAGGAGCATGCCCTACAATAAGACATTTAGAAACCATAGATTGTAAATATCGTATTGTCATTGTCTCAATATCTCCCGATCTTTCAGGATGCGTAACACTCGATGGAACGCAAATCGAAATCTTTGTTTTTGCCAATCCTTCTATAAAATCTTGGCGTGCTGGAAATATCAATTCACCTTTTTTAAGCTCATACAAATAAGTATAGCCTTTCTCTGCAAGAGCATCTACTATCATATCATGATAGTAATCATATTTCCGACCCAAAGCTAAAACATCAATTGTTTTATTAGAATACTCAAAAAAATCATATTCGTCTGGTTGAATCCCTTCAGGAATCCAATGAAATATTTTCTTTTCAATATTTTTATTTAAAAGAGATTTTGATTGTGACGCAGAAACAAATACGTAATCAACTTTATAATTGACTACAAAGTTAATTATTTTATCAAAATCATGAGGCCATGCATCAAAAAGGTAAATACTTCTACAATGAAAGGTGTAGATTCCATAAGGTCGGTATTTATATTCATCTAACCCCATCATAATGGAAAATAGATGTTTCTTATCTTTTAATGGATGTTTTAAGTAATATTTTGCTGTCGAGAATATTGAATAGGTACCTAGTTTACGTAAAACACGATACAATACTACAAAGAGATTAAATGATAAGAATTGTGGTCTATAAGCAACAACGCATTCTGCACTGCTTAATATCTCGTTTTCAAATTCGGTTACCGTGTCATTTGAAACATGAGTATTCGATGTACTTACAATCAATTTCATTTATAATATTTGCTAATAGAAAATCTGTCTCTCAATTTCATAACAGGCAACTCAAAACAATTATATATCAGAATTGAACTCGAAATAGATATTATCCAAAATAAGAAAACGAGAATCATTTCCAAATATGTAGTTTGAATATATTCTTTTAAAAACGCCTCCACATAAACTAAAATAAAGCCCTTTACTAATGAGTAGTTTACTAAATAAACCGAGTAGGAAATAAGACTCATTCTTTTTATAACTCTAGTAACAATATTATCTCGCGAAACGTTGAATGTACTTAGAAATGGTAACATCAAAAGTATCAATAATGATTGTATTGACAAATAAAAAACAGACATAAAATACGCTAACTGGCCATTAAAAAAAAATTGAATACAATTAACTTCCAAAACTTTGAAAATCAACAATCCTGAAAAACCAAGATAAAACAATAGCTTTCTGTTTGAGATCCATAAAGGCAGACAGTAATAACTAACAAATGCACCAAGAACTCCAAAAATGATACTATCAAAACGGCAAATTGCTATTCCTCGAATAAAATACTCCCAACTTAAAAAGTCATTCACATTATAATATACGCAGATATAATATCTAATTACAGGCGTTAATATTATTACCAAAATTAGAACAAATAAAATAGAAATCTTAACTCTCCATTTAAATACTTTATTGAGAATATAAATAACTATAGGTAAGAGTAAATAGAACCATTCTTCAATGGTCAGACTCCAAGATTCCTGAAAAAAATTCGGAATCGGTTTGTAAAAGTTTTGGACAAAAAAGAGATATTTAAAGACTCTTAGTTTATACTCTCCAAATACAAATATCAAAATAACCAAAAACAGTAAATAGTTTGGTAGTGTTCTAAACCATCTTCTCAACCAAAAATTTAAAATCGTACTAAAAGTTATTGATTTTTCTAATGAATTTATTAAGATATTGCCTATAAGGAAACCACTCAGAACAAAAAAATAAATGACACCATCGAATTTTACATATTGTATGTAACGATTCAATCCAGTGGTTGTCAAATCTAATGTATGAATAATTAAAACGGAAAAAATAGCAAATGCCCTAATAACATCTAATCCTAATACTCTATCACCTTTCATCTTAAATCAATGGGATATATTTTCGCCAGAAAGAGTTTGTTTCATACCTATTCCAGGCATGACATCCAAAAGGTAAAGCATTGTTATTTAACTCAAACAAATACAGTGGTGATTGTTCAAAAGCAAAATCAATAGCATCTTTTAATTCCGGAACTTTTAGTTTTAGTTTTGTTTCTGACAATCTCAAACAATAAAATAAATCTTCCGCATCAGTCCACTCACTCAGTAAAAATTTAAAATTATTTTCATATCCAAAAATCCAGGCCTTCAAAAGCCACAGAAAACCTTTATGATTCAGTTTCATTTTTTTACTCAGTTGCTTTAATCCAAATAAGTTTTTGTTCGTTACAAACAAATTTCTAAAAGCAGATATTTTTCTTAATGAAAAACCACCATTACCTACAGCCCACAAATTTGCTCCCTCTTCATGTGAAAGGTTATCATCAAACCATGGAGCTCCTATATAATCATATCCTCTATTACACCAAGATTCCAAAACGTCCCGAAATACAAAACAATCCAATTGATAAATAAGTATATTTTTATAATTCAAGAATCTATTATAGAATTCTTTTTTCATCATTAAGTTATTATATCCCGAGAGGTCTTTAAAGTATTCTTTATCAAAATATTCAAAATTCACACTAACGTTATATGACAAAAAAATGCCGTTATACGTAATAGTGCTAAGCTCTTTATAAGTAACTAAATAGATAGGATATTTTTTCAATACACTTACACACTGTTGTAGTGAACAAATTTCATATTCATTCAATATCTCTTTATAAATTGGAATTATTATCGCACAGAGATTGATTTCTGACATGTTTACATTTATTCAATCAGTTGTCCATTCTTTACACTATTTGAACCTTCATTATTATCTCCTTTTTGGATAAATATAATATTGTGATAAAAATGAATCGATACAATATTTTTATCAAAATACGTGGGCTCATAACCAAATTTTAAATATTCTTCATGATTTAGTCCATCGGTGAGTGCTTTAAAAAAATTCATTGAATTATTAGCGTTATGTAAATCATTACTATCCCCACCGGCCTCAGGCCAATACGAAGTTTGCACATCTTCGATTACATACCAACCATTTTTTTTTAAATGAGGAAAAAGAATACAAAAGGTTTCAATCACATGTTCATTCAAATGACTTCCATCGTCAATAATTATATCTTGTTCAGAAATTTCTTTGATAACTCTATTTAGAAACTCTTTATCAACCTGACTTCCTTGAAAAATCTTAATTCTTCTTTCTTCTTGTGGTGACTTATCAAAAATATCAATAGAAAAAATTTCACCTTTAGTAAAATATCTCTTCCACAATCTTAACGAAGCACCACCACTGAATGGATCATTGTAACCACCCACACCAATTTCCAAAAGTTTTATTTTTTTATTCTTAAATTTCTCGAAATGAAATTGGTAATGTGGTGTATAGAAATGCGTTCCCCATTTATCTGTCTTATTAATCTCTGCCAATTTATTTAAGTCATTCCCATATCCAATAGAGCTTAAATAATTTCTCCAATATCTAATTGAATTTTTTAGTTTTTGGCGATTTTTACTTGTAAATTTTGAACTTAAAAAATATTTGATTATCATTCTACTTTATTTTATCAATAATTTCCATTTTTTTTAAAAGTTTGTCAACTCTTCTATATCTTCGTCTATTTAATTTATTTTGAGAGTATTGCAACCATCTTTGAATTAATTTATCTTTAACATTCCTCGGATCTTCATATATATCAGTATTATTAGGCATTTTATTGGCAATTTCAGTCCAATTTACAGTCCAGATATATACCTTTCTAAATCTTCGAACGCCATATTTATCAAACAATGCTAATACCTCTTTATCATACCAATAGACTTCCGTTTCTATCACCTCGAGTATATCAATTCCTCTATATTTATACCAGTTAATCCATTCGGTTGGAATTGGGAGCAACTGATCATTTGTAATATTATCCATGTGATGATACTGACGATATATATCAACAGCACTCTTCATGGGATTATTGATTACTTCTAAACACTGATAATAATAATGTTTATGTAACATTCTTCTCCAGCTCGTATATTGAAAATGAATTACAGAAAATGTTTTCACATCATAACTGGGTGTATCATTCAAAATCGGGACTCTAGCACAATGTATCGCATTTGGAGAAATGCCCTGATCATAATTATCGAAGCCATCATCCATATAACCCCATGGAAAATAATAGCCTCTCCACATGGTTTTTCCATCAGGAGAAAAATTAGACCATTGGAAGTTTATGGCTGTACCCGGAGTTAGTTTAAGAATCTCATCCCATTCGCCACTGGTAAAGATTTCTGACGAAAACATTTCATCAGCATCCAACGTAATCAATAATTTGGGACCACTAATCTTTCTTGCTTCATCTATCAACAATCGTTTTCTTCCAAGCTCATTAAACTCTAGAGAATTATTGTCAATTAATCTAACTTTTGGATAGTTGAGCGCAATTTCGCGTGATCCATCCGACGACATCTGGTCAGCAATAATAATATAATCTGCCCATAGACTCGTAGCTTTCAGAAAACGATCTAAAACCCAAGCTTCGTTACGTACAGGAGTTAAACAAATTATTGTTGGAGTCATGATCAAAGTATTAATAACCCCCTTGTAGAATAATTAAACTCAAAGCCACTTGCACAGACATAACCCTTTGTTGATATGAATAAATTACGTCTAATAACCATTAAATTCTGAACATTTGGATGATTTAATTCAATGTCGAAATAAAACTCCCCTTTAGAAATATTTTTAGGTAATTCTATTTCGTATTTCAACTGAAAAAAACCTGCTTTGTATGTTGGTATAATACCACTTTTATGACCCGGAGAATAAACAGCTAATAAAGTCCCCCTCATATCAAACATAAACATCTCTAACTCCATTGCTAGTTCATGGGTCAACTCTCCATTTATTTCAAGTAATATCTTATTATTTTCAGAATCAATTGTTATGTGGTTAGCTTCATTGTCATTTACTTTAATTTGCAGGATATTTAAAAATGAATTGTAAATCTGGATTCCATCTACAATTTTTCCTAAATCTATTTTACTCGTTTGTAAATAATACTCAATTGAATTTTTTACTTCACCAGAATAGATAGCACTACCATTATTAATAACCAATCCTTTAGTGCACAATGTTTCAATTGCCCCCATATTATGACTCACAAACAACACTGTTCTCCCCTCTCCCCTACTTACATCCTGCATTTTACCAATGGCTTTCTTTTGGAATTCGGCATCGCCTACAGCCAGTACTTCGTCTACTACCAGTATTTCGGGTTCGAGGTGGGCAGCTATGGCAAAGCCAAGGCGTACGGTCATGCCACTGGAGTAACGTTTGGCAGGAGTGTCGATATATCGTTCTACGCCCGAGAAATCAACAATCTCATCGAAACGGCGGGTTATCTCTGCTTTGGTCATGCCCATAATGGCACCATTCATATAGATATTCTCACGTCCGGTCATTTCGGGGTGAAAACCGGTACCGACTTCCAATAAGGAAGCGATACGTCCGGCTGCTTTAATGGTTCCGGTAGTGGGTGCCGTAACTTTGGAGAGAATTTTTAGAAGAGTAGATTTTCCGGCTCCGTTCTTCCCGATAATACCGAGAACATCGCCTTGCTGTACTTCAAAGTTGATGTCTTTCAATGCCCACACATATTCGCTTTCGCCCTTGTGTGCCCGGTCGTTTACTTCGCCAATTTTTAAATAAGGGTCCTCTTGTCCGCGTATATTCATCTTCCACCAGCGGTTGAGGTCATGACTAAGCGTTTGTGTAGAGACAACTCCGAGGCGGTATTGTTTGGATATATTTTCGAATTTTATAGCTGTTGGCATGCTAGATATCTTTATTCCTGATGATAGTGGACCTCGAAGTAATTGGTGGATCTACAGTTCCAGGTTCATATTTTTATATTTGATTAACAAAGATATATTATTTTGTTTAAATACTGACTATTTAAGAGTTATATTTACTTATGACAGCAAACACTTTAGTATCACTTCAGTTTAATATCAAAATTAAAACCATATAATCTTCTATAATGAAACGAATAATCATTTGGTATAGGTTCCACGTCAGATATGTAATATAAAACCGGACGTGGATTCACTTTCCTACCTATCAATTTATACAACAAATATTTAGGATCAGTAGTATAAGGTATTGCAATTGGATTTACTTCTACAGTGCCGGTAACGCCTTCTTTATTTAGTCTTTTTAAAAGTTCTAATCTATCATCTACTGTTTTTGCATATGCCTTAGCTGATGTTGTGTCAAAGTAAAGATTGAATGCCATAATACAAATAAGGAGTATCAAACCATAATTTAGTATACTATTCAGCAATTTAAGATTTAATGAATTTGATTTAAAGTAGCCAATGAGATAAGCGTGAAAACAAATAAAAAACATTGTAAAAAATACTATCGGTGTATAATTTCTCTGAACTCCAAAACCACTCCACAAATATACACTTGGGAATAGAGACAATAAGACATAAATAATGTAAATGATAAATGAATAAATGATTATTTTGCTATAGCTTATGTCAAATCCTAAATATTTTTCAAAAGCTGTAAAACCCAATTTTAGAAACAAAATTGCTAAAACACAATAGTAAGGTAGATAGAAAGCTAACTGGTAATACAGTTGAGATAATGCACCAATATATCCTAAAATATAGGTAGAGATATTGGGTGGAGTAACAAATTCTGTCGACTTAATTCGATTATAATTTCCAGGTGCTATTATTACGATAATGAAACATGTTAATATTACAATAATTCCGATGATTATCCTCTTTAGTCTTTTGTCTGCAATAGCAGTTGGTAGTTTAAACTGATATTTATTTAAATAACACATTCCATTAACAAATAAAGTAGCTAATGCAATTGGTGTAAATGCTTCCTGCCCTCCTCCAATTATAAGAAACAGAAAAATAAGAATTAACCACTGTATTTTTGATTCTTCTTTTTTATTAAGCAAATGAATAGTCAACATTAAAATCGGAGCCAGTAAATAATAATCCAGCGCACATAACCAATTAAAGATTGCAAAATCAATATTGGTAAGAACGTATAAATTATAAAAAATAAAAACAATATTCAGCAACACAATTTTAGGTAGGTCTGTAAATATAGACTTAGCTATGTACCAGCATATTCCAACACCAAATAGCCAAGAAATAATTGGGATGAAACGATGTTCATTTAACGATAAAATCAAATCAGAGTAGAGTGCTACTTTTAAGTAGCTAACAAATCGTCCTGACCAAGTTTGATAAAAATAGCTTACAAAGTCACTGAGACTCATCTCCTTTGCTCGCCACAAAAAATGCAAATCATCAAAATGAAAGCGTGAATAAAAAGCTAACATCAGATAATACAAAAGAAACAATAGATTTAGTATACAAAGCAACAAGATGGTTTTATCCGAAAATGCCTTTTTAGACTCAAGCTTATTCATAATCTATTTTTCAATAATAATTTCCGGTAGCACATAGTCTTACAAAATAAATGATACCTATCACCACCTGTACACCGTAAACCGAAAGCAATAAACTATTCTTAAACGTCTTACCCTGTTGTTTAAAATCCCGTAACAATGCAATCAGTGAAACGAAAAAACATATCCAGGTACAGATAACTATTTGCCAGTAGAAATTACCATGCGTAGCCCTGGGGCCTGTTTCGGCAATAAACAGATAAATAAATACCGAGACAATAAAGGAAAGAGAAGAGAACCAAAACAACTGACTTTTCCGTACTGTATTGAAATTAAACGCAGCGTAAAGCAGTGGAAACAACAATGAAAAAATAAAAGCATAAGGCATTGGCCATAAATCGGGAAAAAGCGGACTGCTATAAAATGGTTGAAAAATGACTGACGATTTTTCGTTGCTAAACGGATCTTTCGTTAGATAAATAGACCAAAACTCCAACCCTAAAAAGACCAAACCAATCATGACCGGTAAAATTCCCTGCCAAAACTCCTTTTTAAATTTGTACTTAAGAAGCAATAGCAAAGGATACACACTTACAAAAACAAAAAAATAGCTCGGCTTAATAAATACATTCAGAAAAATAAACAGCAAAATCCAGTTATTTCTTTGCGCGTCGTATTGCGTCAATTGTCGGTACGACTGCTCGAAAAGCAGCAATGCAAAAGGAAATACAAACAACACCGTGGAATTGTGCCACACATTGGGTACATAGTTACCAATATACATAAACTCATCCAACGAATAGCTTGGGATGGGAATGGCAAAAACAAAAAGCAAACTTACTGCAAAGCCATATGATAACCAATAGTCCGACCGACTGCTTTTACCGCCAGCGGTTACAGCCACAATTTTTTTTTGTGACCAGTATAGCCGATACATAGTGGCACCGGCTAAAAGCAAACACAAACTTATTTCTGAAAAACGAATATTCCCGCTAAACAAAGAGACAATATTCACTAACCAATAGAACATAAAGTTACCCGCAGTTGGTCGCACGCCACTCAGCATTTCACGCGCAAAAGCTGCATGTTCTCGCATATCGTTGTAACCTTCGGGTATAGCTGCCAGTACGGCCATATATGCCACACATAAAAGCAGTAATACGGTTGACAGTAGTAGTTTATTTTGTTTCATCAATTCTTAATTAATCAATCGTTAGACGCATGATGCGTATTACTACATGAAAAATGTATTTACTGCCTGTATAACTCTCTCAACATCAATCTCCGATAATTCGTAAAACAATGGCAAACGAACCAAACAATCGGCAAAATGATCGCAATTTGGCAATGCATCACCTTTGTATTTATCAATATAATAGGGGCTGCTATGCAAACTCAAATAATGAAATACAGATAATATCTTGTGCTGTTTCAGATGCGCAATAAACCGGGTACGTTGATCCAGAGAATCGCATACCAGATAAAACATATGAGCGTTATTAGTAGCATACAAGGGCAACGTTGGCAATAAAAAGAGTCCTTTATCTGCAAGCGGTTTCAATCCCTGATAATATTGATTCCAAATAGTCTTTCTACGAAGTTGAATATCTTCCAGATTCTCAATCTGCGCCCAAAGAAAAGCAGCAATAACTTCGGAAGGTAAAAATGAAGAACCGGTATCAACCCAACCGTATTTATTTACTTCGCCACGGAAGAACTCCGCACGATTGGTGCCTTTCTCCCAAATAATTTCTGCCCGATGTACAAACCGATCATCATTTATTGCCAACATCCCCCCTTCACCCGATATGATATTCTTTGTTTCGTGAAAAGAAAAAGCAGCCAAATGACCTATCGATCCCAAGGCTCTTGCCTCTTGCCCCTTAGCTCTTACCTCTGAATAGTACGAATCCACAGCCTGAGCAGCATCCTCCACTACCAACAAATTATATTTATTGGCAATAGACATAATCTTATTCATATCGCAAGCCACACCGGCATAATGTACCGGAACAATAACTTTAGTGCGGGGAGTTATAAGTGCTTCAATTTTATCAGCGTCAATGTTTGGATTATCGGCATAACTATCGGCAAAAATGATTGTTGCACCCTGACGAACAAAAGCTAATGCCGTGGAAACAAAAGTATAACTGGGGATAATCACTTCATCACCAGGTTGAATATTGCAAAGCAAAGCTGCCATTTCAAGTGCATCGGTACAGGAGGTAGTTAGCAAACATTTCTTAAATCCATAACGGTTTTCGAAATAGCTTTGGCAACGTTGGGTAAACATTCCATTGCCTGAAATTTTACCACTATTAACTGCTTCGTAGATATAATGCGTTTCTTTACCGGTGAGGTAGGGTTTGTTAAAAGGGATCATGTATGGGTGAATTATGATTTATTCGAAATTATAATGTATTTTTTTCAGTATATAACTTAACAATAATATAATCTTTTGATTGCATCTCAATTTTAGACTTAACGCGAATACTGTAATTGAGAAATATGCTCTCTTTAATAAGAGTCAATACCGAATTTGCATTCCCTTTCTCAAGAAAAATAGAATGTCTATTTATCAAATCTTGAAATGAGTAAAAGAACAATTTATTTGTTGGCATGTTCGTTGCCCAATCAGAAATGTATATCTTATTTATATTTATTGATGAGGAAATTGAAAAAGGATCTGAAAATTCAAATGCAATATCACCACAAAAACGAATTACACTCTTATTATTACCAACATACTCTTTTAATAGCGAGTTTTGTTGACTAAAAACCTTTCGTCCTTCCTCTGTCACACATGATATTTTATTTACTCTATAAAAAAATAATGATACAAACATGCAAATGAATACTACAAAAGATAATTTCATGGGTTTTATGTAAATATCAGACAAACTATCATACATTATTATAATTAGAGGTAGAAGTGCAGAATAAAAAACACGATCTTTCAATGTTGCGTCTAGTGAAACGTAGCTAATCGCAAAAATGAAAATAATCATAGAAAATATCAATCTGTATTTGTTAATTATATCTTTGATGCTGACTAAAATAATTAGCCAAATTGAACATATAACAAAAAGTACAAATGTAAATTTGCGAAGTGACGGATAAATATTACTTAACTTATTAGTTACTTCTACATGTTTAAGTTGACTGTTTATCAATCGTATTTTTGACAAATTAAGAGTCTTAGCATCAATAAAAAAATTCAACAACAACTGATAGTCACATTTATTAATACCGTGCGGAAGATTGTTTATAATTAATCCTGAATTAGGATTATCGTTAATTTGCCCACGTAGTCGATTATATTCTTGATAACATTTCCATTCTGGATCAGATTGATAAACTTTGTAATCAATAAATTTGAATAACAATGAGAAAGTAACTCCAGCAATGAGAAATACTAATTGATTTGAAAGAGTAAATCTGTTTTTTTGAAAAAAGAACTTTAGAAAAAAAGGTGATACAACAAATAGCACTAATAAAGAAGCTTCAAATCGAATAAGACTACCAATAACGACAAAAAATACTCCAACTAAATTCTGATACCATTTTTTACTACAAATTAATATTACTCCAGCCAATGTTGCAATTGCAGCTGTAGTTGTAAATTGAAAAAGCATAATTAGTCGCATTTCAATCACATATATTAAGCCAATAAATAATATTTTATAAAGCACTTTCCTTTTCCCATTAAAAACATACCAGGAAATTACTGACAATGAAAATATATGAATAATTACAAACAGAAGAGTATACCATTCAATCGAAGCATAATTTGAATACAAAAAAGTCAATAAAAGTCCATAGATGTAATTTATAAACACTAAATGTGGATCGCACACTCCTGAATATTTACCTGAAGCAAACAGCAACATAAAATAATCATCATCAACTTCATATCGAAATTTAAAAAAATATGCAACTGTACAAAAGAAAAGTGCATTGAGTATTAGCAATACAAAGAAATTGTATTTAAATACTATTTTCGATACTCCCACTCTTTTCATAACCAAAAATGATAAGTATTGGTAATAGATTTAATAGAGAATCCAGATTTTTCGTAAAAGTGACACGCTCCTACATTTCCCATTTGTGTTGGCACTTCCAACCGCTGTAGCTGTTTAGCAATTACTTCATTTACACAAGCATTGATTAGGCTACTTCCGTAACCTTTGCTTTGCGCAGATTCGGATACAGCAAATAAACCAATGTGCCCGGCATTCTCAGAAAATTTAAGCGTGATCATTCCCATTACTTTTTCGGACTCTGTTACAACAAAAATCTTGTCCGCAATTTCCTTTTTCAACGATCGGGTTATCCAAATTGAATACAATCGATGAAAGTCTGCTTTATCGAAGCCTTTATCTAATCGAAAACGCGAATGAGTACCACTCAAAAGAGCCAACGATTCAAATTCAGCTGTCAATTCAGTTAACTGATATTCAGTAGCATTGCTCTCACAACCATCTAGAGGAGTTATTGTTCTTGAATACAAACATTTTCGGTCAACCAATCTGCCTTTAAATTTTTCTAAAACTGCATCTTGTATATACATATCAGCATTTCCAAAGACATAAAGAAGTTGATAACCATCTTCCTTCGCGGTATGTAAAAGTTGAGTAAAATCACTTTCCTGCGAATTATCATATTCTATTTTTCCAATTTTCTTATGAAAGAATTCAGAATCCCAATTGCAATAGTCTATTTTCATTGAAGATGATTAAATTTCGGTGAGTTTTTTATGTGAAAGAAGTTCAATGTTCTTCAACTTGAATATTACATTGATCCTGAACTATATAAACCGGACGCTGCTTCACTTTTTCAAACATACGACCGATATATAAACCCAAAATACCCAAAATAAACATTATCAACCCAGCTAAAAACCATAAGGATATGATAAGTGTGGTAAATCCCATTACTTGAATTTTACCGGTTATATAAAGTACAAAATAGACTATTCCTACCAAAATAGAAAGCATTGTTACAAAAAATCCAACTTTCACGGTTAATCGCAGAGGCTTATCAGAAAAGCCCATAATGGTATTTAAAGCCAGTTTGTAGAGTCCCTTGAAATTATAGGTGGACTTACCCTCAAAGCGGCCGGCATGTTCTACGGGTAAATAAAACTTACGAAAGCCAACCCACTGTACCATAGTGGGGAAAAAGCGAATGGAATCATGCATAGATAAAATAGCATCAATCACGCAGCGTCTATAAATTCCGAAGTTTGCAACTGTAGCATCCTGTTTAGTATCCGTCAAATAACTAAATACATTATAAAACAAATGCGAAAACAGTTTTTTGAAAGCGGTATCATTACGCTCGGTACGTTGCGCGAATACCGAGTCGTATCCTTCTAAGGCTTTGTGATACAGGTTCGGAATTTCGTCGGGACGGTCTTGCAAATCACAATCCATCACCACTATCCATTCACCATTAGCGAAATTAAGCCCGGCTGTAATGGCATAGTGCTGTCCAAAATTGCGACTAAGGTTTAAACCTTTCACTCTATTATCTTTTGCTGCTTCTTTTGTTATCTCAGCCCATGAATTATCGGGCGAAGCATCATTAATGAGAATGATTTCAAAATCTTCCGTAATGGGTAAAAGATTTTCTTTCACCTGTTTCACGAGTTCTGAAACAATCATTTCTGCCCTGTAAACCGGCGAAACAACTGATATGTGTATTTTTTTTTGCATGGTAGTTAGAGTTAAGTATCCGCTCTTCTTTATCATTTAAACAATTAGCTCTTTGTAGTATTCTTAATTGTGAATTGCGGTTTGTTATTTACATTCATATATGTTCTCCCCAGATATTCTCCTTTAAGACCTAAAGACAACAATAGCAAACCACCCATAAATAGCTGTAGCACAGCTAAAGTAGTCCACCCTTCGACTACGTTTTTGTGAACAAAATAATCGATTAGATAATATAGAATCATTATAAAACCAATAACAGAACAAATAGAACCAACTATGGAGGCAACTCTAAGGGGGGTTACCGAGAAAGTAGTTACATTTTTAAGAAAAACAGATATAGACCGAGTGAAATTAAAGTTACTACTCCCCTTAAACCGTTTGTGATGCTCCACATCTATTTGAATGATATTATCGGTAACCCAAAGTATAAGGCCATCCACATAAGGATATGGACCAACATATTTAATTATCT
>Ga0302215_10000892_pt1 | contig 21687 bp, 19 predicted proteins | sample II_Fen_N3_1_FD_194580 | JGI IMG/M metagenome (GOLD analysis project Ga0302215, IMG submission 194580) | Peat permafrost microbial communities from Stordalen Mire near Abisko, Sweden - II_Fen_N3_1 | ecosystem: Environmental > Terrestrial > Soil > Wetlands > Permafrost | place: Sweden: Abisko... | reverse complement strand
ACGCCATGCTGGCAACCCGTATCAGCTTTATGAACGATATGGCCAACTTGTGCGAGCTGGTGGGAGCCGACGTGAATATGGTACGTAAGGGAATTGGTTCCGATCAGCGTATCGGGGGCAAGTTCCTGTATGCCGGTTGTGGATACGGTGGATCCTGTTTCCCGAAAGATGTAAAAGCGTTAATCCGTACTGCCGGCCAGAAAGGCTATGAATTACGGGTGCTCAAGGCGGTGGAGGAAGTGAATGCTTATCAAAAACAGGTTTTGTTTCATAAACTGCAGAGACATTTTAATGGCGAACTGTCTGGTAAAACAATTTGTATCTGGGGATTGTCGTTCAAACCAAATACCGACGACATGCGTGAAGCACCCGCCCTGGTGCTGATTGAAAAATTACTTGCAGCAGGCTGCAACGTGCGTGCCTTCGACCCGGTAGCCATGCCCGAAGCGAAAGAACTTGTAAAATCCACCATGACCTCTGTGGATACTTCCCACATGTATTTTGCCAATGACATTTATGATGCGGTACTGGATGTAGATGCACTCCTCCTGGTAACTGAATGGAAAGAATTCCGTATGCCCAGCTGGGGAGTCGTGAAAAAATCCATGAAAGGTTCACTTATCATCGATGGACGTAATATCTATGATAAAATGGAAATGAAAGAGATGGGGTTTGTGTATGATCCTATTGGATAAAAACTGATTTACACAGATTTAAGAGAGATAAACACAGATAAGAATTTATTGTCCACAGATTATATTGATTAACACAGATAAGAATTTATTGTCCACAGATTATATTGATTAACACAGATAAGAATTTATTGTCCATAGATTATATTAATTAACACAGATAAGAATTTATTGTCCACAAATTATATTGATAAACACAGATAAGAATTTATTGTCCATAGATTATATTAATTAACACAGATAAGAATTTATTGTCCACAGATTATATTGATTAACACAGATAAGAATTTATTGTCCACAGATTTTATTGATTAACACAGATAAAATATGGAAGAAAGTTATCTTTATGAATCAGAAACATATAGAATTATTGGTGCAATGATGGAAGTGCATAAAACATTGGGCTGTGGCTTTTTGGAAGTGGTTTATCAGGAAGCATTAGCTTTAGAGTTTGAAAGTCAAAAAATTCCCTTTGATAAAGAAAAGAAATTACTACTCTTTTACAAAGGTATTCAACTGGAAAAGCATTATGTTGCTGATTTTGTTTGTTTTGATAAAATAATTGTCGAACTTAAAGCATTATCTGCATTAACTACAACACATGATTCAATCATGATAAATTATTTAAAAGCAACGAAATTGAAAGTTGGCTTGTTAGCAAACTTTGGAGAACAAAGTTTAAAATATAAAAGAATGATTTACTAAAAGACTGTTTTCAGCTTTGAATGGATAAGGTTTACAAAATGACAAAATAATAATCCGTGTAATCAGAGTAATCAGTGGACAATTCTTTAAATTTGATTAATTACTTTTTATTATCTGTTTTAAATAGATAAGGTTTACAAAATGACAAAATAATAATCCGTGTAATCAGAGTAATCAGTGGACAATTCTTTAAATTTAATTAATTACTTTTTATTATCTGTTTTAAATAGATAAAGTTTATAAATTGACAAAAGAATAATCCATGTAATCAGTGTAATCCGTGCACAATTCTTTAAATTTGATTAATTACTTTTTATTATCTGTTTTAAATAGATAAAGTTTATAAATTGACAAAAGAATAATCCATGTAATCTGAGTAATCTGTGGACAATTCTTTTTAATTTAAGTAATCCATGAATATTACTTTTTTAATTTCTTTTATTAATTACAATTATCTGGGAAAAAATAAATTAGCGGACAATTATGAGTAGTGCTATTAAATTCGAAAATATATCCAAACAATACCGCCTGGGACTGGTATCCACCCACACCATCAGTCATGACCTGAACAGGTGGTGGCAGACTTCCATCCGGGGCAAAGAAGATCCTTACCTGAAGATCGGTGAGGTGAACGACCGCGCTCATAAAGGAGTAAGCGATTACGTATGGGCACTAAAAGATATAAATTTTGAAGTGCAGCAGGGTGATGTGTTGGGTATTATTGGAAAAAACGGTGCAGGAAAATCAACCCTGCTTAAGATTCTTTCCAAAGTAACAGCACCCACCACCGGAATAATCAGTGCCCGCGGACGCATTGCCTCCTTGCTTGAAGTTGGTACAGGTTTCCACCCCGAAATGACAGGGCGTGAGAATATCTACATGAATGGCGCCATCATGGGTATGACCAAGGCCGAAATAAACCGCAAGTTTGATGAAATAGTTGATTTCTCCGGCATAGAACGCTATATAGACACTCCTGCCAAGCGTTACTCCAGCGGAATGACCGTACGCCTTGGTTTTGCCATTGCCGCACACCTTGACCCTGAAATACTGGTTGTGGACGAAGTACTGGCTGTAGGGGATGCAGAGTATCAGAAAAAAGCAATCGGGAAAATGCAGGATATTTCAAAAGGGGAAGGGAGGACAGTGCTGTTTGTGAGTCATAATATGATGGTTGTAAAGAATTTGTGTAAAACAGCTATCGTTTTGGAAAACGGACAAATTGCCTTTCAAGGTAAAGTTGATAGCTCAATAGAATACTATATGTCAAGTACCTCTAAAAATAAGGATTGTCATTATGAAAACAATAAAGATGTTCCTGAAAAGATAGAAAAGGTGTATTTAACTTGTTACAACAAAAAAGTGTATTCCATCGATACCATTGATGATGAATACTTTCTTAATATTCAAATAAAATATATTGATCCTAAAAGATTAAACTTTGGATGTACCATCTTTACACAGGAAGGAGAACCTCTTCTATCTAGTCCGTTATTCAATAGTTTTCCTGATAAACACGAAACCATTTTAAGAATTAAGTTACCTGATGCTATTTTGAAAAAGGGAGAATATATTCTAGAAGCATGCTTATGGGATGATGAAAAGACATTAGACTCAAACGAATGTTACATGATAATCAAAGTTGAGGCAAGGAATGCAATTGAATTCTCAGGGTCAAGTATTAGAGGCTTGATCGTAAATCCAAATAATTGGTTGGTTACTATATGATGAAAAAATATGATTTTTTAGTCGTAGGTGCGGGTCTGTTTGGTGCAGTATGTGCACGTGAATTACAAGATATAGGGTTTAAATGTCTTGTAATAGATAAGCGTGAACATGTCGGTGGCAATTGTTATACAGAATTAATTGAAGATATAAATGTTCACAAATATGGTGCGCATATTTTTCATACTAATGACGAAGAAATATGGAATTATGTAAACCGATTTATTCGGTTTAATAGGTACACAAATACCCCATTAGCAAATTATGAGGGCGAATTATACAATCTGCCTTTTAATATGAATACTTTTTATCAACTTTGGAAAGTAAAAACTCCAAAAGAAGCGATAGACGAACTAAACAGACAAACTGAGTTTTATTCAGGAATAATTCCTCAAAATTTAGAAGAGCAAGCTTTGTCTTTAGTTGGTAACGATATTTATGAAAAATTGATCAAAGGTTATACGGAAAAACAATGGGGTAGAAGTGCAAAAGAACTACCGGCCTTTATTATTAAACGTTTACCATTGAGGTTTACTTTTGACAATAATTATTTTGATGACACTTATCAAGGCATACCTATTGGAGGATACACAGCCATATTTGATAAGTTGTTAAACGGAATTGACGTAAGATTGGACACCGATTTTTTTATAGAAAAACAATATTTAAACGAGATAACCGATAAAATAATATATACGGGACCAATTGATAGATTTTATCATTATGAATATGGAAAATTAAAATACAGATCGTTAAGGTTCGATTCAGAAATACTTAATTGCGACAATTATCAGGGGAATGCCGTAATAAACTATACTGACAAAGAGACTCCATATACCAGAATAATTGAGCACAAACACTTTGAGTTTGGAAAACAGGCAAAAACTATAATTACCAAAGAATATTCAATAGAAACAGGAGAAACAGAGGAACCCTACTATCCAATCAATGATGAAGTAAACAATAAATTGTATTGTCAGTATCGAGAAAAGAGCTTGATTGAAGATAATGTTTATTTTGGAGGTAGATTGGCAGAATATAAATATTATGACATGCATCAGGTTATTGCATCAGCACTTAAAATGGTAAACAAAGTGGCTTATGAAAAGTAATGCTAAACTATATATATTATGTCCGGCATACTTTGCAAGCGGAGGACCTGAGTTGCTGCATCAACTTCATTATTCGTTAAACAAGAAAGGTTTAAGTTCATTTATCTATTATATCGATAAAGCAGAAAATGACCATGCTTATACAAATGAACGGTTTAAGAAATACATTGAACCTGAACAAATTGCAGATTTCATTGAAGATGTAGAAGAAAATTATTTAATTATCCCTGAAATATATATTACTACTGTAAATTATACCCGTATTAATATGTTGTTTTGGTGGTTGAGCGTTGATAATTTTTTATTATCAAACGGTTACAGAATAGAGAATATTACCAAAAATAATATTAAAGGGACAATCAAAGTATTCCTCAATATGTCGCCTTACAATATGTTGAAAAATGCAATAAACAAGCCAAATGTATTATTTCATTTATACCAATCTGAATATGCCAGGTTGTTTTTAAAAAAACTGGGTTTTAAAAATACATTGTGTTTATCGGATTATATAAACGAAGAGGCGATTTATGTTGGAGATAGTGTCACAAAAAAAGATATTATAGTTTACAATCCTAAGAAAGGAATTGAAACAGTCCAATTTCTTAAAGCAAATTCTCCGGAAAATTTTGAGTGGATACCTATTGAAAATATGACGCCAAAAGAAATTAGTGCTCTCTTGGTCAGGGCAAAGATATATATTGATTTTGGAAATCATCCGGGGAAAGATAGGATACCACGAGAAGCAGTATTGAATAATTGTTGTATAATAACTAACCAAATAGGTGCAGCTAAAAATAAGGTTGATATTCCTATTTCGTCAATTTATAAATTTAATGATCCGATATTAAATTTAAAAGATTTCATTGATTTAGTGACTAATATATTCGAAAACTTTGAATTGCACTGTAAAAATTTTGTTCAGTATAAAATGATAATTCAAGATGAAAGGGCTAAATTTATTAAAGATATCGATGTGCTAATTAAAATAATCAGTTAAATGATTTCACTAATTATTTGTTCCCGAAAATCGGATATTCCGTATGAATTGAAAGAGAATATCAATACAACCATTGGAGTTAAATATGAATTAGTTATTATTGATAATTCAAAAAACGAGTATACAATTTTTCAAGCGTATAATTTAGGAGTAACTCGTGCGAAATACCCATATTTATGTTTTATGCATGAAGATATTTTATTTCATACTGACGGTTGGGGGAAGAAAGTGCTTATTCATTTTGAAAATAAAATTATTGGGCTTATTGGGGTTGTAGGCGGCCATTATTTGCCTGATTGTCCGGCTTCCTGGTGGAGTACGGAATGTAAATCCGGCCAGTTTGCATTTGGTTATTCTGATCCTATAAATAAACATGCAGTTGAAGTTTTCAAATGGTTAAGAAATAAGTCAGTTGATGAAAAATCGACGAATGTTGTTACTGTCGATGGGTTATGGTTTTGTATCCCGCGTAAATTATTCGATCTCATTAGTTTTGATGATTCTACATTTTCAGGTTTTCACTGTTATGATACTGATATCTGCATGCAAATAAATGAACTAGGGCTTGATGTCAGAGTGATTTTTGATATTTTAATAGAACATACATCCTGGGGAAATCAAGACGAGAATTTTATTGCACAAAGAGAACTTTGTTATAGAAAATGGTCGCATAAATTACCTATGATACGGGGTATTCAATTAACGGAATATGAGATAATCGATCGATGTGAACTTGTTAAGGAAATAAATAAAGAACATTACATGTTTATTAGTTCTCAGAATGAAATAAAAAAAATCAGGTCTTCAAAAGCATACAGACTGGGAAAATTTATTCTCAAACCTTTTTCAATTCTAAGATCATTAAAATGATATCGATTATTATCTGTTCCCGAAATAAAGATATTCTTCAAAATCTGAAAGATAATATTGCAGATACTATTGGCGTGGAATATGAACTGTTGGTAGTTGATAACTCAAAAAACACCTATACTATTTTTTCTGCATATAATGAGGGAGTGAGACGTGCCAAATATCCTTATTTGTGTTTTATGCACGAGGATATTCTATATCATACACAAAATTGGGGTCAGACTATTGAAAAACATTTTGAAGAGGAAGCTATTGGATTAATTGGTTTTGCAGGTACAAATTTTTTGCCAACGGTTGCTACGTATTGGTATACGTCTCCATTCATTTCGGAATATAGTATTACTAATGACGACGGAAAACGCATTGAATGTTTTCATTCGGACTTTTTTCATGAGAAAACAATTGTTGATGCAGTGGCTTGCGATGGTTTTTGTCTGTTCATCAGAAAGGAGCTTTTTGATGAGATCTCATTCGATGAAAAAACATATACCGGGTTTCATTATTATGATATGGATATCTGTATGCAAGTGTTGGCAATTAAATATAAAGTATGTGTCTGCAAGGATGTAATGATTGAACATTTTTGGTCTGAAAACAATGTAAAAGCAGGAATGGACTATTTTATTATTAATCAGGATTTATTTTTCAATAAGTGGAAAAGTTATTTCCCGATTTCGCGTGGAATTGATGAAATCCCTCAATATGTGTTGGAAAGAGTTAACTTATTGTATAACGTGGCACATGATGCTAATAAAGTTAGAAATTCCAAAGCATATAAAATCGGAAAATTTATTTTAAAGCCGTTTAAATTTTTATCGAATATTTAATTATTAAGATGATACCAAAAATAATACATTATTGTTGGTTTGGGAAAGGGTTGATGCCCAAATCACAAATTGACTGCATTAATTCTTGGAAAAAAATCATGCCAGATTACGAGATAATAAGATGGGACGAATCTAACTTTGATGTGAATACATGCTCTTATTCTATGTGGGCACATAAAGTAAAGACCTATGCAATGGTTTCTGATGTATGTCGTTTTTATATATTAAATAAATATGGTGGTATCTATCTTGATACCGATGTTGAGGTCTACAAACGATTTGATGAATTTTTAAATGCAGATTTTTTTTCTGCCTTAGAATTTTACCCAGAGTTCTACCAAGATGGGATAGAATTATTAGATCCGGTAACAAATCTTCCGAAAATTAAAGGTACAGAAATAAATAATCTGGAAATGCTGACATCTACTATGGGCTGCGTTCCAGGTAATTGTATTATTAAAGGCTGTCTTGATTTTTACTTAAATATTGAAGCTAATGCCCAAATTGCAAGAGATTTCCGTAACATTGTAAATAACGATACGATGGTGGCCAGGATTGCAACAACTTACGGATTCCGTTATATCGATGAAAAACAATATTTATCGAACAATATGATTATTTACCCAACAGGTATCTTTGGCCATGCATTTTGCATCAATCCTCAGTATTCAGTATCGTACCACTATAATGCTTCTAGTTGGGAGCCAAAGACCAATATTCAACGACGAATTTTATTACTGGACAAATTACACTTGCTGAAGTTTTATAAAGCAATTAAAGCTTTTAAAAATAAAATACAAAGTTTATTTAAAGTACTATAATGTCATTTTAGTTTTAAAATAAAAGCTAATTAATGCTTTGATATTTATTGAATTAGTATACTTATCCTTATAAGAAATATGTTATTTAATTCCATTGGATTTGCAATATTTTTCCTGATTGTTTTTGTTTTATATTGGACTGCTTTTGGCAAAAAATATAAAATTCAAAATATCTTGTTGTTGCTATCAAGCTATTATTTTTATGGCTCTTGGAATTGGCATTTTCTACTTCTGTTGATATTCTCTACCGGTTTAGATTATTTTACAGGATTGATGATGTCTGATGCGACAAATAAACGGAAAAAGCAACTTTGGTTTTGGTTGAGTGTGTGTGTTAATCTTGGATTTCTGGCTGTATTTAAATACTATAATTTCTTTGTTGATTCTTTTGCAGATTTATTGTCTGCTTTTGGGTTAAAAGCTAATTTGGCCACTCTTCAAGTGCTTTTACCTGTAGGTATTTCTTTTTATACATTTCACGGTCTTTCGTATGTTATTGATATTTATAACGGCAGAATAAAACCGGAACTTAACTTCATTCATTATTCGGTATTTGTATGTTTTTTTCCACTACTTGTAGCAGGACCTATTGAACGGGCTACGCACTTATTGCCTCAAATTACTCATGTGAGGACTTTTGATTACACTAAAGCTGTGGATGGATTACGTCAAATATTATGGGGATTATTCAAAAAAATTGTTATTGCCGATAACTGTGCCTCGATTGTAAATCCGATATTTGATAATTATCATGCTCAAAGCGCAAGTAATTTGCTACTTGGTGCAATTCTATTTACTTTTCAGATTTATGGGGACTTTTCGGGTTATTCCGATATTGCGTTGGGTACTGCAAGGCTTTTAGGAATTGAATTATTACGGAATTTTGGGTTTCCTTATTTCTCGCGTGACATAGCAGAGTTTTGGCGTCGTTGGCACATATCACTCACAACCTGGTTCCGGGATTATCTGTATATCCCCTTGGGAGGAAGTAGGGGCTCAAAATGGCTTTCTGTTCGAAATACATTTATTATATTTTTAGTGAGCGGATTTTGGCATGGAGCTAATTGGACTTTTATTTTTTGGGGGGCTTTTCATGCAGCTTTATTTATGCCCTTACTAATTTTTGGCCGGAATAGACTACATACCAATACAGTGGCTGAAGGTAAGTTTTTACCTTCTTTCAGGGAGTTGTTTCAAGTGTTGACTACTTTCTCCCTGGTAGTCATTGGGTGGATATTTTTCAGAGCGGCATCGATAAGAGATGCATTCGGCTATATTATTTCGTTATTTTCACACTCATTATTTACTAAGCCTACTCATAAAATCTCAACACTTAGTGTTTGTATTTTTACTTTATTGTTAGTTGAATGGATTCAACGTGAAAGAAAACATGGATTATCTCAAATGCAAACCATTATTAAATTTCAACCGTTACGTTGGGGAATTTATATTTTTCTGATATTAAGTATTATACAATTTGGCGGGAAATCAGAAACATTTATCTATTTTCAGTTTTAAATAAATAGAGAATGCGAAAATTTACCATACATAGTCTTCTTTTTATTGGTATAATGGCTTTTATTATACTGTTTTCTTTATTTCTAATTCCAAACAAAAGGATAACCAACAACTCGCTTTATGCCAGTATTGATAAACATAATAGATTAGATTCATTGCCTTCTCCTAAAATTGTATTTGTGGGAGGTTCAAACTTAGCATATGGTTTAAATAGCAAAAGGGTGGAAGACTCATTGCATATGCCGGTTGTTAATATGGGGTTACATGCTGGTTTTGGATTGAAATTTATTTTAAATGAGGTTAAACCATACCTAAAGAAAGGTGATATAGTTGTACTTTCTCCCGAATATCATCATTTCTATTCCGCGAATATGCTTAATGGCGAAAAAGTACTGGTAGCTTTACTTTTCGAAGTGGATAGAAAAAATTTTAACTATATAACATTTTCACAGGCTATTCATTTAATTCCTCTTACTATACAATATGCGGTTTCAAAGCTTATGGGAAAACAAATGGATATGATGGAAGAGGGAGTGGAAACTGGTTACGAAAAGCAATACAAACGCAATTCTTTTAATGTGTATGGAGATGAAGTAATGCATTTAAGATTTCCGAATCAACATATCATTCAAATGTCAAAACATTCTGATACAGAAAAAATATTATCCGAATCATTGGATTTAATCGCCGATTTTGATAAATATGTCACAAACAGAAAAGCCAGACTGTTAATCATACCACCATCTTTTATGGGTTCTATTTATAAAAGCGGTTATGAAAAAACAATTAATAATATCGATCTAAAATTAAAAGATCAAAATACGCCTTTTATATTATCACCAAAAAGTTTTATTTTTAAAGACTCTTTATTTTTTAATTCAGTTTTTCATTTGAATAAACAAGGGGTGGAGCAGCGAACAGATTCAATTATTAGGGTGTTGAAATCTTACTTAAAAAGTCGCCCTAGCATAAAAGTAATATGAATAAAATAAAGAACAAAATCCATAATCTATTTTATCCAATACAAGGAGAAATTTGTTGCCTACACAGGGTTTTACCTCAACGCAGTATATTCTCTGAGAACCGGGAGTTGGAAATTACGCCGGATTATCTGGAAACATTAATTATCAACTATAAAGAACTGGGATTTAAATTTTGTTCTATTGATGTCATATATAAAAACAAGTTGCCTTTCTTCAGATTGTTTTTCCAGCATAAATTTGTAAACGTTAGCTTTGACGATGGATTTGAAGATATTTACACGTATGCATACCCACTTCTAAAGAAGTACAAGATACCATTTACACTTTATTTGACTACAGATTTTCCGGATAAAAGAGCAATAATATGGTGGATTTTACTGGAAAATATAATTTTAGAAAATAATCAAATACAATTGAGCTCAGGGGAACAATATACTTGTGCTTCTTTGTCGGAGAAAAAGGAGTTATATACACAAATTTTGAAAAAAATATTTCAGTCTGACAGTGATACGCTGGTTACTTTTAACTCCTTGTTTTCAAGTTATATTGATACCTATTCGAGTATTAACAACCGTATAAGTCTTTCCTGGGATCAAATCAAAGAAATGGTTGATTCCGGATTATGCACAGTAGGTTCACACTCTGTAACCCATTCTAATCTGCTTAAAATAAGCAAAGAAGAATTAATACGAGAATTAAATGAATCAATAAAAATTATTGAGATTAAAATACAACAAGAGGTTTTTCATTTTTCATATCCACATAGTTTTTGGAATATACAAATTGAGAAAGAGATAAGAAAAACAAAATTTAAAACAGCAACACTTGGTTATGGTGGATCGATAAGATGGCTCGACAATAAATTCAAACTTTCAAGGAATTATATAACACAACCATAAACTAAAGCTTTACAAATTTATGAACAGCACTCAAAATCCTGTAGTTTCTATTGTAATGCCAGTTTACAATGTTGAAAAATATGTCACTGAAGCAATTAATAGTATTCTGTCACAAACATTTACTGATTTTGAACTGATTATTCTCGACGATAGTTCGACCGATACCAGCAATGAAGAAATAAAAAAGTTTAATGATTCACGAATCGTATATCATCGGAATATTAAAAATATAGGACTGGCCGAAAACTTAAATACAGGTCTACGTCTGGCAAAAGGCAAATATATTGCCAGAATGGATGGCGATGATATTTCGTTACCCGAACGGCTTAGGATTCAAGTCGAGTATCTGGAAAAGCATCCTGAAATTGATTTGTGTTCGTGTGCTATGGAACTATTTGGAACTGAACAACAGATATGGATACGTGATAACGACCCTGAACAGGTAAAAATTACAATGTTGTTTTTCTCTCCGGTATTGCATGCTTCTTCCATATGGAGAAGAGAATCTTTTAGTAAAAACAACCTTTATTTCAATCAGGATGCTTTTCCTGCCGAAGATTATGATTTATGGTCGAGAGCAGTATTTCATTGCAAATTAGTCAATATTCCAGAAGTAATGTATAAATACCGAATTCATGGAATTCAGGTAACAAAAACAGATGATAGAGCTGCTGAAAAATCAAAGGAAATACAATTAAAATATATTTTGAAAGCATTGCCTTCATTGTCAGCTGAAAGTGCAAATAATTTTATTGCTAATTTTATTCATAACGTTGGAATCGATTTAAATGATTTGAAAAGTATGAAGATGTTGCTGTTGGATTTTTTAAATGAAAATAAAAAAACTCAGTTTTTTAATCACAAAAAATTAAAAAAAAGAATGCTACATTATTATCAAAGTCATTTTTATGTATATTTAATTAATAACAATTTATTTTCATTTACTTTGTTGTTAAATCTAAGAGTAATGCAAATTGTTAAGTTAATGTACAATCGTTTATGAAACATGCTATTCTAATTACTGCCTATAAAGATTTATTTTTTATTAAAAAAATTATTGACTATTTTGATGAGGATTTTGTGTTTTTTATACATATTGATAAAAAATGTATGGAGAATCATTTATTTCTTACTCAGTGCAAAAATGTATATTTATATAAAAAGTACAAGGTCGAGTGGGGTGGTAGTAATCATCTTCTTGCTATTAATTATCTGATAATTAAAGCTATAAAATTACAAAAATTTGATTTTTATCATTTGATCACCGGCAGTGACTATCCAATAAAATCTTTAGCTAACTTTAAACTTTACTTTGAAGAACACAGCGATGAGAATTTTATTGAATTTTTTTCAATACCTCACGAAAATTGGATTCCTGAAAAAGGTATTGACAGACTTAAGTATTATTGGATAGGAAATAATATTTTTGATATACGTAATAAACACTCATTTATAATAACATATCTTCTAAAGATTCAAAGAAAAACAGGTGTTAATAGAAAGTTTAAATATTTTAATGGAAATTTGTTTGGAGGAGGAACGTACTGGAGTTTATCAAAAAATGCAATTGATGAAATAATACCTTATATTTCAAATAAGAAATTTATGCGCTCTTTTAACTACAGTCATTGTGCAGAAGAGTTATTTTTTCAAACTATATTAATGAACAATCATTCGGTAAAATGTATAAATAATAGTTTACGTTTTATGATATGGGAAGATCAGGCTTCAAGTCCTAAAACATTAGATGAAAATGATTTATCTTTAATACTTTCTTCGGATGCCTTTTTCGGAAGAAAATTTAATCCGGAATATTCAACAAAATTAAAAAAGTTGATAGACTCTAAAATTATTCAATAATTTTAAAAATCATATAGTATTAAAACCATTTTAATTAGGTATTCAATTAGTATCAAATTCGTTTATGACAAATTCTATGAAAGTTTCTGTTGTTATGTGTACTTTTAATGGTGAAAAACACATTAAAGAACAACTTGATTCTATATTAGCGCAAACATATCCAATTTATGAAATTATTGTACAAGATGATTGTTCAACGGATAATACATGGAGTATCATACAGAATTATAAATCTAGATTTCCCATAATCAGATGTTTTCAAAATGATAAAAATATGGGTGCTCATGATAATTTTAAAAATACTTTTTACTTGGCAAATGGAGATTATATTGCCCCTTCAGATCAAGATGATATTTGGTATCCAAATAAAATTGAAAAGCTGGTAAACATAATAAAAGATAAAATGTTAGCATTTTCGAAATCGAAAGTAATGTTTGTTGATGGTACTTTTGGGGATTATCCTTTTGAATTTCCTAAAACTGTTGAACAATCAATATGGCGCGAATTCTTGGCAGGTCATACTTGTATGTTTCATATTTCTTTATTAAATTATTTAAAAAAAACAATAGGTAAAGATATTGCATATGATAGCGCAATAGCTCAAATAGCATATACATTAAATTCCTATATCTATACGACTGAATATTTGCAAATTTGGAGGCGACACAATGATGCAATAACAAAATCTGTGATGAATAGTAATGAAAATCAGGAAATTATTTTACTAAAAGGGACTGGAAAGTTTAATAGATTAATATTTACAATAAGGAATTTGCTTTTAGGAAATAAATCTATTGGCATAGAAAATTATTTTAACGAGATAGCAGATTTTCAGAAATCTATAAATGGTAAAAAACATATCATAGAGGTTTGTTACTTATTGGCAAAACAGACATTGACAAGTTATTTAATTGCAACCCTAATTTGTGTAAAATATCGAAAACAATTTTTCCCAAATGTTGAAACAAAAAAAAATAGACAAAAATTGGCTTTTATATTTTTTTCATTTAGATATCCATTTAGCATTTGGAACGAAATGTATTTATTTGAATTGAATTAAATTAGGTCTTTTAATTTTTACGAATTACATTTTTTAATCTTTTTGGATAAAATCCAAGCTGTTTTGGGTCCAAATAATCTATTCTCCTATACCCAGACTACTTGCTGTGTTGGTTGTTCAGAAAAATATAAAAGAGAATATATTATTTACAATTATTAAAAATTATTCTATATTTAAAGCATGTTATTTTCCATCATTATTCCCGTTTATAATGTCGAACCCTATCTCCGGCAATGCCTTGATTCGGTTATCCATCAGGACTATTCAGATTATGAAATCATTTGTATAAATGATGGGTCTACGGATAATAGTCTGGCAATCTTAAAAATGTATAGCAAATCAGATAATCGGATAAAGATAATCAATCAGAAAAACTGCGGGCTAAGTGCTGCTCGTAATGCTGGAATACTGGAAGCCACCGGCGATTATATTCTTTTTTTGGATAGCGATGATTGGTTGGAGCAGAATGCTTTGCAAATTCTGGCAGTAAAACAATACGGGGAGGATTTAGTTTGTTTCAATGGTCGTCGGGCTTTTGAAGATGGTAAAACAGAAATGCCGGATAGTGGGATAGTTGAAAATAATTTGACTGGATGGGATTATTACAACAAATATGCGTTGGTATCACGGAAATTTCATTTTGTATGCACAGTACTCAGAATGTATAAAAGAAAATTCTTAATAAAAAACAATCTTTTATTTAATGAAGGCATTTTGCATGAGGACAATCATTTTACTCCAATTATTTGCTATTTTGCACAATCAGTTCGAGTAATCCCTGATATACTATATATATATCGCATAAGAAAAGGAAGCATCATGCAATCTCAGAATGTTCAACGCCTTTTCGATATGATTAAGGTGGCGAATAAATTATCTTCTTTCTTTATTCCCATACAAAACATTGAAAAACAACAACTTTATAGGGAAATTGCAGGTGAATATTTTGCAGCCTATCTTTCTGAAAATAAAAAAATATATGGCAACAATGACAATACAATAAAGAAATTGATAAATTGGAAAAACTTTAGGACAGTTTGTATTTATCCTCGTCACAAACTAATATATTTTTTGTTGTATTTTCACCCAACTTTGTTTAGAACATACATAAAAATTGAGAAAAACAGAAAAAGATTATAAAGACAGATACTGAAGACTTTAAATCGTTAAATAAATTTATAAAAATGGAATTAATTTTTAAAATTCTGAAACATTTCATGTTTCTTAAAAAAATATCACAATTAGTTTTAATACAATTAATTAAACAGTCTTATTTGAGAAAAAAAATTAATGTATTCTATAATCGAATGAACTTCAAAGAGAAAAAACAATTTTATTCACTATTTTCAGAAATGTTTCAAAATGACAGTTTAGGTATTAATGGTGAGTGGCATGTTGATTTTTTAGATACTACGATTTGGTTTAACCTATCCAAAGAAAACTCATGGTTAGAATGGAACACGGCTTTATCGATTTTAGGACATGATATTGAAATAAAAGAAACATACGAATATTTAATCAAAAATGGCTACATTAAATGTTTTTTTGATATTGGGGCAAATTATGGTACTCATTCACTCCTGTTTCTATCGCAAAATATTCAAACAATTACATTTGAACCAAATACTAATTGTCATAAATATTTCTATAATTTATTACAAAACAATAACTTAAAATGCCAAATGGAATCATTTGCATTAGGTGATAAAGAATCTATTGCAAAATTGATGTTTCCTGATAAAAAGACTTGGTTAGGAAAGATACAAACAGTTGGAAATATTGTTCCAAATTCAAACTTTAATCAAAATATTCTCGATGTTCATATTACAACTATAGATTTATATCTATCAAACAAACATTTGATTCCTGATTTAATAAAAATAGATACTGAGGGTTTCGAAAAATTTGTCTTGATGGGTGCAACTTCTACCATAGAGAAATATAAACCATTTGTTATTTTTGAATGTAATCCAGAAGAAAGAGATGCTATATTTGAGATTATGAACAAGATTGATTATTCTATTTATTACTTACCATTTAGAAGTTTTAGCTCTCAGAAAATAACTAAAGAATTATTTATAAAATGCCGACTAAATAACTTTATTGCGATACATACAACTAAACTTAAATTATAGTGAAATAATACCAAATGCTTATACTTTATTTTATATTCAGTATTGCCTGGCAAAATTTAGAGTTTTGATGAATGTTAAATTTAAATGTCAAGTAGAAAATAAAGAAACAAATATACATATTTAGGAATAATTTTAAATAGTAAGTGTTTATCCCCACATAAACGAATATATATATTATTGAAAATAAATCCGGTATTGTTTAGAATATATATATATATTACTGGAAATATGGTTGAAAAAATGAAAGATAAGTCTTTGTATTTGCCTGGATTAAATGGGCTCAGAGCCATTGCGGCTTTGTCAGTAGTGATATCACATACCGATTTTTTACCAGGAATCACTGATTTTGGATTAGATCGGATATTTAGTTTTGCTATTTCAATGGGGGCATTTGGGGTAACATTATTTTTTGTAATCAGTGGTTTCCTGATTACTTATTTGTTAATTCAGGAAGTAGATAAACAACAGGATGTAAGTATTAAAAAGTTTTATATACGTCGGATTCTTCGTATCTGGCCTTTATATTATTTATTTCTGATAGTTTCTTTCGGTGTCTATTTACTATTTGGCCGGGCGCAGGAAATGACAGGAAATGGTATGTGGTTTTACGTGTTTTTCTCAGCCAATATTCCTTTTATTTTCAATAGCGGACAAATCTTTATTCTCTTACATTATTGGAGCATAGGTGTAGAAGAACAATTCTACCTGTTCTGGCCATGGATTGTTCATTTTGTACGTAAGAAATTATTGACTATGGCTGGTTTAATATTTTTGTCTTTATTTTTTATTAAACTGGTTTTATGGGCTATGTTTGGTCCGAATTTTTATGGTTATCGTATATTAAACGTAACCCGCTTTGATTGTATGATGGTAGGTGCCATTGGTGCCATCCTGTATTTTAATAAAAATAATCTATTCATGAGTTTATTCGGGAGTAAAATAATGCAGGCATTTTCCTGGATATTATTTATTCTGGTAAGTACAGAAGTGATTCATATACCATTCCCAATAGCCCAGGAAGTGATCTCTGTAGCTGTTTTGAGTATTATTATTGGTCAGGTAACGGTAAAGAAAAGGATTATAAATTTGGAAAACAAATTGTGCGACTTTGTAGGTAAAATCTCGTATGGTATTTATGTTATTCATCCGTTGATTTTATTGCTGTTTTCTAAATTGTATTATCCGTTGAATATACCATCGGGTATAAAGTATGTTCTGGTTTTTGGTACTTCATTGACCGTTACTATTTCCGTGGCCTGGTTATCTTATACGTATTTCGAAAAACCATTTTTAAAACTTAAAAGTAAGTTTGCTGTTGTTCAAAGTTCAAATTCTATGTTCTCTTGATCGTAAATTCAAACCAGATAGTTGTGTTTTCAATATTTATTCTCATACCCGTTTAAAATAAAGCTATATAAAGAGAAGCATCAATTTGTTCATTAATAAACAAATACCCTTCAGGATTTTGAACCAACATACGAAAATGCTAGTATAATAATAGCACAATTCGTGAATATATTCATTATTCAAACTAAGTACTGTTAATTAATATTCTATTTCTAATAAATCACATTTGTTTTTTAATTATCTTTGTTTTTTTATATTAATGATTTGGATTTCAATTGATATTTGACTATAAAGAGTTAATGCCATATCGATTTTTAAATAGCTTACCTGAAATTACAACAATATTAAAATCAACTTTTATTTTAGACGTTTACACACATTTTTCAATGAAGCTGTAAGATAAGAGCTTTCAAACTATGGTTATTCTAAAACTCAAGTCAAAATTTATTCCGGTAAAAATGATTTTTTTTGCCGGGAAGCCTTCCTTGAAAGAAGGATTGTTTACTACATTCAGAAGTGCAAGTTCAAGTTACAGCTATTTCTTTTTTGTAAAGGAAGAAATAAATACCCTGATAAACTCTCTTAAGTTATCTGATGTAGAGTTGCTGCGCTCTTTCCGAAAGAATACTGTCTATGAGATAAACAGGTCTATCAGGGATAAGATGGTTGAAATTGACATAGATGCTACGTTAGATGATTTTATCCCGTTGTATAATAAATTTGGTTCTAATAGAGACTGGCGTAATTTTAAAATACGGGATGTCATGTTAGATAATTATCATATTACTGTTTGTCGGTATCAAGGCAAGGTAATTATTGCTCACTTGTATTTTCTGGATAGTAATAGCAAACGGGTTTGTCTGGAGTCTTCGGTATCGGATATTGATAGTGCGTCCGATAATCAGTTAAAAGCACTGATTGGTCGTTCAAACCGACATTTGCATTATGCTGATATGTTGCTTTTTAAAAAACTTGGGTTTGAACGATATGATTTTGGAGGATATGACAATCATCATACAAATAATAAGAAGAAATCGGGTATCAATAGGTTTAAGGAAGGCTTTAGAGGTGTTTTTGCTTATGAATCGAATTACACATCCTATCCACTTTATCTAATGTTCCAATTAAATAAATCAGGACGGATATTTAAAAGGATAAAGACTTATCTGTTTACACTCTATTGTTCATTAAACTGCTTTCATTTAGTTTTCCTTTTTGCTGCAACAGCTGTTAATAGTTGGGAGTAAGTAGTAGAATATAGAACATGAAAGTTACTATTTAATCGCATTCATTTTCTTCTGTTCTTTCATAATTTCAATAAATAAAGTGTTTTCAATAATTATCCCTCTATACAATAAAGCTGCATATGTGAAAAAAGCCATTCAGTCAGCACTTGCTCAAACTTATCAGGAGTTTGAGATAATTGTGATTGATGATGGTTCTACAGATGATAGCTTGATGCAGTTACGGGTTACGGCTTCTGAGTTACAAATAAATAAACCTGAGCTCTTTGAAAAACTACAAATTGTTGAGCAACTGAATCAGGGGGTATCATTGACTCGTAATAACGGGGTGAAGTTAGCCAGATATGAATATATTGCCTTCCTGGATGCTGATGATTGGTGGGAACCCACTTATCTGGAAGAAATGAAGGAGTTAACAGAAGCGTATCCCGACGCCGGAATATACGGAAGTAATTATTTTATTGTAAAAAACGGGCATAAGCGTATTGCACCTATTGGAGTTGATCCTGGCTTTAAAAAAGGGATTGTCAACTATTTCAGCGTTTACAACAAAATACTTTGCATGCCTTTATGGACAGGAGCGACTATCCTGAAAAAAACAATTTTTGAAAAAGAAAATGGGTTTAAACCTAATTTGAAATTAGGAGAAGATTTTGATTTGTGGGTACGAGTGGCAATAAAATATCCGGTTGTCTTGCTCAATATGCCCTTATCGTATTACAATCAGGATGTGGATTTAGCTAATAGAGCCATTGGTAAAAAGTTATATGAACCTTACGAACATATGCTTTTTACAAATTATGAGGAGTTAATGAATAATATGGATTTTCGGGATTTATATGAGAAATTGGCCGTATATGGATTATTGCCCTATTATTTGTGTAATAAAAATAAAAGAGAAGTTAAATCTGTTTTGAAAGGAATTCATTGGGTTAAACAGCCACTTAAGTACAGAATATATTACCTGATTTTACCAAAGTTTGTTGTGAAATATTGGTTCAGTTTGATGAGTATTGCTTCAAAAATAAAGAGAAAGATTCAGGAATGAGAAAAGTTATTATAAATCCTATCATTGACATTTCCTATGCAAGCTATTTTATAATCGGCTTGCAATCTGTATTTGGGAAAAAGAATGTAAGATTTGCCAACAAAAATCAACTCAACTTATTTGTTAAACAAGAAAAAGTATTAAATATCTCATTTTTGATAATTGATTCAATAACCTCAAAATCATTGAAAGTGTCTATCGATCATGGTGATTTTAATGAGATTTTGGATAACTCTACCTATGAGTGGGCTGATATTTATGGTAAAGTAAATACAAATTGGGGTATTACACCGAAAGCCAAATTTCCTAAACTTGTTTGTTTCGCTACAAATTTTGGTATCAGAGGTTTTACTTTCTTTGAGTCGGTTCTGTTTTCAATACAGAATTACTTTATTGTAAGGCCGAAAGAATTCAAACGCTATTTTGCCAGATATTATAAACAAAACAATAAACTTTGGATTGAAGAATACCCCTTTTCAAATCCGGTAAAAGGATATGTGTTTTCAGCTAATACGCTATGGTATAGTGATGAATATAACAAGCTGAATGAAACAACCAATAAAATCAGGGCTGATTTTATGGAAACCTGTTTGTCTATGCCCGACATTTGTTTCGAAGGAGGTTTTATCCCAAGTCAACTAGGAAATGATAGTTATCAACACTTACATTTAAAAAAAATACTTTCACAATCAGAATACATAGATAAACTTAAAAAATCGCTTTTTGCCTTTAATACTCCTGCAGTATGGAATTGCCATGGTTGGAAGTTAGGTGAGTACCTATGTATGGGAAAAGCAATTATCTCAACACCTTTATCCAATGATCTGCCAGCCCCGCTTATTCACGGAGAATCCATTCATATTGTCAATAACCAACAAGAGCTCATTAAAGCAATTCAAATCATGAATGAAAACGAACCATACAGAATGAAACTGGAGAAAAATGCCCGTATTTATTATGAAAAATATGTTTCACCGGAAGCTGCAATACGATTATTAGGAATTGAATAGTTACTTACTTACTACAACTACAAACTACTTACTCTCATGAAACTAAATGCCCCAAGCCCCTAAAGGGGATGTCAATTACCACCGTCTCCTAAAACAATTCCCTCAAAATGGAGAGATTATCTCTAACCACTCTTTACATTCCCGCAATTTATCCCGATTTATCGGGAGGGGCTTGGGGCAGAAATATTGTATATTCAGTCGTTTCTTTAATTTAAAGTCCGGTACTTCCTGACTATATACTACCTACTACCTACTATTAACTACCTACTACTTACTAATAACTACCTACTATATCATGCGCATTGCTTATTTACTTGGTTCCCTTAATCGTGGTGGTACAGAAACCTTGCTTCTGGATGTATTCAGAAATGCAGGTAAAAGTAACCTGGATGCAATTGGGCTATATAGAAAGTCAGGCGTTTTGGAGCAAGACTTTAAAGAAAGCGGTTTGCAAATAGCTAAAGTTCATTCCTTAAACTTTATCGGATATATCCTGCAACTACGGAAACAATTATTAGAAAACAACATCAATATTGCCCATGCGCAACAACCCATTGATGCATTATATGCAAGGCTGGCATGTCTGGGTACTGAAATTAAGGTTATTCTTACTATTCACGGGTATGATTTTAATGAAAGTATATTAGGACGTTGGATTATTCGGTTTATTATAAAACATACCAATGCCAATATTTATGTAAGTGATACACAACTCAACTACTATCAAAAAAAATATCACTTAAATCATGATAAACAACGAGTGGTATATAATGGTATTTCGTTTGATAAGTTGGAAGTATCCGAAACCAGGCGTATGAATGAAAGCATTGCATT
>Ga0302215_10000891_pt1 | contig 21694 bp, 6 predicted proteins | sample II_Fen_N3_1_FD_194580 | JGI IMG/M metagenome (GOLD analysis project Ga0302215, IMG submission 194580) | Peat permafrost microbial communities from Stordalen Mire near Abisko, Sweden - II_Fen_N3_1 | ecosystem: Environmental > Terrestrial > Soil > Wetlands > Permafrost | place: Sweden: Abisko... | reverse complement strand
CCCAGCAGCATCTTTTGCTTTTACGGTCATATTGTAAGATGTATTTTCGGAAAGACTGCTGAATGACATTGAGGTTGCTGTTGTTGTCCCGGCACTGGTACCATTTTTAAATACTTCATACGAGGTAACTCCGACATTGTCAGTTGAGGCAGTCCAACTAAGTGTAAAAGAGGCTGGCTGAAGACTTGAAGCAGTGAGATTAGTCGGTGAAGTAGGCACTTGAGTGTCCGCTATACTCTGTACACCATAAGCCGAAAATTGAATAAGTCCAAAACTGTAAGAATACATAGGTCGGCCAACGGAGAAAATACAACCCACTTCCTGAACATTATTAAAATTGACTGCCGAAAAATTCATTGCATTAGCCGGTGGCATGACCAGCGTTGTTGGGTCATAAACAGTCCATCGTTGATTCTCATTGCTATTGTTTCCAAATCCACTCAAGGTATATGAAGTATTGGCCGCTTGCCCTGCCGGATAAACGCTTTCTGAGATATAATAGATACCATCAGCTTTTACAATAAATCGGATAGTACCCAAATTATCTGTTTTCAATTTTAGTACTAAAGTGGAATTGGCCGTGTTATCAAATATTAAATTTGAGTATGAGGCATTCCCATTTAAAAATTTATCTTTTGTCCACATCAAAATACCGGTGAAATATGCTGCAAAATACTCCCCGGTATACAAATAAAGCGAACCACCACAATTCGACCATGTTTGCTGTGTATTCTGCATAATAGGAGTATTCGTATTTGTTGGAGCATTTGGCGAACAATCATAACTGAATCCACCTTTTATTTGATACTGATTACTAAGACCAGTTGGATTATATAATTCAGAACCTGTAGCTGTTGAAAATGGTATGATGAAATTAGTAGCATTTTTTGTCCAGGATTTTAGACAAGTGAACTGTTTTATGGAATTAGTTGTAGCATCAAAATTTACTAACATATTTCCAGCCAACGTTGTAAACTGGCAAGTTCCCGCGGTTGATACATTATCGTTGTTATCTTTAGCTATCACAGAAATACTATATTGTGTATTCCCTGACAATCCGGTAACAACATAAGAATTGCCTGTAATATTGTCATTGTTTGCTAGCACGTTATTTACATAAACATTGTAGCCTTTTATTCCCGATGCATCAGTAGATGGTGACCATGTGATAGTAGCAGAACCAAATGTTATATTGCTTGCTGAAATATTAGTTGGAGCAGTCGGGGGAGCGTTATCGGTTGCAAAGATTAAATCACCAAATTGAGCACAAGAAGACCAAATACTCTGATCACCTGTAAATGCAACCTGTCGGCTACGTGCATACGAAATACCATCATTGTCGTCGTAAATAACATCAAAACCAACTGATGCTCCCACTGTAGGTGCAGAAATCCCTAATTTCGACCATGGGATGGCAACTTCACAACTCCAGCCCCCTGGAATGTTTTGAAATTTATGTAGAACGCCAATAGTATCAGCCCCATTAATTGCATTGTTATTCCACTGGATCGTATATTTGACATCATGACCGGCTTCTAAGGTAGTGCTGTGGTTGTGATTTCCATCAATTTCAAATTCGAATCCATCACCATTATAGAATGCACCATTTTTATAAACTACATTATCGAGTGCTTTTGCACCAATATAGAGATAATTTGCATCCCAAAGTATCCCAAAGTTATGTGAATCATTATCCGGTACATCCGTTATCGAAACAGGATGATTAAACGAATAAGCCAATTTCCAGTCAGCTTCATCCAGATTGCCATCAATATTGACACTTGCAAAAGTTTGTTTACCAACAACAATGGGTAATAAATCTGTTGAAATTACCAGATAGGATGGATCGGAGAGGTTTCCACTTGGATCTTTCGCCCTGACAGTACAGGTATAACTTGTATTTGCCGATAACCCCTGTATGCTATAACTTAAATTTAAAGTTGAATCCATAGAACTTCCCCAATAAATGATATATTGAGCCACTCTATCATTGTCGGTCGAAGCATTCCAGCTAAGATTGATGGAGTTTGAATTTTTTCCGGTACATTTCAGATTTACTACCGTAGTTGGTTTTTGGGTGTCAGAGGATAAAGTGGAAACAACCAACGCATTGCTCGCAGGGGAATAATTACCTCCGAAATCACGCGCTTTAACAGTTATGGAATAGCTTGTATTTGGATTTAATCCGGTTATACTATAATTGGTATTTATAATTTGACAGTTCGATGATCCCTTGAAAATCCCATTTACAAAAATATCATAACCCAGAATAGTTCCATTGTCGGTAGAAGGTGTCCAGGAAATATCAATAGAAGTTGCTTTTGCATTCGTTTTCACTGGCGTACCCGATTGTGATGGTGCTTGAGTATCTAATATAGTCGGATTGTCATTTTCCCACTCAACTAATGCTTTCAATTTTGGCGAAGCCATATCTTGTCCTCTAAATTCTTCCAATCCCCACCAACCCCATTTACTCCAACCGCCACAATCCACATATTGATTCAGCATCTGCGATCCGGCAGCTTTAACTGAATCCATCCACTGACGTTGAATGCCATACATTTGCGAACTTCTGTTTACCTGACATTCATTATCCGTCAGAACACAGCTATTTTCTGCGCCATACATACCTTGCGAAGCGTATCCTCCTTCGTAATTAATAAGCGGTAAATTGTATTTAGCTGCGCTGGCTTTAGATTGTCTTAGTGAGGGACCTACAAAGGTTTTAATTGAAGCCATTAAATCGTTTTCGATTGTTTGAACCGACGGCACGTTTGTTGCATTGCATGCAGCACAGGTTTGATAATCACAATTTCCTACAACTCCAATATCTGTTGCTAAATAAACTTTTCCAAAATAAGGCGCTACAGCTAAAACATCCGGTTTTACACCACCGGAATTAATGATAGGGTCATTGTAATATCCTAAATTATAACCACCCATTTGCCATGCGCATACTAAAATAATTCTATTTCTGTCAGCAGTAAAAATATTATTGAACCGTTGAAAAATTTGAGCACTTCGTCTGGCATAAAACATAGCTGTAGGGCTTGAGTATCCTAATGCCAATCCTTGTTGGTTCGCCCAGCCACTTTGCACAAAGCTCCCATTCCATACTTCGTTTGAATATTCGATATAAGCTTTAAGTCCGATATTCAAATTGTTTTTTATTAAAGTGGCAACTGTATCCGCAAAGCCATTAGTTGCTAAGTGTGGAATACAAATCCACAGATCTTTATTGGCTGCGTTGCAAAGTTTTATCAAATCTAGATAAGGTGTGCATTTTGCTGAAACGCCACCGGGTTGACCTGTTTGCGAAAAATATTGTACCACACTACCGTTTGTTTGTAAATTATCCATAAAACGAATACAGCTATATTTCTGCATATCTTCAAGAAACTTTTTCTGGAAAACATCGGTTGTGTTATAAGTTTGAGAATAATGATGTACAACGCCTTTTATATCTGTATAATCGGGTGGGAGTACCCTGATATTTCTAACAGGATTTGCAGCGTCACTTGAACTTATCCGGATATTAATAGTACCGTATCCACCCCCACCACTTCCGGTAACGGCTGGATAACCACTATTAATTGGGGGGGTAATTCCTGTTGCAACAAATGTAAAAGTTGTTCCATTCGTGAAAGTATAAGAATTAGATGCAGCTCCAAATATCTCTAATTTTCCACTTCCATCGACTATTACAGTATAAGTGCCATTAAATGGCAAAGATACAGGCATATACGGATAGGCCAGTGATCCATCAATTAATGAAATTGGCGAATGAGTTGGATAATTACTACCGTCACTAAGTACAGGCATTGGGGTGGATTGTCCCTTATAATTAATCATATTGTCAGCTCCAATATTTCCACCCCAATAACCGCCACCAGGTGATCCTGTAAAACACCATCGGCAGGTATATGCTAAATTAGTATAAAAATCACGGGTCGATGAATTGCACGCTACTTGCATTGTGGGGGTCTGACCAACTGTGCTGGTAGAAAGAAAAAATAAGAAAATAGCAATAATAAATACCGGCATGTTGAAACATGAGATTTTACATCGAACTAAATTTGTTTTCATATGATTAGAATTATATTGAAAAAATAATTATATATAGGTGTTTTATTACTATATTCTCTGATTTTTATTTTTGAATTAAAACTTTCTGAATAGTGGTATTTCCTTCTTTTACAATCTGAATAAAATAAAATCCTGATCTTAAATTGGCAGTACTGACAGAAATAGAATTTACACCATCGCTTATTGGTTTTTTAATATTCAGAGCTTCTTTGCCATCAATGGAGAGTAACCGGATATCAACTTTAGATCCTTTATTCGAATTGATTTCCAAATTCAAAACATCCTTAGCAGGATTTGGATAGATTTTAATTTGATTCAGTTCATCTGCCTTTTGCAACTCATATGTTTGAGTAACCGGTGAAACTGTATTGGTAGTTGAAAACCTGTTTATTGGCATTGGATTCTCAAATGAATTGTTTGGCAATTGCCACGTAAGTTGAATCCAGTTTCCACAACATCCACCCTTGGTAAGCACTTCATAATAATACTTTTTACCAGCTTGTAATGAAATTGGTATTGACTGTTGGGTAGGGATTCTGAAGAATGCATTCTCTCCTGCATATTGACTGGTGATATAGGATACCCGTTGTTTGTTTGCCGGTTTATCATCAGTACTCAACCATAATTCACCGTCGTCAGAAGTGCAGATCCAAATCACATAATTCCCTGTTGCGGGTGGACAAATGTATCCATTCATATAACTGGCAGTATTACTTCCATCCAACTTCCCTTTGAATCCATTTTTAATATAGGACGTTCCAGAGGGAGTCTTTAAGGTATCAATTGTCGTAACCGATGTTCCCCCACCCAGATTTAACCAATACCTGCGCTTTACTGAGTCGCAAACATTTTGATATTGAATACCATAAATATGTACCTTGTCTGTATTAACTGCGCCTTTATCATCAATGGCTTTAACAATAATATCATGTTCGCCTTGCGATATCCCTGAAAGCACATAACTATAAGGCACCGTAGTATCTTCGCCGAGTAAATTTGTTCCATCATAGAATTGAACTTTCGATACTGATCCATCGTAGTCGGTAGCATTTACCTGTATAGTTACGTTCGATCCCGGATTGACATTCTGGTTAAATACCGGATTTGTTATGACAGCAGTAGGAACAAGATTTTTTCCGGTTATTGCCCTATTGATAATTGAGGCAATTGAATCTGCTCCTGTATTATTGGGATGAACTCCATCTGTGAAATAATCCAAATGAGTCATCAGTGGTGTGTGTGTGTCAATAACACGCAGATTACGTGCCTGCGCCACTTGTTTGATGCAATGCAGGATTTCATTTTCAAGGATGATTCCGCAAATATTGCCATAAACCGTGCATCCGGAAGTATAGGCAGGCGTTGGCAAACATAAATAAATTTTTGGAGTAGGAGATATGTTATGATTAATCGAATCCAGTAAAGCATTGTAATCTTTTATAAACTGCGATTGAGTTCCGATCATCCATTCAGTGCTTTTGGCATTGTTAGTTCCTAATTTAATAGTAATGATATCCGGTTTCAGTGCAAATAATTCTGCATACCTTGCCCAGGATTTCAGGGTAGTTCCACTGGTTCCCAGGTTGGTAACGGCATAACCACTTCCGAGTTTGGTGCCTAAATAAGTTGGATAAATACCTGCAGTAATACTATTTCCGACACAGGCAACTTTAATAATGGATGGTGCTGATGTGGTTGTTACATTCAAAGAAGTTGAAACGATAGACATATTACCTGCAGCATCTTTCGCTTTTACAGTCATTCCATAAATGGTGGAGGCTGTTAAGCCGGATATATTTAAATAGGTGTATGCAGTTGTTCCAATGGATATTCCGTTTTGAAATACTTCATAGGATGTAACTGAAACGTTATCAGTAGATGCAGTCCATGTTAAAGTAAAACTGGTACTGCTTACTGAACTTGCCGATAGATTTGCTGGAGTACTTGGAGGTACAACATCTGTCGAGGCATTTAATGCATTGATAGCATTGGCAAAATAAGGGGATATGATGGAATCACCCTTTAAAGTGGGATGTAAGCCATCACCATAAAAAGCAGTATTACACGCTGTAGTGGTAGTTCCCATTACAGCATCTGATCCATCATCAGCCAACCCATTAATGTTTTTAGTATCAGCACGAAGAGAATCATTGACAGCTAGCCGTTTTGTTTCAAAACTTGCATTGTTACATCGTGGCAAGCAAGTACCGGTTACGAATTTTAAACCGTATCCTTTGACATTCTTAGAATAGGTAACCAGGCTCTGATAAGCCTGCGATGCAGTGGAAGCACCCAGTTCATTGGTCATTTCCCATCCAACTGAAATGAGCTGTTTGCCTTTGGGAAGATAGGGTATGATTGAATCAACATCCCGGATATATTTATTCATTTGTTTAAAGTCCTTGGCACCCCATGACAAATTAAACACCGCTTCAGTTGGAATATTGAGTTTAGTGGATACCTGGCGTGGAATGTCATCGCTTCGCGATATCGAGTTCCCATCCCAAAGTACTATTTTATCAGAAGTCCCGCCTGGCCATGTTTGAGCATATCGTTGACGTATGAATGCATCCATTTGGAATATCTCGGAGGGAGAAAGTGTACGACTGTACATGTAAACAGCATAGACAATTCCATTCCATGAATAATAAGGTGTACCTTTCGACCAGTCGCCAATGCATATATTATAAACAAGGTCTTTACTGGTTGCGCCGATACCCGACCCACGGCAAGAGCCGTTTTGAAAATACCGTATGACTCCGCCTACTTCTGTTACTGAAGGATCATAAGAAACACCATAGGTAAAAAGCGTATTATTGAGAATGGTTGATCCATAATTGCCGGTATTGTATGTGATAGGCTTTCCACCAAACATGCCTACATTAAAAATGCTGCTATTGCCCTGCCCTTTTGCAAAAAGCAAAGCATTAGATGTGTTTGAACGTGCTGAAGCAACTACGAAGAGTGTAAAATTTTGACCCTGAAGGTCTGACAGCTCTGAAGGCTTACCCAAAGAAAGATTTTGAGGTCTTACATTTGCGACCCAGTCAACTGCTGCCCTTCCGTTTAATGAACTTGCTCTGTACACGGGTTTGCTGATTCCTGTCTGTGCTTTTGCATGATGACCTTTACCTGACAAATCACCCCAGTATCCGCAAGGATCTCCATCAGCACAAAGTTGTGTTGCTGCACTATCTTTATAAAAAGGACTCTGATCATCTAACCGGACAACTAGTGAAGGATCAGTCAGTGGATTGAACTTTTGGGAATAGCATGTAGCACTGATGAAAATAAGAGATAATAACGTAAAATAGCTGATAGATCCTGTCTTGTAAATGTTTCTCACGAGTAATAAATTTAAGATATGTGTCAAATATCGTGATAATGAATAATATTATCATTCCTTTTTATGCTGTTAATCTGTTTAAAGCCGCATTCGTCAATAATGAAGTGCCAGATCGTGTACCTGCACCTTTTCATAAGTGCCTGTCTTGTTAGAACTTTGACAGATTTGGAAATTGTTGCCCGTAATTTTCTTTAGTACAAATATAGATATTTTCAAATTCATAACTTCATTTATTTTGTCCAATAATGATACTTTTCCTACTATCTTAATTAAATATATGTACGATATACTTAATAATTACAACTTTAAATTTCAATTTACTTACTAAGAACAATCATATCTTTATAAAAGAGAAATTAATATGCCCAATCCATATAATTTTCTTTAATTTTCTTTTGTTGCTCCATAAATTCAAGATTGACCGAATGTTTTAAATTACAATGCAAGTGTATAATTTGTTTTTCGTTTGGAATAACCTTAATTCCATTTGGTGATCTCAGTATGGTACAATTGTAGGTTGAATAACTGCCATCTGTTCTTTCTACTATAAATGCATTTGTAAGTACTGTTTCCCCCATACATTTAAAAACTTCATGCACATCATTGTCCTGTGTATTATAGGTTTGCCAATCACTTATCATATTTACATATTGTTCTCCAATAGTAAATTTCTTGGTTGTATATTGACGTGGATGAGGATTTCCTTTTGTCACGTCATCGAAATTGAAACGTTTATCAGAGGAAGTGGTTTGTTCAACTTCGAGATATGGATCAACTACAAAAGCCCAACGAAGCTGCCCGGATTTATAGTCAATTAAATTAGCAAAAGCGCCCAATGCATTAAATGTTTGTTCTATCCATTTTTCATCGCCCGTTAGTAAATAAGCATAATAGGTTGCATAGGCTCTCCATGCACTCCAACCGTGTGGTGAGTTAAACATATTCGGTAGCATCATCACGTCATATTGTGCTTCCCAAAAACGTAATGTTCCTTGCCTGCGTCGGGCATCCGGTACACGAAGTTGAGTCAGACAATTATGGCTTTTTAATATCTTGAGCATAAAATCTGTGTAATCTTTCCTTGCTTTTTCATCATTTTGAAGCAGTGCTAACATTCCTACCTGAAGTGCCGAACAAGTTATCATTCCATCTTCAAAAGTTGCCTGGCCTTCAGTCTCAAAGTTTCCATCAGATGCAATCAATTGATCAATGGCTTTTTTAGCAGAAAGATAATGCATTTCGTATGCTGATTGCCATAAGGGATTTTTAACACCAAGTACTTTTTCAACAATTGCTAATTCTAAAATGCTCTTTGCAACATAAAGAACACTTGTATAAATAGTTCCCTGATTATAATAAGCGCCATCCGAACGTTGACTGGTATTGATTAACCAATTTGCTAATATACGTGCTTTTTCCAGGTATACTATTTCATGACTTATTTCGTACCGGTCAACAAGTAGACCAATAAATGCTGATGTATTTTGAATTCTGTTTGGTGCATAGAGGGGTTCTAAATTTACTGAATCATACAATTTATTGAATATCAGATCGAACCTGTCATTTAATTTTTTATCAAGAACTTTGACTGGAAAGTATCTCTGAGCGATAAAGGCTGTGTAAAAACCGTATGAACTCTCAGCATGAGTTGTTGGTTTTTGATTATATTTCAAAACAGCTTCTCTTGCTTTTTCCATAAGCCATTGCCAGGTTTGGTGAGCTGATAAAATGCCTTCAGCAATTTTACCGTTGCAATTAACTGTAACCGTGTACAACCCGACTTCTGGTAACAATACTTCAACTTTTGTTCTCATCGAAGTAATTTTACTTTTAGTTAGTTTTAGTTCATCACCTTTATCATTTAAGATTGTAATTTTTGGACTATTACCAATCACTTCAAAACTGATTATTTCCATCGGATTACAGGAAGTCTGATCCGTACTAATCAATGGTACTTTAGCAACCATTGATATATTTTTTTCTAAATTGACGAGTGAGTCAACATTTAAAAATGAAAATGTCCAGGATTTTGTTTCTCCTTTATTAAGTTTATACAAATTTTGAGGATTGTGATCAGGAAGTGGAAGTTGATTAAGCAAATCGATATTCAACGATTCAAGTCTATGTCCCATAAACCAATACCCGGTTGGATATTCATAGTCTAAATTGTAATCAATACTCCACGAAGCCACAGGTTGTTCAGATACTAAGGCAAAAATGTTTTCATGTGGTGTTTGTAAATAACCATAAAAATGTGTTCTTTCGTTTCTCATCAACGTTGGGAAGTATTTATTATTCCAATCGGGATATTTGTCCATATAAATATCAACACCTAACTTTAAACCTGCTTTCTGCGGTTGATAAGTCGCAGAATTCTTATTCGTTAAGCGTATCTCGATAGCAGGTTGATGTTTATATTCTTTATATTTCAATATACATTCCACATCATCAATATTGGCTTTGTAGCTATTATTGCCTATCGGAATCCAATCTGAAACTGTTTCTTTATTTTCTCTTTTGACATAAAAACTTGGTCCTTGACTTTTACCTTTCGTAAAAAATGGAATCGTGTCATTTCCTTTTATATTTTTATAGACGATGTTTTCAATATGACCTGAAACAGAAATATTCATCTCCCATTTATCAGTTTTCAATGCATTCTGAGAATGAATAGAAAAAGTAAAAAAAATAACAGCAACTAGTAAAAGATATTTTTTCATTTTTGTTCTTACCTTGAAATTTATGTTTTTTGATAAATATTGAGTAGGTTTAGTTCCCGAAAGCAATTGTTTCAACATGTAATATTTTGCCACACAAATCTAAGACTTGGATGTTTGCCGGTTGATCAAAAGAACTATGCCCGGTGTACCAAAAAAGTCCCCGATTATTGGGGGACTTTATTTATTGTTGCTTACCCAAGAATCGGGTGTTAGATAAAGCAAATTACTTCCTAACCTTTTTTCCGGAAAGGAAGTTTTTCAATCCACTACTCCGGCACCCTCTACAAACCATCTCCAAGTAAGTCAAGATGGTTTGAGAGGATGAACGGATTGGGTGGAAATTCCTATAATAGAACTTTTTTAGTCCATGATTTCAAACCTGATTGGATTTGTACCACGTACATTCCACTTGTTGGAACTGCTATTTCTAATGAATTTCCGGAAACAGTTTTATTACTGATCATTCGTCCAAGTGCATCCATAACGCGGACAGCATTTTTTCCGACTAAATTACTTATCAGCAATATGCCTTGCTTACACGAAAGTGAAGGACCCATTTCAGTATTAATTTCAGGGTTGGCGGTTACCGTTCCGTCATCACCCAACGCAAAGTAATTTAAAGAAGTCAGAGCCGCATTCGTCAATAATGAAGTGCCAGATCGTGTACCTGCAACCTTTGCATAAGTGCCTCCCTTGGTAGAACTTTGACAGATTTGGAAATTGTCTCCTGTAATTGTATTATCGGTAAACTTGAGTTGTGCATTTGTAAAAGCTACTCCCATACCTGAGGTATTTAGATACCAATACCGGTCAGGTTTCAAATTTACAAAGCCAGCTGGTTTAGTTCCGCCTGTTGCACCATTGTTTGCTAATACCTGTAACATTCCGCCTGTAGCAAATGTAGGGTTCGTAACTTCTACCGGAGCATACGCAGTAGATGTACCAACAGGGAATAAATAAGTACCGGTGTTGGTGCCTGTTGGCAAAAGCCATGACATTGAGCCTATAATGTTACCATTTGTGCGTTGAATTGATGCAGGTGCGCTGTTTTGCATTGCAATCTGATTGCTTGTTAAAGTACCTGCATTTAAGGTCAGGGTTCCGAAAATATTACACGTAGTACTTAGGCTACTTAAGGTAACATTCCCCGAAAGTCTGTTTATTGTCAAATTTTGAAGTGCATTTGTAGGATCAGTCCCCCATGATCGTAATTGTAAAGGAGAAGTCAGACTTCCAATTCCGTTAACTATCAATGATGAAGCATTTGAACCTATGAGATAGCAGCTAATCCCTGCTTTAGCTTCAACATCACCAGTGATAGTTAATGTATTACCGTTTAAGTCAAAACATTCTGCTCTGTTAGATTCATACGTATTGAAAACAAGTTTGTTTACTGAAATACTACTATTAAGCAGAACTCCGGAATGATTTGCACTAATATTGCCAATCCAGAGTTCGTCAAGTGTTACCCCAGCACCTTGAATTGATAACTGGTTTCCATTTTCAGTTACCGGTGTTTTAATTTCCAACGTTCCGGCAGTATTATTAATCAATGAAGTAGTTGCTGCCTGTTTATCAAAAATCAAGGTTGGTAATACATCAACTGTTTTATTCCCGGTGCCGGTGAAAGTCAAACCCCTGAGATTTTGTATTCCATTTCCTGTAAATACATTCCCGTTTCCTCCTAGTATAATATCAATATATGAATTTGTGCCTCCGCGAAAATTTAAAATTCCGTAGTTAGTAAAAGTCCCGTTTACAATTAACTGGTGTGCTAAATTAGTACCTTGACAATTAAATGTTACACGATTATCGCTTATAGTGCAATTGCCATTTACGGTTATGGTTTGTGCCGCGGTACTACCTGTGTATAAATAAAAATAACTGGGACCCCCACTTGATTGTATAGTCATATCTCCGTTCACAATTGTATTCCCTAAAAAATATTTTTTTCTTAAGTTGGCATTGCCACCTATATTTAATATTATATTGTGATACGTCCCGGCATTAATATTTTGATCGGCCTGGGAAGAGAAGCAGACAGTATTACCAATAGCATCCGCTTTAAAATTTGGAACAGTAATATTACCAGTCCCTGTATAATTAAGAGTTCCCCAATTATCAAAAGTACCTGTACCGGTGATAGAAGAACAGGATAATCCGACAGGATTGTTTAATGAATTTTTAACTGTTTTACCTTGTACATCTACAAAAGTGCAGTTAAGAAAGCCTGTGCCTGTTATAATCTGATCGTTCGTTGTAAATTGTGGAGCAATTTCACCCGAACCATCAACATTCAGTCCACCTTTAAAAACTAATGTGCCTAAAGTTTTAGCACTATAATAAATCAAACGACCACTTGATTTTACATCCATCAGACCAACATACGTGTCATTCCCGGCTGCATCGCTATCAAGGATATTTCCGGCCACATTGGTAATGCCATTTACAGTTAAATTATTTTTCACAATTTCAAGTTGTGCATTATTTGCAATATCCAGATTATTTATAGTGTGATCTACATTATCGAGTTTAATATTATGCAGAATAGTCACGTTATCGGTTGTAGCCGGTACAACCCCTGCGTTCCAGGTAGTGGTGGCATTCCAGGCGCCATCAGCCACGGAGTATTTTGTTAGAGTGGGGGCTGTAAAATTCTCTGCCACTCCCCAGGTACCATTTGTCAGGGTTGCATTTACAAGTTCTATCTGATGTAAAGAGGAGTTAACCGTTGCTCCTGTTATTGCATTCCATGTAATAGGGCTTGAGAGACTGGTAAGGCATTTAGCTGAATAACTTGACTCAGCACCTTTCACTTCTGTTGCACCATATCCAATTGTACCATTAAAGCTTGCTGCATTAATGCCGGAAACACCTGAGAAAGCCCAAAACCGTTGCAAGGAATTAGGCTCGGCATTCAAAATACTAGTCCCGGAACAGGTACTGACTTTAAAAGTAGGGTTTGTTGTTCCTGCGCTAATGCCCGTAATGATAATCGGAGCATAAACCCCTTTGCTTCCAAAGGGTAAAGTCATATTCATGGAATTGTCATTGCCGGTAGTTCCATTAACAACAACTCCTCCGCCGTCCATATCTACATTGATCATTGCATTCGAACTAAATCCCGTATCGCTGGTGATACTTGCACCTGAATTTAAAGTTATAGTAGATAAATGCGTTGTGAGAATCGAATTTAATTTCAACGTATTGGTGACTGTTATAGCAACACTATTACTCGGAGCAACATTTGACTGATATGCAAATGTAGTGGGTTGTGAAATAGTTAAATTGTAAAATGTTGCATTTGCGCTAAAGATCGGAGTTCCAGATGCCATATTTACAGTACTTTGTCCTGCAGTAAATGTACCTAAATTTAAATTTCCTTTTGCATTGATCTTTGCAGCACCGGAACAGGTTATGTAACCTCCCCCATTTAAGTTAGAACCATTAACATCTATATTAAATGTCCCAGTTGTTAAATTTACATTTGTAGTTCTTGTTGGTGCTGTAGTAGTGTTCTTGCTACTTGTAAAAGAGCTGCAGTTTAAAGTGCCTGCGTTAATGTTTAGATTAATGGAACTACTATTTGTACACAAAGTGGCGTCCGCAGTGAAGGAACTGGCTGTTGTTAATACTGAACCGGCTCCAGCCAGTGTTAATGTAGTGTTGGTAGCACCACCGTTCATAGTAATTGCTCCGGTACAAGTTAATGTCACCCCATCATTAATAATTACCTGTGCACCTCCATTGACAATCAATGAAGCAACTGAAAAATTTGAAACAATATTAATGCTATTGACCGTAAATGTTCCTAAAGTTACTAATGCATTTGCATTTATGGTTGCAGCACCGGTACAAGTAACGAAACCTCCAGCTGCAGAAGCGTTCTGGGTAATATTCCACGTTCCTGTTGACATATTTACATTCGCTGTTCTTGTTGGTGCAGTTGTTGTCGTGCCGCTGGTGGTATAGGATAAACAGGTTAATGTTCCTGCATTAATATTCATATTAAGGGAGCTGCTGCTGGTACATAGAGTAGCATCCTGTGTGAAGGCACCGGCAGTTGTTAAGACTGATCCGGCTCCTGCCAGTGTTAATGTAGTGTTGGTAGCACCGCCGGTCATAGCAATGGCTCCATTACAGGTTAAAGTAACCGCATCGTTGATGGTTGCAGCTCCGGTTCCCGCGATGGTTAATTTGCCAATCGTAAAACTGGCATCCACGGTAAGTGTTGCTCCTGCCGAAACAACGATATCGTCGCCCGATACCGGCAATGTTGGCGCCCACGTTCCTGTGGTAAGAGTTCCGGCACCTGTGAGTGTCGCAGTTGCTGCATACATGGTATTTGCATTGATTCCTAATAGAATTAATGTAAATACAAAGAATAATTTAGAGAATTTGTTTTTCATAATACTTAATTTTACTTGTTAGATAATCTATTTTAAATCAGTTTTTTTATTCCGGGACCCGCGATTTAAATATCACGTTTCTTATAGCATTTCTTTAGAACTCTTTATAGACGATTTTTTTATCACTAATTCAGGTTCAAAAACCTCCATGGACTGATGAAAATTTTCACTATTCTCTATTTTATCAACAAGGATATTAACCGCTCTTTCAGCAATCTGATCCACCGGTTGTTTAATGTATGTGATAGGTGAATAAAAGAAATCGAACACATCATTTCCATCAAAACCAACAATGGCAACATCGTCAGGAACTTTGACATTCATTTCATTTAAACAATTCAATCCATGCACACAGAGCATATTGGTCGAAAAGATAACAGCTTCTGTCTTTATGTTGTAGACTAAATCTTCCAAGGCTTTGTTTACTTCAAGTTTAGGATTGGAAATATCAATCTTTTTTGCATTTATAAAATCAGAATATCCAGCCATTCTCATGCTGTTTTCATAACCTGTGATTCTGTCAAGATCATTATTCATGTCTGATTTATAAGCTACTAACGAGATATTTTTAAACCCCTGATCAATTAAATGTTGGGTTGCAACCTCGGTTGCTTTTATATTATCCAGACATGAAAAACTCACCTCTAATCCTGGGAAGAATCGATCAATGAGTACCACCGGTATTTCTTTTTTATAAAGTTCCTCGACGATTTTTTCAGAACCTGTGCAAGGAACAATTATCAATCCATCGACTCCCTTATTTAAAAATACATTCACCAGTTTCTTAATCGTTTTACAATTCTCATCAGAACTTCCATACACTACCGTATAATTGAGTTCATTTGCTCTGTTTTCGATCATCCTTGAAATCAACGAGAAAAATGGATTTGAGATGTCGGTTACAATTAAACCGATGAGTTGAGTTTTCCCTCCACGAAGATTCCTGGCAACCATATTCGGAGAGTAGTTCATATCCCTGGCTGTCGCCATCACCCGAAGTGACATTTCTTCACTGATTTTATACTGTTTTGCTTTTCCATTCAGGACAAAAGACACTAAAGTCTTCGATACTCCCAATGAATCTGCAACGTCTTTTAATGTTACTTTCTTATTTTTTTCCATTTTTCGCTTAAATGAAATATGTAATATAACTAAATCGGTTTAGCTAATTGTAATGTATAATAACTACACATATTTAACTTTATATTTCTTGCTAAGTTAAACAAATGTCATAATCAGTTTATAGAATGTCTTTTTTTGTGATAAAAAATAGCTACAACACTATTTTCAAAAATATGTTGGAGTATTTGAAGCTAATCGAATATCTCTTTTGGGTTGTTAGTTTACCCCGATACTTACTAGTAAAATAGAAATACTTTTTATTGGTATTTTGATTTTCAATATTTCAGCTTTCATCTGAATTGAATGAATCACAAAATATTAGGAAGAAATCGTTATAAAACAGGATAGAAATTATCCTATAATCTGTCCATTTTGATAATTGATGAATGTTTTATGTCATCCTTTTTTCCAATTCCTGCGTACACATTTTTCAGCTTAAATATCTAATAATATATTAGTTTATTATGCTTTACATAACAATAATAAATTGAGTAAAATGAACAATGGCAAAAATATACTATTGAAATCAATAAAAACAATACTTTTTTGTCTAAATATGATACTTTATTAACTACTTAAAAATAGGAAAAACGGGCATAAATAATAGAATATGTGCTGTTTAATTTATTATCTAAGGTGACAGCGCATTTCCAATGGAGGATTAGATTCAATTGCAGTCCTTTTCATTGTAATAGTTAAATGCACAGACTCAAAAATGTGACAATTCATATATAAAAAAACAAATCGATCCAATTCAAAAAGAATCGAACCGATTTGTATTTTCTGAAAAGCGATATCTGTCAGAATACGAAACAAGTAATTGACTTTATCAGAAATGAATAACTATCATTTTAAACTCAAAATATAATTTTATAAGTTTTAATTTCCAGGTTTTGTTTTACTTGCAATAAGTAAATTCCTTTTCCGGATATCTTGATTTTTAGCTCTGATGAGTTATTTTGAAAAGATTGTATTTCTTTACCCATCATATCCAGAACGGTAATGTTGCTATAAACCGGTAAATTCCTGACAAGTACACCATCTGAAGTAACCGACCAGATAATTGAATGATCTTTGTGTTCCACAACACCACTATTAATTTTAAGTGTACGAACTGTAATCTGATCGGACACAGTTGTCGTATTTCCTTCGGGAGTCACCTTATAGAAATAAGTAGAATCGCTTTGAAGGTCATTCACCGAATAATTCAATACATTTCCCACCGATTTGGGATATCCACTCAATGAAACCGGTATCTGAGCAACCCCTTGAGTCGCAACTTTCACATAATCGACGTATACCCGTTTCCCTGCACCTGCATACGTATATAAGGAAACCGTTGATGTGTTTGTTTTTACAGGGATATTGACCGTAAAATCCTGATAATCCAGAGCTGTAGTGAATTTTACCAGAGTGTCGGCATTGACCAGGACACTCAGTTTTGCCCCGGCATCAGTGCCGTATTGTTTTGCTCTTACTGTCAAAATAGTTGCAGGGGTTACATCCAATACCGGAGTAGTGATTTTACCAAAATTAGATCCGGATGAAAACCTGATAGCACTTGCTGTCAGCTTGTCGGTATACCCCGAACTTGACCATGTGGTGGGCAATCCACTCAGGAAATCCTCTTCAAGTATTGTTTTTGGTGCATTGCTACCGCTCCCGGTCATGGAGTACACATTCAGGTTATATCCTGTAGAATTGACCGAGGAAGTCCAGTTGGCATTAAAGCTACTCACTGATATATTGTTTGCGGCTAAAGCTATGAAACCATCTATGGAGTTTGCAGTTAAATTGATACTCGTGGTGGTAATTCCGCCGCCTGATATTGTCAATTGGGCGGTTTGTGTCCCTAAACTTTGTGCCGAGTAGGTGATCACCAGTCTGTATCCGGAAGTTGCATTCACCTGGCTTAAAGAAGTTGTAGGGATAGTAAACATCCCGGCATTCACACCGCTTATCGCCAAAACTAAATTTCCCGTCAGATTCGCTCCTTTTATCAATACTGAAATCGTATCGGTAGTTTGGTAACTGACTTTGCCAAAATCGACTGTTGAACTGTTAGAGGGAGAACCCAGATAGGGTGTGACAATTACGGATGAAGAAAACACTTCGGTTTTTTTAGTTCCCCAGATATATTCTTCTAACCCGGGATTGTCGATAAACGGATTTCGGTTATTCTGTATGCCATATACTGCATTATTCCGAAGAATTTCCTTGGCACTGACAGGATCCTGACGGCTCCATTTCAGGAATAGATTCATGGCATAGGTTGTTAAACCTAAATTAGCTGTTCCATAGACCACTGCTGCACCGGCACTCCAGCTTTCACATAAACCGGCATAACGGGTAGCCATATAGAAATAAGTGCGGGCGAAATCACCTTTGTATTGATCCAGGGGTTCAAACACTGTCCCGCTATAGTCAGCGAAACTGGAGGAACCGAGTTTACATCCGTTACCAGAAGTATAGGTGGCTGTTCCGACTTCACCGTAAGGGTAGTTGCTCCGCTCGCCATTTACTTTCCCATCGGTGGGATACACATTAAACAGGTCACTAACCATTGGTTTAGCTTCTGCGAACCAACTTTGAGGGGAAGTGTGTTCGCGGTTGTAACAATCACATTCGGCAGAATAATTTCCACATTGTTGACTGCCAAGAGTAAAAGTACAGTTGGAATACATATCCCATATTTTACCGGAAGAGTTTTCATCAGTTTTACCATATGCTGTCCACAAACCACCATACCCCACATCAGCTGTCCCATTCGATATGATGGACTGAAGAGCCGTACGTAGAGAACCGGTATTCTTACCTTCAGCAGAACTGTAATATCCGGAGGGTGCCTGAGCTAAACTGTAGAGGGAAAAGCTGAGAAGAAGTAAAGTAAAAAGTTTTTTCATAAAATTCAAATGAAATATATAATTATAAATGTCCTTTAAGGTAGCAAATGTAGGAAATATGTTTTGTATTTTTATACCATTTCACATTATTAGGATTTAATTATGTGAATATTCAACACGATTCTAATATAAACAGCTGATTTTTTTGTTAAGATAACAAACGTATTACAATTTCCGGTTTCAACTCTCCGGAAAGAGTAACCTTTTCATAAGTTTTCCATTTCAGAAAGATTGAGTTATATTTGTATTCACATAAAAAACAGTAAGTAGAATAACCACTCTTTAACCCTCTAAATGTCATGATAGAATTAACTCAAAATATAGCAAAGGAAAGTCTTAAATATCAAATTCCACCGGCAAGTATCCTGGAACTGGCCGATTATGAGCGTGCTCCTTCAGTCTCTATCGATACAAAGAAAGAATACATGTTGTTGAGTTATTATAAAACCTATAAAACGTTGGATGATTTGAATCAACAGGAAATGAGCATGGGTGGGTTGCGTATCAACCCGGTTACCAACATCAGCTCCTCTGTGAATTATATCGTTAATCTGAAAATTTGCAAGGTGAATGATAAAAAACCTTTGCAAGTAAGGGGTTTGCCGGTTAAATCACGAATTACTTTTGTTACCTGGTCACCCGATGAATCAAAAATAGCTTTTACAAATACCACGGATAAAGGGGTAGAACTTTGGGTGCTTGATGTGGCAACTGCCTTTGCATCCTGTTTAACTATGCCTACCCTGAATGCCAACCTGGGGAATCCGTTGAACTGGTATCGCAATAGCAGGCATTTGTTGGTACGGATATTGCCTAAAAACCGTCCGGCATTGATTGATCCTAAAAAAGAATTGCAGGATGGACCTACCTTATCGGTCAGTGATGGATCTGTTTCCCAGAACAGAACCTATCCGGACTTGCTTAAGAATGCTTCCGATGAAATCAATTTCGTTACACTGACTTCTTCCGAATTATATAAGGTTGATTTAACCGGTAAATCCGAATTATTCAAAGAAGAGGATATGTACGCCGGTGAATCTTTTTCTGCAGATGGAAAATATATACTCATTACCACCTTGCGTAAGCCATTTACCTATGTCGTTCCTCTCAACCGTTTTCCACAGCTTTCTGTTGTTTATGACCTTGCCGGCAAGGAGGTTAAAGTGGTAAATGATGTGCCTCTTTCAGAAGTACTACCCAAAGGTTTTATGGCAGTACGTAAAGGAAAACGTGGCCTTAGCTGGCGTCCCGACCAAGCTGCCACACTCTATTACGTCGAGGCGTTGGATGGTGGAGATCCTTCTGTTAAGGCGGAATACAGGGATGCACTTTACCAATGGAAAGCTCCTTTTACCGATGCACCTGTTTTCATTTCGAAAACAATATCCAGGTTTTCTCATGTTATCTGGGGCAATGAATCGGTTGCAGTTTTACAGGATGAATGGTACGATACCCGGAATGAAAAGACTTATTTGATCAATCCGGCAAGGACGGATCAGAATCCCCATATCATTAATGACCGAAACTTTCAGGACGTGTATTCCGATCCGGGAAACTTTGAAACGGTAAAGAATGAATATGGGAAATATGTGTTAGCCATTGAAAATAATAATTTGTACAGTGTGGGGGAGGGCCATACCCCTGAAGGACAATTCCCTTTTATCGATGAATTTAATCTGAAAACGCTGAAGAAAAAGAGGATTTACCAATCGGCTTACAAGGATAAGATGGAGGAAATTATTGATGTGGAAGATTATAAGAAAGGAGAAGCATTGGTTCGTATTCAGTCCCGGAATGAATATCCAAACTATTATTTCCGCAATATCAAAAAGAAAAACGAACTGACACGGATCACCCATTTTCCCAATCCTTTCGAAAGCATCAAGGATGTACATAAGGAAGTGATAAAGTATCAGCGGCCAGACGGGGTTGAACTTTCGGGGACATTATATCTGCCGGTGAATTACGACCGTACCAAAAAGGAAAAACTACCATTGCTTATCTGGGCCTATCCTTCAGAATATAAAGACAAACATAGCGCCGGACAGAGTACTGCCAACTCCAATGAGTTTACATTTCCATATTACGGTTCGTTTGTTTATTGGGTGACGCGTGGGTATGCGGTGCTCGATGATGCTGCCTTCCCGATTATAGGAGAAGGAAAAGAGGAACCGAACGACACGTTTATTGAGCAATTAATCGCAAATGCAAAAGCGGCTATCGATGCAGTCGACACTCTGGGTTACATTGATCGTAAGAGAGTGGCTGTTGGCGGACATTCCTACGGAGCGTTTATGACGGCAAACCTGTTGACCCATTCCAACCTTTTTGCCTGCGGTATCGCCCGCAGCGGGGCGTATAACCGGACAATGACTCCCTTTGGTTTCCAGAGCGAACAGCGTAATTACTGGGATGCCCCGGATGTCTACAATGCCATGTCGCCTTTTATGAATGCCGATAAGATGAAAACACCCATACTTCTTGTCCATGGTGAAGCAGATAACAACCCCGGCACTTTCACCCTGCAAACCGAACGCTATTTCCAGGCATTAAAGGGACTTGGTGCTCCTGCCCGCATGCTGATACTTCCCAAGGAAGCCCATAGCTATGTAGCCCGTGAAAACATCCTTCACCTGTTGTGGGAACAGGACAGGTTTCTGGAGAAATACCTGAAATAATTCATAATTCATATTTCATAATGAAAGGCACCGGATGAATCAAATCATCCGGTGTCTTTCATTATGAATTATCTACTTTGCCCGTGACTTTTCAACCGCTGTCAGAGTCCTTCGGACTGCTGACAGGGTTGTTGTCAACTCTGACAGCGGACGAAGTCCCTGTCAGCAGTTGAAGAACATTGGGCAATGATTGAGATATAAAGGAGATAGCTTAGTCATTTTCCTTTTTTAACATCGATAATTGAACATAGGCATGCAGTAAGTGTTTATGTTTTGTTAATCGTAAATACAAATAGGAGAAGAATCTAAATCATTAGTCTATGAATAGTTTTTCTGAACCTAAACTTGAATTCAATACAGTTTACCACATTTTTAATTGTGGGATAAATGGTTGTAACATCTTTAATGATGATGAAGATTATCATCACTT
>Ga0302215_10000887_pt1 | contig 21737 bp, 22 predicted proteins | sample II_Fen_N3_1_FD_194580 | JGI IMG/M metagenome (GOLD analysis project Ga0302215, IMG submission 194580) | Peat permafrost microbial communities from Stordalen Mire near Abisko, Sweden - II_Fen_N3_1 | ecosystem: Environmental > Terrestrial > Soil > Wetlands > Permafrost | place: Sweden: Abisko... | reverse complement strand
TCTCTTGGGCCATCTGGACCGCACGTTCCTTGAAGGCGGCGTCATGTGTCCTACGAGTGGACTTGGGAGTCTCTGTCATACGTCAAACCTACCTGATCGTGACGTCCGTCAGCAGGGGGACGGGTCATGGCAATCCTATGCTTGTTACGTAAAGACCACGACTGCTATTCCCACGGGAAATTTTGTATACATCACTAATGCTTCCGAACGAAGATTTTGCGATGCCAACTACTGGTATTTTACCACTAAGTTGGTCGAATAAATACTTGCCAAGACCGGGTTTGCTGTGGCCATCAAGATAAACATACCCATCAATTAGAATGCATTGAATGTCTCGCTTTACGAGGTTTATAACGTTTAATATGCAAGGCAGTTCTCTTTTGTAGAATTCTCCGGGAATATATTCTTCGATATTGTTGGTTTTCGAGATATAGCATTCAGTTTCGGTTTGAGAATCCCATTTTTCAAAAATAATACCGGCAGCAAATCCGGTAAAATGTTGATACTGAACATCTACAGACAAAATCATGCGGCACCTAATTCTTTCCAATTTCCATGATTGTCTTTTGTGAAGATTTTTTCCCATTCAGTGTTTATGATGTCAGAGAAATAATGCAATTCAACTTCTTCGTAATCTATTTTTACATAACCGAGGAATCCCTTGTCGTGCCCACTTGATGAAGTTGAAAGTGGTCCAGTATCCATTTCTACGATATTACAAAGAACGTATCTAGCAATAGAAGTTAATTTTGGATCAATATTTGCATTGATACTTGGGAAATAAATCTGAAATTCTCCAAAATCTGTCTGTATGGAAATGACACCTTCCTCTGGTCGTTCAGGATCATAGCATGAATGTTGATCTTCTTTATCAACTTTTACATATTCTGAACCTCTAAATGCATAATGCCCTGCGACTCTATGCGGAATGATTCTGATATTTTTTTCATCAAATTGATCAAGATAGTATGATGAAGGGTGGGTTGAAAGAAGGTAAACAATGGATTCTGGCATGTTTTTAATTAGCGTAACATCATCACTTGTTTGGGTACTATATTTCTGACTTGCTACGAATGTTTCTGATTCAGATGGTTGATGTGATACTATTTTTCCAGGCGCAGTCTTGGCTAGTCGTTTGATTACAAATGCAAATACTGCAAGAGCTGCCACAAACACGAAAAAATAGAATTCAATCATCAAAGATCCTGGGTTATTATGTTTAATACAAAATGTATGACCATGGAAATCGCCGAAACACAGGTTAAAGAAATTTTACTTGTTGTGATTGCAATCTTTTGTTCTCTGTTTGTGTTCATAAAGTTTTGCCCCGCGGCGAGCGTGTACCTAACGCCCTCTCGTCACCGGCCCGAAGGGTCGGCATAACAACGAGAAGGTGCCGGTGGACGGAGCTTGTTAGGCAGATCAATTGTTTGGCGTAAATTTTGTTGCCTAGATCTTAATACTTTTTGCAAGCAGGTTGAAGTATTCTTACTCATTATTCAATATTCTTTGTTCAATATTTTTCTTTGCGTTCTTTGATAAGATAACAACAAGCCAAATTGTAGCAATAAATGAAAATAGCGTCCCGATCAAAAGTGGAATTCCTTCATTTTTCATCATTCTTGATAATGGCGTATTAAATAACAACAGCATGAATACGGGTGGGAATTCTGAAATCACGAGAAGCACCAAGATCTTTACTTTTTGTTTGTGAGGAAAATGTCTTGAAGTCATTATGATGAATATAAAACATCCCATCCACAAAATATCAGACACTATATGAACGTTTGATTGATCATGCTTTAAATGGCCACAAAAACACCAATGCATCAATGCGCAAAGAATCATTCCTAATGCATTATATATAGACGCAATTATTATTATTGCTGGATGTTGAATTATCTTCGCTGCATAATCTTTGTAATTCATTAACGCGTCCCATGCGAGTTGGGTGTTTTTATATTTTTAAATATTTCCTTGTCATTGAAAAATGACTGGTATCTTTTCTCTGACATATCCTCAACTTTTATTTTTCTATTTTCGAATTCAACAAGGTGCCAAATATCGTCTAGTGTTTCACCTAAAATAAATTCTTCAGGATTGATTTTTTCCTTGGTATATGGGATTATTGCCATTCCGCACACGTGTTCACGCACATAAGCATATTTAGTGCTTGTGAATTTTACCACCATAAGGTCTGGACTTCCGTCCGTATCATGTGAGGATTGTGCAATAAATCTCAGGCCAGTTGAATCCGAAAATTTCAGGTATTTTGCCGAACTATAGCCATTAATGAATATGGAATATCCTTGGCATGTCCTTTCCCTTATTTTCCAAAACGCATTTGTTCGCCGAATATATTCATAACGATTATCTGTGATAGTCTGGCTCGCATACAAACTATCTATATTGAAAGATGCCGTATCCATTACGCGTTCAAAGCATTTATTTATCTGAATTGTATCTAGACTTGTTGCAGAATCAATTTCGGATTTCAGTTTTAAAAAATCCTTTGGTGGAAATTTTTCACCTTTGAATTGGTCGGAATATTTCTCATCACTAAATGACATAGATGTAACTATGATAAACGCCATTATTGTTTTTGTGATTATATTCATTTTCTCACTCGGGGCTGTGAATTGTGCCTGCGCAGCATGTGCCTAACGCCCTCTCGTCACCGGGCCGAAGGGTCGGTGCAACAACAAGGAGGTCCCGGTGGACGGAGATTGTTAGCTCGCTCCCCGCTACAGCGGGGATGCGATATTTTGCAGTTAATCTTTGAGGAAGTCATTTTTAATTATCTCTTCAATTATCTCATCCCATTTTTTCGACCGTCTTAAAAATGATGGATGATATGTACGAATCGATTTGATGTTATTAGAAATCAAGAACTTTGACAAAGTTCGTTCATTGAATTTGTTGTTGAATTTTTCCATTTTTATATCGGGAAATTCATCGATTAGAAATCGATCATATCTAGGTCCTGTAAAAAATATTATCTGAGTTGGTTGCAGGATTTCAATTTCACGTTTCAAAACACCTTTGAATTTCGAACCCACATTATTTTGTAAATTCTCATTAGTTGTTAATATTGATTTCCCATCATAGTCACAACGTACGAGATTTGTCCATAATATATTCGTATCGGGCTTTAGATCCGAATTGCCTATTTTTGCAATGCTTCTATATGCGGACCAAAATGGACTTCTATTGTGGCTGCTATTTTTCCCAAAGCAGAAATGTCTATATGCGTCTGCTAATTCTTCAATTGAATTTTCGCGATTTTTAAATGACTGAAAACTTCCAAATTTAATTTCGTCATTTCCCCATCCTTGGGTTTCTTGACCAACTATTAATATTCGTTTCTCGCTATTTTTCCACTGTTCCCCTACTGAAAGTAATAGCGGCGCAGAAAGAGATTTTTGAATATCTTCAGGAAGCTCTATATTTTTTAATTCTTGATATAGATGTTTTAATTCGGCACTTGTGCTTGAGTTCATTTTTCACGCATTTCTAAATCGCACCATTCTGCAAATGATGGTTGTTTTGATAATTTAAATTTCCTGTACAAATCGTTTGCTTCTCGACTGCTTAATTTTTTTCTCAATTGTGACATGATAACGCGTTCCTTCTGCTCAATGGTTTGTACGTACTGTATTGAGCGATAAACGTCAAATTTCCAATTATCTGATTTCAGTGTCACAAGATTTTGTGCGCCCCTATTGGGAATTAATCCAAATTGCAAAAATGCGATCAATAACAAGTCGCCTGAAAAGCCAGACATAAGACTTTCAATTGTTTTGCTTGAATTCACCCTTTCTAATGCGGCAATTATAAGCTCATTATATTCATTCCTCCAATTATCATCGACGATTGCAACGCTTTCATTTGCACAAATGGCTAATGCTTTTAAGCTCTTTGTAATCCATTTTTTCCATTGTTTAAGCGTGGAATAATCTTTTAATTCGGACCACGCAGCGGTTCCAAATACTCTCTCTAACGAAAATTTCAGATGTAGATAATCATCGTAATTTGTTGTTTTCATTTTTACGTCCTTATGGGTTGTTATTTATTAAGGTCGTATTATTAGGTCGCGAAAATCGCTAACGCCCCCTGCTCACCTGCCCGAAAAAACGGCATTTACAACGGGAAGGTGCAGGTGGAGCGGGCTTGTTAGGCAGCTGAGCCGCTACAGCGGATCATGCGTAATCTTTGTTCTGCCTCGAGCCGAAGGCTTTTTGCGGCTTGGTTGCTCATTTTCTGTTGCTTTCTACGTGGAATTCTAGGCAACTATTTCTTGTTGTTCAAAATCTATGATTTTTTTGCCGGAATTCGTCTTCAAATTTCTGAATTCTGCTTATTGATATTTCTATCCAAATATTCATTTTTGCGATCATTCACATTACTATTCAAGTATTGTGCACCAAAATCAACGAAACCGGATAAAAATGCGGCATTACAATTTATTCACCAGCAAACGATTTTGGTTTCCGTTATCGCAAAATGAATTGCATTCCTTTTATTCGAAAGCTTCACTATCTTCGATAGCGCAGAAATTTGAGAGACGTTACATAAAAAGATGAATTGCCAAATTTATGCGCCAGCGATTCTTCATCGATAAGTTTCAAGTTTAGAACTCCCCTATCGAATCAATTCTTGTCAGAATGAAATCGAAAGAAACGGCGATTACAACGCATTCTTGACCTTTCGATTTCCCACTTATGTCAAAGAGCTTTCGAATTCTGCGCGTTTGTTGCTGTTTCGATTCTGCGGTTAAATGCCTAACGCCACCTCATCACCGGCCCGAAGGGTCGGCATTACAACGAGGAGGTGCCGGTGGATGGGTATTGTTAGGTGGGGTCAATTGCGGGTCTCGTATACAGTGAAAAAGCCTTCTGCTGCGATTTGCATCGAGCCGAAGGCTTTATTCTTTTTCTTGGTAAATATTTAAATCAATCACTTTTCGATAGTTGTTTGTGAAATCTCCATCACGAGTGTATAACTCGTAATTTCGGCTTTTTACAAATGCAACTATTGTCATATCAATTGAGCATGTTGCGATTCCATTTGCTGCGCATAAATTTCTTATCCTTGCAGCTTCAACATAATCATCAGTTGTTACTTCCTCATCTTCAAATCCCTCTAAATATTCGCGTAGTCTTTGGAATTTTTCAATTTCACGGATTCCACTTAGAATTTCTTGTCTAATGGGGCCAATTATACTAGCTCTGGATGATTCGACGATATCGAAGAAATTTTTCTTCATAATAGAATCTGCTGGATTATTTCTTCTCAGAAAGGCGCTCCAAATATTCGTATCAATCAGAACCTTTCTCATTTCGAGCGTTCTTTCTTGTAATCATATTCAATATCAAAATCGAATGTTCCTGCTAATTCTAAAAATTTCAATTGCTTGCGACGCATGATGAATTCTTTTAATGCAGTTGTTACTGTATCTTTTTTTGTTTTTAAATTCCCAATTTTCAGAGCTTCTTCAAGGAGTTGGTCGTCTAGAGCAAGATTTGTAGCCATTCGGCACCTCCACACAAAGGTTTACACATCTCAATCTATGCTCAGATTTACCAAAAGTCAAGTTTTTGGTGAACTTTGATTGCCGAGCGGGAAGTGGAAAATATTTATGCTTACCATTTGTAATTGTTCGAGGTATCTCAATAAAATTCTATCGTTTAATGCTATAGTATTTAATGAGTAATGCATTGCATTGAACCAATTTCGTAATAATCGCCGGCACACGAGCCTTCAATTAATCTATTCCGAATGGAAAAATATGAAGTATCAGGTTTGAGATTTGCATCGTTGATGCAGTTCGTGTCATAGAATTGTCCAAAAGGCAGACGAATGATTTTGTTCGAATGAAAATTAAATATGACTTGTCTCATTGTAGATATCGTATCTCCGTAACCAATAAATTTAACATAACCTGTATCTGATTCATATTTGCATCCACCAATTAATGGGCCATTTCCCGATTCAGAAACGCAACAGGTTAATGTTGAAAATGCCACTAGAATTATAAACGCCTGATATCGCTTCTGAAATTTTGGATTTACTGTATTCATTTTTCCCTCTTGGATTTGATTGGCCGTGATTTTGATATTTCGACGATGCGCCATTTGCTATTCAGCCTCGCAGATGCACCTAACGCCCTGTGGTCACCGGGCCGAAGGGTCGGTATAACAATGGGGAGGTCCCGGTGGACCCAGATTGTTAGGGATGATAGAGAGATACTCATTCAAATTCTACTCCGAACCGAAGATGATTCAGTACAAGGGATGATTTGGAAAGATTTTCCGTTTCATTCCTAATGCGATTGAATTATGGATTTTGTTTCGAAGCAATCAAAGCACAAAAATACATAAATCATTCCGCAATCTGCTATATTACATTCATCGCCAATGGAATCTAGTTGCCCATAAAATGTCATCTTTTTGTTGCAAGTACATTTTGGCCACTCTGGATTCTGGATCCAATTGGGACTTCCACCAATTTTACTTCTTTTTCCAATATTATCACCAGCCCACTGAAAGCCAATTATATCAACAGCTTCGCTTGTTTTGGGATTAAGTACAATTTCAATTTCAGGAAGTTCATTCATAGGTTTCGCATATTCAAATTTGATGAATTTTGATCAACCATTTTCTATTTCTAATTTCCAATAATTCAGGTTTTTAGGAACTAATCCGACCGTATCTGCTATATTTGCTCATTTTCAACATAAACGGGTTTTTTGAAGATTTGATTAAGATGAATATTTCATATGCATTATCATCCGATACGACAAACGGGGCATCATCATTAGACTGTAGTGCGCCAAAAATTTTACTTCGAGTTTTTTCACTTGTTCGGAAGAGGAAACTCGTCGAATCGATAGCTCGATGAACTCCAGAATTGCTATTAACTGAATATAAAACCTTTTGGCCTTTATATATCCCAGTGAAAATCGCAACTGGTTCGGAAATTTTTGTATTTGTTTTTCCAATATATTCTAGGACTGTTTGAGTTTCATTTATGCTGTTCGAATCCAAGATTGGGCCGGGAATTTTGCTAATAATTGATTTATTTGAATTCTTGATCTCCAATATTTCTTGTTTCAAATCATTTTCTTTAATTTTGTCCGAGATTTTGCTTCCTCCAAACAATCCAACTATCAATAAGAGATTTCCATACAATAGAATTCGAGTTCCAATTTTTACTTTTTTATCATTCTCTTTTTCGTTTATTGAAGCTCCAGTGAGGTGATTTGCAATTAGACTAATGTTTGATATGATATTTATGATTCCAGCACCTGCAACTGTAGCTAAAATTGGCAAAATGGACAATAATGCAAACTCTGTTGTATTTTCTTGAAACACTTTCAAATTGAACACAGTTGTTACAAGTACGCCAATACTCCATGTGATCAATAGACAAATCGAAAGCAATGCAATTAGATACGTAATTCGTGCAAGTTTTTTCACTGTTTACCTCGATATTTTTAGTTGCTAAGTTTGGATTTAAGAAATACTGCTAGCCCCGCAGGTGTCCCTAACGCCCCGCCATCACCGGCCCGAAGGGTCGGCACACACAATGGGGAGGTGCCGGTGGATGCGGCTTGTTAGGCTGAAATTTAAAGTCGGCACCACGGGCTTCGAGCCGAAGGCTTCTTGTGCTGTTTCTTTGATTGTTCAAAGCAAAGTCTTTTGATGATTTCTTATGATATATTATTTCGCAAATAATGCAAATTTGAATTCCCGCCTATTTTGGCGGTTCTTAGAAATTGAAGTTTCATTTTGCGCAAGAAATGATGCCTTTATGTTCTATTTCTCTGGCATCGATAATGTGTGATATTGCGAGGTTGTTGCTGGCGACAAATTTCTGAAAAGAATATTTATTCAATAAACTTGTATTTGTATTTTTCTAAATTCCATTTATTTATATTTTTTGAATGATTGTACATTTCGTATGTAAATGATGGGTCGTAGATGGCTGAAAATGACATTGGATTTCCTTTTATTCGTGCCGAATATTTACCTCGAACAATCCCTGGCTCTATAGCTTGAAGGAGAGGTGTTGCGTATTCTATTAGTCGCATCTCTATTGGTAGAGTATATCCTTTACCCTTGAATGTTATGTATATATTTAGTGACGAAGACTTGGGTGTTTGAATATTCTGAACATTATATATGCAACTTGTAGAAAAACATCCTAATTCTGTGATTTCGCATATTGAGTCGCCAGATATTTTCATTTCCCAGTAAATCTCAATTGTGTCGTTTTTGATTTTGGTTGAACGGATTGATGGGAAATATGAGCATGCGGCTTGTATATTGCAAAGGATTAAGACGAGTATTGACTGCATGATGCCTTCCTAGTTTGAATTATCTCATTTGGAGTGGTTGTTGTTTCTGAGCAACGGATTTGCGCCCGGATAAGCCTAACGCCCCGCCATCACCGGCCCGAAGGGTCGGTATAACAATGGGGAGGTGCCGGTGGATGCGGATTGTTAGGCAGATAAAAAGTGGATATAAAGGATCTGTTCATTCGAGCATATTGTCAGGAATTTGCATTTTCACATATTCAAAGTATTTATTTTGACTATAGGCGAACCATTTTTGACGACAGCTTCCTGAATTGTCAATTTTGGATTTGAAATTTCTAAACGGATTCTTTGAATTAAGTGCAGTGATCAATGCCGTTTTAAATGGTTCTTCACATATCTCTTCTGCAAAATCCATCATGAATTCAAATGACTCGCGTGAACTTATCTTTTCAAATTCGATATAATCGCCAGGGTTTTCATTTATTTCTTTGATTTCATCGTGTGAATGCACCTTTATTGAGTCATTTAGCTCTTCATCGGATATGATTACAATAATTTTACCAGTTTCTTTTTTGAGGTAGCATTTCATGCCGCATTCGAGTTGCTCGGCAATCTCTTTAATGGTTTCTTTGGCTATTTGCATATTAAATACTTCGTTGTTGTCGGTTTTGTGAGATTTATTGATCGCAATTGGGCGCAATTCTATGGGCAATCTTGGTGATATGCGCAGCTACCAATGAAAAATACGGTAAAAAATGCAAGTGCATTTATTGAGAATACTGCAATTCCAATAATTATTTTCACTTTTGGTGATGCTTTGAATTTGTCAATTTTTCTCACAGCTGGAATGTAGGCTATAACGATAAATAATATGATTTCGAAATAAATGAATAATTTTTGCATTGAAAATTGGGCTAGGGAATCTGTTTTTTCCGTAGTCAAGGCGCATAGTAGACCGCTGATTGATGGAATGATAAAGAGAAAAATAGCAATTTTTGCGATTTTTAGTCCAAGTGTAATGACTTGCTTCATTACGCTAGTTGCATTTTCCTCATTATGCAAATCTTATCCCTTTCTTATGATTCCAAGTTCATATTATCGTAAACCCGCCAGCCCCGCAGGTGTGCCTAACGCCCTGTGGTCACCGGGCCGAAGAGTCGGTATAACAATGGGGAGGTCCCGGTGGACCCAGATTGTTAGGCAACATAACTACGAAGAGTGAACATTTTCTTCATCGAGCCGAAGGCTTTTCTCGCTATTTAGAAATAGATATTTTTCAGCAAATTCCTTTGCTTTTGATAATCCTTCAGGTGTCAGTTGGAAAGATTTCGATTTATTATATGGGTTGTGAATGTAGCCTTTTTTATGCAGAGAATTCATGACATCAAAATCAAACTGCTTCCATACTCTTCCATTATCGAATTCGAATGTGCCAAATAGAGCAAGAAATACATTTTCGATCTTTTCGCCATCGTACACACGTATTCCTTTCGTTTATGTGCTGAAACAATGGAATTTGATAACAAAAAAGCCTTCAGCTTCAATTTTCATCGAGCCGAAGGCTTCAAAACTATGCGACTTCTCTTAAGATCCCTGAAGTGTATTTATGGATTACGCTTCCTATTAAGGTCTGATAGGGAATTCCTTCTCTAGCAGCCATTATCTTAATCGATGTCAAGTCATTTTCATTTATTCGAATATTGATGTTCTTATTCTTTTTGAGTGTCTCTTGGGCTGCAATTATCAATTTTTCATTTGCTGGACCAGATTTAAGTTCGCCATTCTTATATGATTCTAAAATTTCCAATTCATCTTCATCGAAAATCATTTCATCCGGATCGATTTTTTTCATTTTATTCCTCCCTGTATTTCTTTGATGCTTTTCTGCTTGGTATTATGGTTTTTAGAAAGAAATCATTTCCATCGATCACATATGGAACCAAGTAAGCATAGTCGTTGATAATAATCGTTAAAACTCTTTGATTTGGGTATTTTCCTTTATTTTCGTGAGGAGAATCATCTATGACTAGGCCATCAAAAATTGCCTGTATAATTTCATCAAATGATATTCCCCTTGTTGCTACTAAATGCCGATTTTTCTCATGGTTCCAGCGGTACATGGAATGAATCTATGACAAAGCATAGACAAAGTCAATAGGCGCGCGAAATTTTCTTTGAAGGACGATTCATGATGGTACCAGTCGCTCTGTTTCTAGTGCCTCGCAGATGTGCCTAACGCCGCGTCATCACCGGCCCGAAGGGTCGGCATTACAACGTGGAGGTGCCGGTGGATGGGCCTTGTTAGGCTGAATTCTGTCGACGTGTTCACAACGGGTTTCTGCCTTCTTTTGCTCTTTTTTTGCGGCTCAAAACGTAGGCTTTTAGTGTTCTAAAAATACCCATTGAACTTTCGAACCAGTTCTCTTTTTTGAAGAAAATTGACATTCTTAACTGAATCACCAATCTTCCTCCTTGAGCCGAAGGCTTTTATTCCCTTTTGCAGCTATTTTTGCGGTTCAAACGTAGGCAATTCAAAGATTCGATTTTCACATTTCCCAATAACAAACCTCAGATTCATACGTTATTCGGCAATAGGATTTTTATCCTCGTAGGCAGTTAGAAAATAACGGCATGAAACAATTAACTTACCTAAGCTTACGGCCTAACAACATTGTTAAAGAATACTCGCCTTTATCAATCAAGCATCCATTCAATTTATTAGCCAGGATATCCCTGTTTCAAATTTGAATCCTCTATTTTCGTCGTAGCTATTTATCCACTGCCATTTTTCAACTAGTTCGAATGTGATTTTTCTGTATTTGATTTTTTGAATAATCCCTGATGACCAATATGGCTCAATCTTGGTTGAGAACCAGAAAGGATCAAATTCACTTTTATATCCAAGGCTCAAGTAATCATTCAATTTATAACGAATGCTGCCATTATTGGCAAAAAGTGGAAAAAATGTAATGATATCATATTTCATATCAATACTTTTTCCGTCACCTGAAAAATGCGTCCCCATTGCAATGGCAAGCGGAATTAACGACGTATTATATCGCCATGTTTTTTTGTCTTGCAGAACTCTAATCCCAAATTCCGGCATATCGATTTGTATATTACTCGTATCATAATTATTTTTCATACCAACCCAAACGCAGCTGAAATTGAAATTATTAATCTCAGCTCCAATATTTGATTTAGAATAATTTTGGAGATATTCACTACTCATAATCAGTATTAAAGCCATTAAGCTATACATGTATTCCTTTCAAAATGGCGATACTTTGTTTTGTGCTCTGTAGCAAAATAAGCCTAACGCCCTGTGGTCACCGGGCCGAAGGGTCGGTATAACAATGGGGAGGTCCCGGTGGACCCAGATTGTTAGCCAAGTTCTTGTTCATAGTTTTTCGCTAAAGTTGAAATTCTTTTTATTAGTGCATTGGTCACTTTAACAATTTCCAACCATTTTTCTGGTCCAGATGCCCACCAACGGACTTTCGTAAATCCAGAATAATCACCAATTTCTAATTCTGTAAATGAGCCATCACATCCCATAATATGGGTTTCAAATATGTTAGTATTGATTTTTAGAACTTTAGCGAGAAATTTCTCAGGAATATCACTTTTTATTTCCATTTCGATTTTCGTCGTTTTTGTTTCTTGATAAGTCGTACTAATTTTGACGAACCACCTATCATTTTCATAGCTAAATGCAAAAATCCGTTCGCTAATCGATTCTTCGTGGAATATATATGCGCAATTATCTTGCCGAATTTTGAACGGAACTTTATCGTGCATTTTACAGTCTTTAGTTTAAATTGTAGCCAAATTCTTTAGTCATCAGAATCTGCTTCCAATACATTTCTCTTTGCAATATCAACTCAGCGTCAGTATTAGCTTTGTGAATTTCAAGAATTGAGTAGTGAATATTTTTGAAATATTCTTCTTCATTTTCTTTGTGTAGCTTTTTGAGCTGAATATTATTCCCATGGAATGACTGGGCATATTCGCTCCACCGTTTCCAAAAATTTTCTTCTCCAGTTGCAGAGCCAACATATAATTTCCCATTATTACCATCAGCAATAAGATATACGCCAGTGACGCATTTTAATGCGGTCTTCCAAGTTTTTATTTCTTGAGCTATTATTAGTTGTAATTTCATTCTATCGATATGGACATTTTCATAACCGGGAAAGTCTTCTAGCTGCAATTTTTCGGGAAGAATTTCTTTAATTTTGAATTCATTAAAATACTTTTCAGCCAATGTATATGAAGCCCGATATTCCTTACTGTATTCAATAACTAATCGGCCAATCCATTCGTTGCCAAAATTCGTCAATTCCGTCTCGTAACTAAATCCATTATTGGTTTCAGCAACACTGATTCGCTTGTAGATTCCGAGGAATAACCATTCATTTTTATCTTTATATGCCAACGACAAAATGTATTCACGCTCAAAATTCTTTTGATTTTGTCTTTCTTGCCATTCTTTAAATTTCCCGCTAAAAAATTGATTCAATGGCTCACGACGGTCATTTGACCCCGTTGCAAAGTGGATTTTTACGCTTTTAAGATTTTCAATTTCGAATCCAAGCAAAGTACTGAGAATCAAATTTTCCTCATTTCATTTTTTTCCGATAAGGTGGGGTTTCATTTTTGCAGCTCAGTCAGCCCCTGCGGTGTGGCTAACAGCTTAGTAGGTGCAATTGTGGTTAAGTAGTGGAGGAAATAGTGTCTCATTTAATGCGCTGGGTGCGTATTAGGCGCAAGGAGGACGGCGGGATGAGGGCTGCCTTGGGGTACGACCGTCTTTGGGGTCGGCTTGGCTGTCGGGCGGCGGGCTTTGGACTTGTGCTCATGGGGGCCTTGGGTTTATGGGGCCACGATCAGTGATGGACTCAAAGGTAGTGCTCTATCGCTTTGCTTGGGGGCTCTTCAAGGGGTGGCCTCGACAATTCGATTCAGTTTTATTGGGGGTATGACTGCGCCAGGGATGCCGCCCGGAGGGACGGGACCCCGCAGCCGCGAACCTGCCGCTGCCTGAGGGAATGCCGCCCCTTCGATACGACGGCCACAGGCCGCCACTCAGGGAGCGGCATTCGTGTCGAGGGCAGGTGAGGGGCGAGGAGGCCCGGCAGGCAGCCCGGTGACGCGGCCTGGAGCTCGGGATTGCGTGGGGGCCGCGGCAGGCGCCAGGAATGGGAAATGGGGGAGTCGCTGGTCGGGCGCGATTGCGGTGGAAGGGCGTCGCGCGGGGACCTATCTTGTCGCGCGCAATGAACGAGATCGAACGACTCATCGAGGAGCTGGACCGGCGCATCGCCTTCCAGGAGACCAAAGTGCTTGAACTGGGGCGGCGCTACGTGCCGTACGCCACGGCGGAGGATCTCCGCAACTCGGAGGATTTCCCACAGCTCAAGGACAAGCCCATGTACCACTTCGAGGAAGGCATCCTGACGGGCCTGATCGAAGCGCGCATCCTCCTCGTGAACACACACCGAAAGCAGGCCCAGGCATGAACACCACCCTCCGCGAGAACGTCGCCCGTCTGCTGCCCCAGGTGGAGAACCCTGCCCGCTATATTGGGGGCGAGGGCAACCAGGTGCGCAAGGATCCGGCCACCTGCACCGTGTCGTGGGCCTTGGTGTTCCCTGACACCTACGAGCTGGGCATGAGCAACAATGCGCTCAAGGTGCTCTACCATCTGGCCAACCGCGTGCCGCACTGGCGCGCCGAGCGTGCCTTCGCTCCGTGGCCCGACATGGGCAAGCTCCTGCTGGACAACAAGATCCCGCTCTACTCGCTGGAGAGCTACCAGCCCCTTGCCGAGTTCGACTTTGTGGGCATCACGCTCCAGACCGAGCTCAACTACACGAACATCCCCTATGTGCTGGAGCTGGCGCAGATCCCGATGTGGGCCGGCGAGCGCGGCGAGACCCACCCCATCGTGGTGGGCGGCGGTCCGTGCGTCTCGAACCCCGAGCCGGTGGCGCCCTTCTTTGATCTGTTCGTGATCGGCGACGGCGAGGTGGCCAACGGTCTCCTCTCCGAGCTTTTGGAGCGCAAGAAGCAGGAAGGCCAGAGCCGCCGCTGGTTCCTGGAGGAGGCCGCCAAGCTGCGCGGCATCTACGTGCCGGAGCTGGTGGAGATGACCCGCAACGTGCATGGCGAGTGGGTTCCGGCCCATGTGAACGGCAAGGGCAGCTACAAGAACGCCCAGGGCGTGCAGCGCACCTGGGTGGAGGTGCTGAACACCGCCGACATGCCGCAGACCCAGGTGATCCCCAACTGCGACATCGTGCACGACCGCTTCGCCGTGGAAGTGATGCGCGGCTGCACCCAGGGATGCCGTTTCTGCCAGGCCGGCTACTGGTACCGGCCCAACCGCGAGCTGGCTCCGGACGCCATCATCGACCTCTCGCGCCAGGGGCTCAAGGCCACCGGCTCGAACGAGCTGGGCCTGTTGTCGCTTTCCACCGCCGACTACAGCCAGATCGCCCCGCTCACCGACCGCCTGGTGGACGATCCGTCCTTCCGGAACGTGAACCTCTCGCTTCCCAGCTTGCGCGCCAACAGCTTCGGACAGGCGCTGGCCCGCAAGATCGCCCGCGCCCGCGGCACCCGCAGCGCGACCTTCGCCCCCGAGACGGGGTCGCAGCGCCTGCGCAAGGTGATCAACAAGACCATCACCGACGAGGACATGTACCAGGCCGCCGAGGGCGTGTTCAAGAACGGCTGGAACTCGATCAAGCTCTACACGATGGTGGGACTGCCCACCGAGACCATGGACGACATGGAAGCCTTCTGCGAGCTGATCTACAACCTCGCCGAGATCGGACGCCGCTCCAGCCGCCGCGCCGAGGTGCACGCGAGCATCGGGATCATGGTGCCCAAGCCCTTCACCCCGATGCAGTGGGTTCCCTTTGCCGGGCGCGAGGAGATCATGGAGCGCATCCGCTACGTGCGCGAGGCGTTCCGGCACAACAAGAACGTGCGCATCAGCTGGACCGGCTGGGAGACCGCCTGGCTCGAGGCGGTGCTTGCCCGCGGCGACCGCTCGCTTGCCCCCGTGATCCTGGAGGCCTACCGGCGCGGCGTGTACTTCGATAGCCACGACAAGAACAGCCACGACCTGACGCTGTGGCGCGAGCTGTTCGAGACGCACGGCATCGGGGCCGAGGAGTCGACCTCCCGCACCCGCGAGGCCGACGAGGTGTTCCCTTGGGACTTCATCCACGCCGGCGTGACCAAGGGGTACCTGCGCTCCGAGCACGACAAGATGTTCGTGCCGGACGACCACGACATGGTGCCCGACTGCAAGTGGGGCGCCTGCCAGAACTGCGGCATCCCCGGCTCGTACCAGGACATCCGTCTGGCTCCTGCCGAGGAGGGGCAGGTCACGCTTCCGCCTCCGGGCACCTATGCGGGCAAGACCGCCAAGGCGGGGCCTGCGGCCGGCCTTTCGCAGGAGGACGAGGGACGCTCGCAGCTGGATCCTCTGGCGGCGGCGCGGGTGAAGCCGCGCGAGCCCAAGGTCAGGCGTGAGGAGGGCGCGGAGACCGAGGGCGGCGCTGAGACAAAGCCCCTGGTTGTGCCGCCGCGCAAGGTGCAGGCCTGGCGCCTGCTGTTTGCCAAGCGGGGCATGGCGCGCTTCCTGGCCCACCACGCCAGCATGGAGCTCTTCGAGCGGGCGCTGCGCCGCGAGGGCGTGCAGTTCGCGCTGTCGCAGGGGTTCAACCCCAAGCCGCGCATCAAGAACCTCGGCGCGCTGCCGGTGGGCCTTGCGGTGGAGAACGAGGAGCTGATCGTGGAGCTGGAGACGACGCCTCCGGAGCTTGAGAACTTCACGGCGCGGGTGAACTCCCTGCTGCCGGAGGGGCTCTGCGTGGAGAGCTTCGTGCACGTGCCGGGCGGGGACCTGACCCGTTCGGTGCAGCTGCGCTACACCCTGCGCCTGTCGGACCTTTCCGAGGAGCTGCGCGCCGCCCTGCCGGAGCGGATGGCGCTCTTTGCCGCCAAGGAGCTGCCTCCCATCGAGGACCATCGCGGACGCACCTTCGATGCCAACGTCGAGGTGCAGGACGCGCGCGTGGAGGGCGGGACCGTGGTGCTGCTGGCCCGCTGCAACGACGCGGGCAACTCGGTGTCGGCCTTCCTCCTGTTCGCGGCGCTGCTGGGGATGCCCCAGGAGGCGGTGCGCGCCTGCGAGGTCGTGAAGGCGCGCTGAGTTCGGCCTTCTGGTGCTTGGAGAGGGGCCCGGCCGCGTGGAACGCGCGCCGGGCCTTTTCGTGTGCGGGCTGCGGGAAGGACGGCCATCGGATGACGTTGTCCCGAAGTGTCAAGACAATGGCAATGGAGGGAAGAATCAGGAATTTCTTATCCTGATTTGCACGGGTCGGATTGGGTTGGCATCGCGCTTGCGTAACCATCAGGCAGCGGACCCGGAGCCTCCTGAGGTGGGAAGGATGTCCAGAGGGGATCGCTCAACGCCAGATGAGGGGGAATGAATATGCACGAAGTCGATTCCATCCACGAGATGTACGCCGGTTCCTCCCCGTTCCGCGGAGCCTACCGTTCCCGTTCGGTCGACATCCGCACCTCGGCGGCCTGGAGGGCGAGCTCCCGCCTGCTCTCCCAGTTCTCCTCGGTGAAGCTGGGGGCCGCATGAGCCCGCGCCGTACCGTGACCCGCAAGATCCGCTCCGGTTTCCGGGGCGTCGGGGGCACGGCCGCCGCGAAGTGACCCGACGGCGCCCTCCCGCGGGGGCGCCGCCGGGTTTGACAGATTTTGTCAGTAAGGAGCGTCAGCCCCCGAAGCATTCGCGCAGGACGAACTCGCCCAGCGTCTTGACGTCGATGGGCTGCCCGTCGGTCTCCTGCAGGGAGTAGTGGCCGGCCATGTCGTCGTCGCACACCAACACGGGCATCTTCTTGCCCTTGGTCTCCAGCAGGCAGTAGCCCCCGAAGGAATGGTTGCCCTGGGCTGTCCCGACGGGGACGTCCACCAGCAGCTCGCAGCCGGTGAGCTTGCCTTGGAGCTGCTTCGCGCCGCTCCTGCGGAAGGAGGGCAGGCGGCTGTCGGCGGGCGTGATCACGTTCACGTCGCGGCCGTTGCCGTCGGCGTCGGTGACCAGCTCATCGGCGAAGAGGGAGACGACCGGCTGCTGGAGCTGGGCGATGCGCAGCGTGTAGGCGTCCTTGAGTTCCCGGTCGGTGAGGGCCTCGTCCCGGGCCTCGCGCATCCAGGCGTTCTGGTCCAGGCGCAGGGCGATCTTGGAGACCGGTCCAAGTCCCTTGAGGCGCTGCTTGAACTCGTCGTTGAGCTTGGTGTCCAGCGCGGAGATCCCGGGATCCGCGCAGACGCGCTTCTCGACCGGGGTGGAGGCCTTGGCGCAGTCGAAGCCGGCGGCCTGCCCTACGGCCCAGACCGACAGGACAAGCGTGGCGGCGGGGCGGATCACTCGGCGACCGCCGGGGGCGGGGCGTCCTTGGCGACCTGCATGGCGGTGTAGGCGCGCAGGATGCGGTGCAGGTAGAAGACCTCGAGGGCGAACATCAGGGTGCCGAAGAACGGGATCTTGAGCGGGGTGAGGTCCACGAGGGTGCTGACCAGGGCGGCCATCGAGGCCACGATCAGACCGGCCAGGAAGGTGTGCTCGAAGCGCAGCCTGGACTTGGTGAAGTGGACGATCAAGAGGCCGATCAGGCCCAGGATCAGCCCTTGGCCGAAGCGCCAGCAGAAGGAGCCCAGCAGCAGGAACGGATAGGCCACGGGGACGGCGGCCTTGCGGACGATCTCGGTCCACTGGGCCAGCTGGATGCGGGTCACGTCGACGGTGCCCCAGCTCTCGTAGGTGTAGGTGCGGGTCTCGGAGGCGCTCTTGCGGTAGATCATCATGTTGGAGGTCATGATGGCCTTGATCGAGGTGTCCTGGAGGGCTCCCTCGGGAAGCGAGTCGCACAGGACGATCAGGGGAAGCTGGGTCTTGGGCTCCACGATGGTCAAGGGTAGCGGAGCGTCGAAGGTGGCCTTGGCGTCTTTGATGTGGAGGGCCGGCACCTGCTTGAGCACGCCGGGCGCGTAGTCGCGCACGAACGTGTTCAGGGAGAGCTGCCAGTCGACAGCGGTGACGATCCAGCACACGGCCAGCACCAGGGCCAGGCGTGCCAGACCGTAGCCGTACCACTTGCGGGCGAAGGTGCTGTCGTAGTACTTGCTGGAATAGAAGGCTAGGTAGGGGGCCTGGTAGAACTTGTAGTCAGACATCGGGACTCCGTTAGGGGGGTGCCCGCAAAGTTTAGTCTCTGATCGACGGGGGGCTGGAGCTTGCGGCTGGCCAGGTGGAATTCCCGCACCGCCACGTACTTGTCGACGCAACCGATCAGGAAGGACTCCAGGTAGCGGGGAGGCGTGAGGGTCAGCGGCCACATGTGCTTGACGATGATGTCCTCCTCGCGCGGGGTCAGGGCGAACTGGGCGCGGGCGTTGTCCAGGGCGATCTGGGGGTGCGCCAGGCCGTGGAACTTGTCGCGGGCAAGCTCGGGCAGGTCGTGGTTGCGCCAGTCGTAGAGGAAGAAGTCGTGCAGGAGCCCGCCCCGGGCCATGGCGCGGGCGTCGATGTCCAGGAACTTGCCGATGCGGTAGGCCAGGAACGAGACGCGCAGGGCGTGGCGGAAGATGGAGCTGTCGTGGTGGCGGAAGCGCTTGGTGCCCAGGAACTCCCGGTTGGTGGCGATGTCGCGCACGAAGCCGCGGAACTCCTCCTCGCGCGGGCTGCGCGACTCGACAAACAGGAGGAAGCGGGCCTGCAGCCGGTCGCGCCCCAGGTCCAGGCGGCTGCGCAGGGCGACCACGTTCTCGAGGTACCGGCGCAGGTTGGGGTAGGCCAGCAACAGACGCTGGAAGGAGACGTCCAGGCGCCCGCGCTCGGGGCTGGTCAGCCGGATGCGCCGCAGGTGGATGGCAGAGAGCCGCTTGACGAAGATGCGCAGCAGGTTCACCGAGAAGGCGAAATCCAGCAGGAAGTAGGCGATCAGGAAGGGCAGGAGGGTGTGCAGGGCCGTCGGGGGCAGGGAGCCCAAGGCCCGCTGCACGAAGGGGTGGATGGCGTGGACGAAGGCGGTGGCAAGCAGGGCCCACAGGATCGAGAAGTGCAGGCACACGCGGCCGTGGAGGTTGAGGGGATCCTCGGAGTAGTCCCACATGCGCAGGCCGAAGGCGCGCTCGCAGGCTGCTCCGATGGCGTACTCCAGCCCGGTGAGGATGAGCCCGTAGGCCGCGATCTCCCAGCCCAGGCCCAGCGGGGCAAGCCACGGGGAGAGCAGCAGGACGCCGGTGGCTCCGATCCCGTAGAGGGGCAGGAAGGGGCCCTGGAGGAAGCCCGCGTTGACGAAGCGCCGTTGCTTGATCGAGCGGTAGGCGACCTCCAGCAGCCATCCCATGCAGGAGTATACGGTGAAGCTCAGGAAATTGCGGACCAGGAACTGTTCCAGACCGTGCAGTGCGTTCATCAACCAGGTGCTCCTTCTCTAGGACGAATCGGGCTCCAGGATTCGAAGAAGGAGGAAGATACTCTACTTGCAGATCGTCGACTCGTACGAGTGGCGTGGGCGCGAAAATGCGCCAGCCGGCCGGAAGGCCGGGCCGCCCTTCGAGGGGGGCGCACAGGGGCGGACCGGGTGCGCAGCACCGACCGGAGGGCAGCCTGGACTTGCCCCGAGCGGAGTCGAGGGGGGACGGCGACCGCCGGCGTGACCGCCTCGGGCACGGCGGCGGGGGCGCCCAGGACTTGGGGCGGGATCAGCCCCGCAGGGCCGTGAGGGCCGAGAAGGCGCCGAAGCCGATGAAGAGGACGGCGGTGACGATGCGGATCCAGCTGGCCTGCACCTTGTCGGCGAGCTTTTCGCCCAGGAAGATGGCCAGGCCGTCGGCGATCAGCATGCCCAGCGTGGTGCCGGCCGTGACCCACAGCACCGAATGGAAGCGCGCTCCCAGGGCGATGGTGGCGAACTGGGTCTTGTCGCCCATCTCCGCGAGGAAGAACAGGATTGCGGTGGTGAGGAAGGGGCCGAAGCGCGGCTCCTTCTGCGTGTCGTCTTCCTTGTCGGGGACCAGGATCCAGAGGCCGAAGCCCAGGAAGCAGGCGGCCAGGATCCAGGCCAGGATCGTGGGGGAGAGCCATCCCGAGACCAAGGAACCGGCCCAGGCGGCCAGGCCGTGGTTCAGGAGGGTGGCGGCAAGGATCCCGCCCAGCACCGTCCACGGCTTGCGGTAGCGCGCCGCCAAGGTGAAGGCCAGGAGCTGGGTCTTGTCGCCCATTTCGCTGGCGGCGACGAGGGTGGTCGAAGAGAGGATGGTTTCCCACATGGTGGAGGCAATGTAGCTCAGCGGCCCGCGATCTCCAGCAGCTCTCCCCACAGCGAGCCCGGCTTCTGGGATTGGACAGGATTTGTCTTTTCTCCAAGGCCCATGTCGGTGAGCAGGCGGTCGAGGATCTCCCCGGCCCGGTAGTCGCCAGCGCGGCGGATCGCGCCCTGGCGCAGGAGCTCCGGGCGTCCCGGCTCGCAGAGGGCCTGGACGGCGTGGAAGGCCAGGTCCTCGGGGCGGGCGCCCAGGTACCCGGAGAGGCCGTGCTCAACGAGGTCGCGGGGGCCCTTGCTGTCGTAGGCCAGCACCGGCAGTCCGCAGGCCATGGCCTCCAGCACCACGCAGCCGAAGGTGTCGAAGCGCGAGGGGAGCACCAGGAAGTCCGCGGCGGCGTAGGCCTGGGCGAGCTTGTCCTTGGGGGTCCAGCCCAGGAAAAGGGCGTCGGGCAGCAGCTCCTTGAGCCTGGCCTCGGCGGGGCCGGTGCCGCACAGCACAAGCTTGGTGTCGGGGCGGGAGCGGCGCACCGTCTCGAGGATGGCGGGAAGCTCGAGCACGCCCTTCTCCTCCGAGAGGCGGCCGGCGAACAATAAGACAGGATCTGTCGCGGCCACGCCGGGGAAGAGCTCCTCGCGGCGGGAAGCGGACGGGACGAAACCCGCCTCGGCCCAGTGGGCGGTGGGATGGATGCGCTCGGGCGAGAGGCCGATGTCGGGGGAGGCGAGCCAGTCGGCCTGCTCGCGGTTGAGCACGAACACGCCGTCGTGGGCCTTGTACCAGGCGCGCAGCACGCGGCGCAGGCGGTCCAGGGCGTCCTCGTCCAGACCCAGGCGGCGGCGTCCGAAGTCCAGCCAGTCGGTGTGCAGGAAGAAGTGCGCCGGCACGTGGAAGGCCTGCTTGAGGAGCAGGGCACAGGCGCCCATGGGGCCTTCGGTGGAGGAGAGGATGCGGTCGTAGCCGCCCTCCAGGAAGAGGCGGTGCAGCTCCAGGGCGTCGGGGATGCGTAGGGTCTGGCCCTCGTAGAAGGGCGGCGCGAACTCGGCGACCGGGC
>Ga0302215_10000884_pt1 | contig 21767 bp, 13 predicted proteins | sample II_Fen_N3_1_FD_194580 | JGI IMG/M metagenome (GOLD analysis project Ga0302215, IMG submission 194580) | Peat permafrost microbial communities from Stordalen Mire near Abisko, Sweden - II_Fen_N3_1 | ecosystem: Environmental > Terrestrial > Soil > Wetlands > Permafrost | place: Sweden: Abisko... | reverse complement strand
TGTAAGAACCGGGATTAACGAGCCGTTTTCTCAATGCTCGACATGCTTACTTACCTTTTCTACCTGCTGTCAAAACCAAACAGCCCCATTTTATTGTTAATGAATTGATAATCAAATTAAAACAAATTTTGAAATAGTGTACGAGTAACAAACTGGTAACAAATGTACCATCGTTTAGGTACTTATTGGTTTCTTTTGTACAAAGATAATCCTAATTTTTTGAAATGAGAGTAATGCTCAATTTAAATTACATAAATTTTATATTTTCATTTTTTTACAAATTGATTAATAGGAGAAAATTTAATTTTAAAACAATAAAATGTTATATATTATAGCTTTGATTTCATTGGCCCATTATCATTTAAACATAATTATAAATTTGATTTTGAATTTGCTTTCACTCTCAGTAAATGTTGAGTTATTTTTTACTGGTCCTAATAGTCCAGGTGATGAATATTTGAGAGAAAACCTTTTTTTTGCAGGGTAAGTACTATGTAAACATATTATTATAAAAACATTACTACGATGGAAGTGTTTACTGCATAAAATATAAGTATGATAATTTGCAACATACTGCAAGTTCTAAACAAAAACTGTTTGTACTTATTTATGAAAATATTGTGCTCAAGTACACAGTAACAGGGTTGATTCGGTGAAACTCTTCAAAAAGGATGAGCAAACTATTAAGTATGAATGGTGTTGATTTTTGAATGTAGGGGGAAATTGTCCAATCAGAGTTTCTCGAAATATACTCTAATGCGAAGACTAAATGCATTATATAATTGTATTTGTAAATTCAAAGATAGTCTAATTGCAAGTTTAATATATAAATTGAAGTTGCAGATTTAGAGAGAATAAAAAATTTGGAAATCAATGAGTTTAAACAAGCAAATTTAACTTATTAGAACATGGCATGGGATATTAAAGTACTTTCTGACTATTAAATTATCAATATTATACACTGACATTTTTTTTAATAAAATATTAGTATAATAATCGTATTAATGTTAACTATAATATAACAATCTCATGTATAAGTTGATTAATGTCTATTATTTTAAATAATACATATATTGCAAATGACTAGTGAGAATCACTTTTCACTTGTCTATTTCTATTAATAGCATTTAGTTTTACTTAAAAATCTGAGTTTATTAAAAGGTAGATTTATTTGAATGATAATTGTTAAAAATCTTGTTTGTTTACTATTTTCTTGTATTTTTGTTGATTGATAATTGGTATTTTTGCCAATTGTATAGTTAACGGTTCTCGTTAATAGATTATTTATTTTAACAGTATTCATATACTCTTTCCTGCAATTTTTTATTTCACTACATGGAAAAGGATAAACTTAAAGCTTTCAACGAAATATATAGTCCATACTATCGAAAATGTTTTTTGTTTGCAAGGTCATATGTACACAATGTTGAGGTGGCAGATGATTTTGCTTCGGAAGCGATGGTAAAATTGTGGGAAAATTTCAATACTTCCGATGATGTGTTAAATGTTCAGGCTTTTTTATTGACTGTCGTCAAAAATCTTTCTCTTAACTACCTTCGACGTGAACAAATGAAAACGGATGTTCATGAAACTATCCTGAATGCCTCTCAACGTGAAATAGACCTTCGGATTTCCACGTTAGAATCATGTAACCCGGATATGTTGTTTTCTGAAGAGGTTCGTAATCTGTACGAGCAAACTCTGGCTTCACTTCCTGAACAAACCCGACTTATTTTTGCCATGAGTAGACATGAAGATAAATCAAATAAAGAAATTGCTCAATATTTTGAAATTTCGGTCAAAGGAGTAGATTACCATATTGCAAAAGCACTTAAAGTGTTGCGGATCAATCTTAAAGATTATTTACCTGCCCTGTTATTTCTAATATAATTTGTATAAATTGAATATGTTCTATTAAGTAATGAGGTGGTGACATTATTTTTAATCAAAATAATTCATTTTTAAACTAGTGATATTTCACTATGATTTGTCTTTATTTTAGAGGGCAAATTTTTTGACAAGTTTAGCAATTATAAATCCCAATAAAAATTTAACCCTTCCACACAACAATGAATCAGGAATTAGTGTATAAATATTTAAAAGGCGAAGCTTTACCACAGGAAAAGCTTGATATATTGGAATGGATTGAAGCAAGTGCTGAGAACCGAAAGCAATTTATGCAATTTCGAAGGCTTTATGATTCTGCTATTTGGAGCGAAAGTACCGATGATACTACAAATCATGAGATTCATCCTCAAAAACGTTCATTCACGATACGATTTATACGGGAATTTTCAAAAGTTGCTGCCATCATTGCTGTTGCAATAACTACAACTTTATTTATTCAGAAAGCAAATCAACATCCAATTGCTGTTTTTACTCAAACTATCGAAGTTCCACAAGGACAGCATGTAAATCTAACCCTTTCTGACGGTACTAAAGTTTCATTGAATTCAAATTCAAAATTCAAATTCCCTTCCAATTTTGAAGCTGAGAACAGAACAGTAATTTTGGATGGTGAAGGTTTTTTTGAAGTTACACACAATGCACAACGGCCTTTTCATGTTTTGACCAAAAAGTGCGATATAAAAGTATTGGGAACTACATTTAATGTGATTGCGTACAGCAATTCAACTGTTTTTCAAACGTCATTACTAAAAGGATCTGTGAAGGTTTCAGATTTACAGACCTCTGATAATTTGGTACTTAAACCGAATGAAAGGGCAGAAATGCTTAACGGTAAACTTTTCCAAACCAGTATAGAATCGGAAGATGATTTCTTATGGAGAAAAGGAATTTATGTATTTAAAGATGAACCATTAAAAGAAATATTCCAAAAGCTTGAAAGCTATTATCAAACCAAAATTATTATTCAAAATAAAGCAGTCGGAAAATTAAATTGTACAGGAAAATTCAGACAAATTGAAGGCTTAGAACATGTAATGAGTGTATTGCAAAAAGCAAATGGTTTCGAATATAAGCGAAATGAAGAAAATAATACTATCGTGATATTATAAACGGATTTCAAAAATAACCTTAAAAAAAAATCACATAATGAGAAAACACAATTCCACTTAACTTCCACAAAAAGAAAATCGGCGAATACCTCCATATCCGCCGATCAGAAACAGTCAAATCAGACTTTTGCTTCAATCAAAAATGCAGTATTAACTTTATCTAATCACAAAGATATGAAAATATTTCTTTGCGGGAGGTCGAATTACACCAATAATGACCGGATTCCTCAAATTTTCAAAAAACTTAGTCTTTTTATTTTCTTAGTTTTATTCTCCTTAAATGCATCTGCTAATACTCCGACTGAAAAAACGGTAACATTTAATCTTAAAAATGTTTCTCTAATGAAAGTCGTTTCTCAGATAGAAAAACAAACAAACTATCTTTTCGTTTTTGATGAACAGGTTATCGATATGAAGAAACTTGTAACCATTTTTGTAAAAGACAGTAAAGTTGAAGATGTTCTTGCTAAAATTCTTGAAGGTAGCAATGTCGATTTCAAGATTGAAGGTAAAAACATTGTTTTAAAAAAAAAATCCACAAGTACTAAAATCCAGAGCACTCCCAAAATAACTCATATTTCGGGTGTAGTTTTGGACGATAATGGTGAAACCATTATTGGTGCATCCATTATGGAAAAAGGTGCTAAAAATGGAACTGTCAGTGATGTAAATGGTAAGTTTTCAGTTGAAATTTTAAACCCTACAACTTTAAGTATTTCCTATATAGGTTTTAAAACTGTTGATGTTGAAGTTGGTGACAAACAAAACATAGTAGCTGTTTTGACGGAAAATATGAAGGCTCTTGATGAAGTGGTTGTTGTTGGATTTGGATTTCAAAAGAAAGAGTCAGTAGTAGGTGCTATCTCATCAGTTAAAGCGTCAGATATTATTCAAACACCGGTTGCTAATATAAGCAACGCGTTAAATGGCAGGTTGCCTGGTCTGATAGCTATGCAGCGACAAGGTGAACCAGGAAGAGATGATGCTGAAATATATATTCGTGGTAAATCAACTCTGGAAGGTGCTGCTGCAACTCCACTCGTTTTGGTTGATGGAGTAGAACGGAGTTTTACTGAATTGGATGCCAATGAAATAGAGACAATTTCAATTTTAAAAGATGCTTCAGCTACAGCAGTATATGGCGTTAGGGGAGCAAACGGTGTTATTCTGGTGACTACCAGGCGCGGAACTGAAGGTCCTGCAAAAATCCAATTTTCCTCACAGGTAGGTTTTCAAAATCCTACTCGCTCTCCCAAATTCAGGGATGCTCAATTAACCGCAGAGTTATATCAGGAAGGATATTATAACGACAATAAGAATGCAGATGGAACCGGTAAATTATTCTATTCCAATAATCAATTAGCCACTATTGCGCGTGTAGTTCTCGGTACTGCCACACCGGATGAAAAATTACTATATCCAAATAATAATTGGTTTGCTGACCTTACTCAAAACAATGCTCCTCAACAACAGTACAATTTGAATGTGAGTGGTGGAAGTAAATCTATAAAATACTTTATATCCGGCGGTTATCTTAATCAGGGTAGTTATTTTAAAGATTTGACTTCACAATATTATGTAGGTCAAAAAAATTACGACAGTAATTTTAAATTTGACCGATACAATTTTCGTTCGAATGTAGATGTAAATGTTACCAAAGATTTTACTGCTACTTTAAACTTAGCCGGACGTCTAGAAAAAATAAACTCACCGAATGTCACTACACAAGCACTGTATTCGTATTTGTACGGAATAACCAGTTTGCTTTCACCAATAGCCTATCCCGGTATTGGATTTGCCGAACTTCCGAATATGGACAATCCGGCTGCTTTACTCACTCAAAATGGATTCCAAAATCAAACAAAGAGTAATATTGAGTCTTCTATCATTTTGAAATACAATTTAGATTTCATCACCAAAGGTTTGAAAGCCAGAGCAAATGTAAGTTTCGATAGCCAGTTCAGTTATACTGCAGTTTATTGGGAAGGATATGATACTTATAAACGCGACTGGTCAAATTCTGATCAGGCAGTCTATCAGCAAGCAAAGAAGGGTTCAGCATTGTCATACACAAGTGGCACTTACTGGAATACCAACAAACAATATGAAGAGTTTGGGCTGGATTACAACAGAACATTTGGGAAACATAATGTAACCGGGTTAGTATTGTACAACCAACAGGAGTACAGGAATGGAGCAATTACGCCCTATGTTTATCAGGGACTTGTTGGAAGAACGACCTATAGTTATGATAAAAAATATTTAGGGGAAGTGAATATCGGTTACAATGGATCAGAAAACTTTGCTCCGGGAAAGCGATTTGGATTTTTCCCTGCCGTTTCCTTAGGTTGGGTTGTGTCAGAAGAAAAATTTCTGAAAAATCTTGATTTTATTTCTTTTCTTAAAGTGAGGGGATCGTATGGTGAAGTTGGAAATGATAAATTATATATCGGAGGTGTAGAGCAACGATTCTTGTATTATAATGATTATGCACAAAGCGGATATTACCGGTTTGGAAGTAACTATTTGTTGTGGAATGGCATTATGGAAGGCCGTATTGGCAATAACGACGTAACCTGGGAACGAGCTAAAAAATCGAATATCGGAGTTGAAGCAAACTTTTTTAATTCAAAATTGGGTTTAGTAATGGATCTTTTTAATGAAGATCGTTCAGACATTTTGATTTCACAGGCAAATACAGTCCCTAAAACAGGTGGTGCTCAATTACCTGCTGCGAATAAAGGAATAACCAATAATCATGGATTTGAAGTTGAATTAACTCACCGTAGTAGAATAGGTGAATTTAACTATTTTGTAAAGGGCAATTATACTTTTGCACGCAATAAAATCATCTCAATTGACGAACCTACATCCATCGCACCCTGGCAACGACAAGAAGGAAAACCAATAGGACAGCCAATTATGTATGAATGTATTGGTCTTTTTCAATCAGCCGCTGATATTGCCAGCTCGCCTTCACAGGCAGCCATCGGTGTACCAATGGTTGGTGACCGTAAATACCGTGATTACAATGGTGATGGCATAATTAATACACTCGACCGATTTGCTTCAGGTTATAGCAATATACCAGAGATTTCGTATGGTTTCTCATTTGGTGGTAGCTTTAAAGGGTTCGATTTTAGTGTTTTGTTACAAGGCGTGGATCATGTGTCTTTGACTTTCTGGAAAGGACAGAATAATAATGAAGTAGGAAGATGGAATCCATTTTTAACGGCAGAACAAAATGCAAATGCGACTTATCCAAGTCTGCATTCCAATGCCGGTAGTGGTGGAGCAATCAATAATGGTGTAACTTCTTTTGGACCATTTGGAAACGTATATGATGGAGCATACTTAAAATTGAAAAATGTAGAATTTGGATATTCTCTTCCAAAATCGTGGATAAAGTCTATTGGAATAAGCTCTGCACGAATTTATACAAACGGTGTAAACCTTGCCATTTTAATGGATCATTTAAAATATCTTGATCCTGAGGCTGGTTCCGGTGATGGAACATTCTATCCTCAAATGAGAGTAGTAAACTGCGGTTTTAATATAACATTTTAAAAATCAACTTCGATGAATACTATAAAAAACATAAAGTGGTTAATACCGTTCATTTTTGCCACACTATTTACATCCTGTTCGGAAGATTTTCTGGACAGAGCACCCACTTCTGCACTTAATGAACAACAAGTTTTCAGTGATTTGGTATTAACCCGTCAATATCAACTCCGATTGTATCAAACGCTTCGTGGTGGGTTTCAATCGTTTGCAAACGGCGATTTTACTGATAGTTGGGGTTACGATTTGATTTCAAACATGGATGATTATTGCATGGGATCAAAAAATGATAACAGTACTTTTGAATTGGTAAGTGGTGGTTGGATGTCTCGTGGTGAGAATGGCAACTGGGGAAATGCATTTGAAGTTGCTCGCAAATGGCGATTTTCCTATCAATCAGTTCGTGCTATTAATCTCTTTCTGGAAAACTATAAAAATACTCCCTTAGCAACTGATGCTGATCGGTTGGAAATGAATACTATGGTTGGTGAAGCGTATTTTTTAAGGGCGCATCATTATTTTGAATTAGTAAAACGTTGGGGTGGAGTTCCACTGGTTTATAAAGTAATGCAAGCCAGTGATGATCAACGATTACCCAGACAAAGTGTACGGGTTTGTATTGACTCAATAGTTTCAGATTGTAATAAAGGAGCTGCATTAATGGATATAACAGTTTCATCCGACCAATGGTTGGGACGTGCAACCAAAGGAGCAGCCATGGGATTGAAAGCACGGGCATTACTTTGGGGAGCGAGTCAATACTGGTCAACACATGGCTCTGGTATTCCATGGTCAGATGCAGCTAAAGCAGCGATGGATGTTATTAATTTGAATGTATACAGTTTGATGCCAAATTATCGTGATGTTTTCCTGAAAACATTTAACTCCGAAGTGATTTACTGTCAGAATACAGCACCTAAAAACATGTGGGATTTGTATATGTGGGCCCCAAATTTCCTTGGTGGATTAACTTACGGAAATTTCCAACCAACCCAGGAATTTGTGGACTGTTACGAAATTAAAGACCCTTTGACGGGTCAATATGTGAATTTCGACCGAAATAATCCGGATCATGTAGCCAATATGTATAACAAAAACAGACGCGACCCTCGATTTAATCAATCCCTGATTTACAATGGGGCAAGCTGGCAAGGTATTACATGTGATTACTTTACAGGTGGAAATCTTGGTTATCAAACGGTTGGAAGTATGGCAGCCTATTTTTATACGGGTTATTGTTTTACAAAATACTGGGATGAAAACGTATTGGTAGGCACTGTAAATGGTGTTGACCGAAAGGGTAATCCATTATTGAATTGGATATTTTTACGTTATGCTGATATTTTATTAATGTATGCCGAGGCTCAAAATCAAGCTGGTGGACCAAATTCTTCAGCTGATGGAAGTGGAAAAACTGCATTATGGGCCATCAATCAGGTTCGGGAACGTGCCGGAATCAGTGATTTACCTGCTTCGATATCACAAGCTGATTTTGATGTGAAACTCAGAAATGAACGTTCGGTAGAACTTTGTATTGAAGACCAACGGTTTTTTGATGTTCGAAGATGGGGAATCGGTGATGTACTGGCTCGTGATTTACACAAAGTGATGTGTACCAAAAATTTGGATGGAACTTTCGTATATGACTTTTCACAAACAGTTGGACCATTGAGAAAGCATTATGATAATCCGGATCAATATATCCTTTATCCGATTAATATTGAGGAAGTTCAGCGGAATCCGAATTTGTTACAGAACCCTGGTTGGCAGGATATCATGAGAAATTAAGACTGCTACTAAAAGCAAAGAATTAAATGAAAATCAAATCACACTACCATAAAAAACAATATTTTATGATGATGAAAACAGAAAATATTAAAACTATATATAATCTCTTGATTTCTTTAGGGTTTATCGTTCTTTCCATTGCACCTTTAAGTGTCTTTGGGCAAACCGAATATTCCAAAGTGAAATCTGATACTACAATTACCATTGGATATAATATCAAAACGAATACCGCTGCCATTTCGGTAATAGGAGGAAGTGATATAGAAACTCATGCCACAGACAATTTAAGCAATGCACTTGGTGGACTAGTCACCGGATTGTCAGCACAACAAATGGGAGGTGTTCCCGGTTCTGATGGTAGCAACCTCTGGTTGCGTGGTTTTCGAACCTTATCCGGTGGATATTCACAACCTTTAATTTTGATTGATAATGCTCCGGGTGATTACAGTTTTTTAGACCCGAATGAAATTGAATCTATCAAAGTCCTTAAAGATGCTGCTTCAACAGCTATTTACGGACAACGTGGTGCAAACGGAGTAATTTTAGTAACGACAAAACGCGGCAAATTAGGTAAAATGTCGATAAAACTTGATGCGCAAACAGGTTTTCAGGAGTTGGTCGGTTTACCAACATTTTTAAATTCTTATGAATACGGCAAGTTATTTAATGAAGCTAAATTTAACGAAGGAAGTACTACCCCTTTTTACGATGATGCTACATTGGATAAATACAAAGATCAGACCGGGAATAATATTTATACAAACCCAAGTGTAGATTATATTGGTCAATTTTTGAAACCATCAGCACCCATTCAACGCTATTCGTTGAATATTTCCGGTGGAAGCAATTTTGCCAAGTACAATATTGTTCTTGGAATAATGGATCAACAGGGGTTTTATAAATATGCAGTTGATGATCCTAAATACTCCACAAATGCAAGTTCTACAAGATATAATATGAGAACAAACCTGGATGTTCAAATCAATAAAAGGCTGAATATTCTATTCAATTTATCAGGTCAGATTACCCGGAGCAAATCTCCTTATGTAGGAAATTCAACGATTTGGAGTACTATAATGCACGAACTTCCGAATTCATACCCAATTTTTACACCTTCTGGCAATTTGGGTGGAACTTCTACCAAATTCAATAATCCGGTTGGGTTAATGTCACGTTCAGGTTACCAGGAAGTTAACAACCGGAATATGCAAGCCATGTTAGAAGCAAACCAGCAACTTGATTTTATCACTCCGGGTCTAACAGCTACTTTATCTGCAGCTTATAATGGGTTCAATACCTATGGTTACCAGAAACAACAATCATTTGCGGTTTATAGTGTCGACCAATTTTTGGTAGAAACAAAGTACGGTCTTGATAAGCCATTGAGCGATGGAACTGATTTGAGTAATGATATGAATTATAGTACCTCACTTTGGGCTTCGATTAATTATGACCGGACATTTGGCAATCATTCTATTCAAGCAAAATTGATGAGCTATTTGGATCAGAAATCCATTCCAAGATATTCGCCTTATACAAATTTAAATTATGGATCAACTGTGAATTATGGATTCTTAGATCGTTATTTTCTGGGTGGAACACTTTCATATTCGGGCAATGACAATTATGCGCCGGGTAGCCGTTTCGGTCTTTTTTATTCTGTTTCAGGTGCCTGGGATGTTCATAAAGAATCATTTTTGGCAAAAAGTGCAATCCTGACTGCATTAAAAATACGGTCTTCGTATGGATTGGTGGGAAATAATGGTCAAGTTTCGACACAACGTTATTTATATCAAACTCAATATACTACCGGTGAAGGTTATCCTTTCGGAACTACTTATTCATCTGTAAATGGTACCATAGAATCACAGGCAGGAAATCCTTTTTTTACCTGGGAAAAATCAAAACAATTTAACATCGGTATCGATGGTGGATTATTCAAAACAGTTTATTTCTCTTTTGATTATTACACTGATAACCGGTTTGATATGTTGGCATCCCCAATGAATAAATTACCTGATATTTTTGGTTCAACTTTATCTTATACTAACATTGGTAAAGTAAACTCCAAAGGTTTTGAAGCTATGTTAGGTATAAACAAAAAAGTGGGTGATTTCAAGTTGAATGTTGAATTGAATGCGACATTTTCTGAGAATCATGTAATTGAAAACGGAGAAGTAAATGGATTATCTTCAAATCAACAAGGTATTGGAAAGCCGAGCTTTGGCGAATGGGGATTGAAAAGTTTAGGCTTCTTTAATGATGCAGCTGAAGTGACTAATAGTCCTGTTCAAAAATTTGGAACATATGGTCCCGGTGATGTGAAATTTGCCGATTTGAATAATGATGGTATAATTGATGGTAATGATAAAACCCGACTAGGAGGCACCGGAATTCCAAACCTTTTTACTTCGGCTAACTTCAAAGTCTCATATAAAGGATTTGATATTGCAGTTCAATTTGTTGGATTATTTAACAGAGAAGTTTATATTCCCGCAGAATTTAGCAATGCCATTCCAAATGGAGGTAAATTAGCTGTAGGAGCATTCCAACGTTGGGCTAATTACACAGATCAAAATGGTGATCTTGTTGATACAAGAAGTACAGCTATTTATCCACGATTATTAACAGCAGTTTCTACCAACAATACTCAAAATTCAACTTTGAACATAAAAGAAGCTGATTTTATCCGTCTTAAAAATATTGAAATTGGATATACTTTGCCAAAAGCCTGGATGAAAGCTATCAAGTTAGAAAACATCAGGCTATTTTGCAACGGATATAATTTGGCTCTCCTTTACGATGAAGCAAAAATCGGAGATCCCGAATATCCAGGCGCACCTATCTGGAGTTATGGTAAAACAAGAATCCTTAGTTTTGGGGCTTCCATTAGTTTCTAATCCTTATTAAATACTCAATGAATATGAAATCCATAAAAATATCAAAATATCTCTTCCTAACTGCGATTATTGCACTTAGTTCATGCAATTCACTCTTAGATAAACAGTTTGACGACACTTTGTCGGATACTCAGATTCTACGTGACCCTAGCTTAATGATGGGATTACAAACCAGTATTTATAATTACATGCCCCGCAATGATTTTTCGTATAATGTTATTGGTAGTTCTATGCTCGATTGTGCAACTGACGATGGCATGGAATCAAGTGGTTCATCTGATATTCACAACATGACCAATGGTGCGTGGAGTCCTAATAAAACCATTGATGATCAGTGGTCGCGATTATACAAAGGAATTCGAAAATGTTACTTGTTTTTCAATTATATTGACAGATCCACAGTAACCAATAATATTGTGTTGGATGCCAATGGAAAACCAACTGAAAACTCACAATTGCGTGAACGATTAAAAGCAGAAACGTTTTTTCTGGAAGCCTTATTCTACTCAGAATTGTTAAAACGGTATGGAAATATACCAATGGTTACATCAATACTTGCACCTGATACAGCATTACTTGATATTCACCGTACTCCTTATTCTGTGGTGGTTGATTCTATTGTAAAATGGTGTGATAAAGCTGCATTGGTACTTCCAACGGTTTATTCCGATGGTTCAAAAGGTCATGCAACCAAGGGAGCAGCCATGATGCTGAAATCAAGAACATTACTTTATGCTGCAAGCCCACTTAATAATCCAACCAATGATAAGGAAAAATGGCGTTTGGCAGCTGAGGCAGCAAAAGCAGTTATTGATTTCAGTGAAAGTAATGGGAATATTTATGTGTTAAACGCAAATTTTGCCACTCCTTTTTCGACACCTTTCGATAAAGAAATCATAATGCCGGGCAAGTATTATAACCGGAATGATATTGAGTTCAGTAATGTACCGAACGGCTATTCTAAAGGTCAGGGTCATACCAATCCAACTCAAAACTTAGTTGATGCTTTTGAAATTAAAGTCAATGGCGTTTATGTTCCTTATGATCCAACAAATCCTGCTCATGAAGTAAAAATGTATGCCGTTGATCGCGATCCACGCCTTGCAGCAACGGTTCTTTATAATGGTGTTACTTTTAAAACGCGTAAAGTTGAAACTTTTGTAGGAGGATTGGATGGTTTAAATAAAACAATTGATTACACGAAAACAGGTTATTATCTGAAAAAATTTGTTCTTCCTGAAATTAATTTAGACCTTGGTACTGCTATGAAACCACGTGCATGGATTCTTTATCGTTATGCTGAAGCATTGCTTAATTATGCCGAAGCTCAAAACGAGTATTTAGGTTCTCCTGATGCCTCAGTTTACCAAAGGTTGAGTCAGGTTAGAGTTAGAAGTATGGGAGCTGCAGGAAATTTAGATGCATCACTTAATTGGACAAAAGAACAAATGCGTTCAAGAATTCAAAATGAATGTCGGGTGGAATTTGCTTTTGAAGAACACCGATTCTGGGATGTTCGTCGCTGGAACAGAGGAGTAGAGTTTTTTAACGCCCCTGTATATGGAATATCTATCATCAAAAGTGGCACAGTGTTTACATCTAGCCGCTTTAAAGTAGAAGATCGGGTTTTTTCACCTCAAATGTATTTTTGTCCGATTTCACAGTACTCTGTTTTAAAAGCTCCGATAACAGGACAAACAGATAGTTGGAAGTAAAGAAAATTGTGTTGTTTATTAGAATCGGGTTAGTTCTAAAAGTTTTTCCAGGAAAGGGGATTTTTTAGAACTCCCCGAATAAACAATCGATTATCAACCATGAAATAAAAATCTATATATGAAACAAATTATTAAAGCTTTTAGAATGGTACCATTTTTATGCATACCATTATTAGTCATGTGCACAACTGTGAACACACCTGACCCTGTCTTTACACAGAAAATTGTTTCAAAAACTTTCACAGAAGCAGACGGTATTGTTCCAAATCCGGGACAAGGTTTTTTGAGTAGCACACGCTTTTCAAGTACCATAACTTATTTGAGGTTGCAGTGGGAACAACTAGAGCCTCAACCTGCTGTCTATGATTGGTCGGTGATAGATAATGCTATAAAAAATTTGGATGTAAAAAGTGGTGCTTCTATCGGTTTACGCATTATGTGTTGCAGTGCCCACAGTCCGGGATATTATTGTTCGCCGAAATGGCTCTTTGATGAAGGTTGTAAGGGAACTGAATATACGATAACTATACCTAATTCAGCACAAGGGGGTGCTCTGATTCCACGGATTGACCCGATTTATGACGACCCTATTTTTCTTAGACGACATGCAGAATTTCTAAAAGCATTGGGTGACAAGTATAGAAATGTACCTCAGATTAATATTGTTGATATCGGTTCGTATGGTAACTGGGGAGAATGGCATGCCGATTATTCACCCTCGGTATCAGTCGATGTACGAAAAAAATTCGTGGATATGTATGTGGCGGCATTTCCAAATAAAAAGCTTGTCTTTATGACTGATGATGATAAAACATTACCTTATGCATTGACTTTTGGAATAGGATTACGACGAGATGGTGTAGGTTCACCAACATTGGAACAACAATGGGTTGGTTCAACACGTTATGCTGCAGCCGTTGGCATGGCCGATCAATGGAAGAAAGCACCGGTGGTATTTGAATGGTGGACAAATTACAGTGATATGCTTACCAAAGGATGGTCGTTTGAGTCGTCTGTTAATTTTATGATTAATAATCATGTTTCGGTTATCAATGACAATATTGGAACTGTTCCGGATGATAAAATGCCAATTCTTCAGAACCTTGCAAAAATTGCCGGAGCAAGAATTGTACTAAATAGCGTTTCAAACAGCAACATGACTAAAAAAGATTCAACTTTAAGCATCAATCTGGATATAACAAATAAAGGTGTTGCAAAAATTTATGACAAATACGTTTTGAGGTTCTTTTTGTATGATGCTACCGGAAATATCAAGTTTACAGCTGATGGTGTCAGTAGTCCGAACGATTGGTTGCCTGGAAATTATAAATTTACTGAAACGATTAAAATTCCTGCGACATTAGCATCCGGAACTTATAAAATTGGAATTGGAATTACCGATCCAACAGGTCTACTGCCTATGTTTAAATTTGCTATTACATTGCTTCCAAGGGATGTATCATACATTACAAACGACGTTAATGTCCAATAAATAAATACTCTTTGAATAATATACTATAAATAAAAACTTACTATAAAATGAAAAAAATCAAGTCGCTCACAAATTTCATAGCATCTATAATTCTTTTAGTGGTGTTTTCAGCATCATTTACAAGTTGTCAGGATCCGGTAAAAGCTCCAATCAGTAGCGAGAAAAAGATTCTCAGTTTTTATTTTCTTAAAACATTAAATACAACGCTGGCAAAAGATACAGTATTTGGAACTATTAATGAAACAGACCATATTATATCGGTTATAATTCCTCAAACCGGTTTTATCGTGACTTCTCTAAAAGCCAGTTTTGCCGTCACTACATTAACATCAATAGCTATCGGTAAAAAACCACAAGAAAGCGGAATCACTCAGAATAATTTCACAACTGCCCAAAGTTATACCGTTACTGCATTGGATGGTTCTACACAATCCTATTTGGTAACAGTAACTGTTCAGGCAACCGCTGTTAATTTGATTGACAGAAAAAAGTTCAATTCAAAATTTAAAAATGAATTAGGTATTCCGATTGAATTAAGCATATAACCACCCAAAATTCAGTCTCGCTCTCTTTGTTATTTCCATTTCAATGTCTTAATTTATGAAATAGAAATATCACTCTCATATTTAAGGTTTTAAAAATAATTATTTTCCTTCTTCCAATTAACAATTGTATGAGGGTTTGATTTTCACAACCATTTTTTTATCAATAAATTCAATCATAATGAAAAAGGAAAAATTACTTTTAATTATTTTGATTATAGTTTCTGCTTTTGGAATGTCGGCTCAAAAAGCAAAACCAACTGTTTTCACTATTGGTGATTCAACCGTTCAGATCTGGGGTGTGACGGATTATCCAAAAACCGGCTGGGGACAACTGATAAATTTATTTTTCAACAAAGATAGTGTTTCAATTAGTGACAAAGGAATTGGTGGAACCAGTTCTGTAACTTATTACAACAATTATTGGACAGGCATTAAAGCAAACATTAAAGCGGGTGATTTTGTATTTATTCAGTTTGGAATTAACGATGGATTTCAAACTATCGACCCAGCTACTACTTTCAAAGATTACCTTACCAAATTCGTAACTGAATCACAGGCAATTGGTGCAATTCCGGTTTTAATGACTCCAATGAATAAAAATAGTACAACTGCCGGCTCGTGGGGAACTTTTCCGGATGCAGTACGTCAATTAGCAACCACATTGAACATACCGTTAATTGATTTGGATGCTTCAAGTAAGGCTTTATTTAGTACCGTTGGTTATAATTACGCAACTAATTTCATTTTTATGAATTTATCTCCCGGTGATTATACAACCTATCCTACAGGGAATGTTGATAATACTCACTTTCAGGAAATGGGAGCCATTGAAATGGCAAAATTAATTATACAAGGGATTAAAAATCTTAGTTCTGATGTGAATGTAAAAACACTGATTCCTTATCTTAACCCAACTTATAAAGTCACTTTTAACTCAAATAATTCTGTATTGGGTACCATTACCAGAAGTGAATATTTCCCTGCCGGAGTCAGGGTCACTGCAAAAGCACTGGCGAATTCATACGGTAAGTTTAATAGCTGGAGCGGTGATATTTCAGCAACAACGCCAATAGACACTTTTATAATGGGGAAAGCTGACAAGATAATTAATGCTAATTTTACCAGCTTAATTGCTCAAAACAAACTCTTGAACGGTAATTTTGCTGACTGGTCAACCCAGCAAGTCTCAAGCAACAAAGGACTTGTGAGTCTCGTTTATCCAACCAATTGGGCTTTCAACGGTCAATACAAAGGGGTTACGCAATGGGGCGATATTATTTTTAAAAGCAAAGCCGGAGCAAGCCCAAATGGAAATGTTGATGTTGAAATTGGCGGTTATGCCACAGCATATACCGATACCATGTTTCAGATGGTAACGCTAACTGCTGGAAAATACAGCTTTTCAGGAGCATTCAGAGGTGGAAGTATTGGAACAGCAACAGTTAATTTAATCATTAATCAAGCCGGTCAAACAACAAATTTGATAGAAACATCCATTCCGGGTTTAGTTGGCTTTAATGGAACAACTTTCACTACGTATACAACCGATGTAATTATTCAAACAGATGGCATTTATAGAATTGCTGTTTCTGCCACCAATCCAAGTGGTGGATGGATTTGGCTTCAATGCGCAGATTTTTCGTTCGCAAAATCAAAACCCACAGTTCATACTATTGGAGATTCAACTGTTCAAACCTGGAATGCAGCAAATTATCCAAAATCTGGATGGGGTCAGGAGTTAAGTTTCTTTTTAAATCAGGATAGCGTTTCAGTTGACAATAAAGCAGTGAGTGGAACAAGTTCAATGACATTCTACAACACTTACTGGGCGGGACTGAAACCAACTATCAAAGCGGGTGATTATGTATTTATTCAGTTTGGAATTAATGATGGAAGTCTTGACCCGTCAACAACTTTTAAAGATTACCTTTCCAAATATATTACCGAAACACAGGCTTTAGGAGCATTCCCGGTTTTATTTACACCTATGAATAACAGCAATTTGCCTAATGGTTCATGGGGTCTTTATCCTGATGCAATTCGCCAATTAGGAACATCATTAAGCGTGCCAATAATCGATTTGGATGCTTCAAGTAAAACATTGCTTGCTTCCGTTGGGAATGTTTATTCAACAAATTTTATTTTTTTGAATCTTGCTGCAGGTGATTATCCAAATTATCCGAACGGAAATGTGGATAATACACATTTTCAGGAAATGGGAGCTATTGAAATGGCAAAATTAGTTGTGCAGGGAATTAAAAACCTAGGCACCGATATAAATATCAAAAAATTGATTCCCTTCATTAATCCAATCTACAAAGTAAATTTTATTTCCAATAACAGTTCGTTGGGAACTATCACCCGAAGCGAATTTTTTCCGGCAGGTATAAATGTAACTGCAAAGGCATTAGTAATTTCCGGGGCAAAATTCGATGGTTGGAGTGGTGATTTGATTGATCTAAAAGCCATTAGTTCTTTCGTTATGGGGACAACTCAAAAAACTATTAATGCAAGCTTTTCTCCAACTTCTGCAATTATGGAAATTGAGAATAATTCGTTTACTGTTTTTCCAAATCCTGTTTCAGATGGGAAATTTCACATTACAACAAATATAATAAATACTTCAAACATTCAGGTTTCGTTAACTAATTTAGTAGGAAAGGTTATTTTTAACACCGTTGGAAATTCAAATCAAATAATAAATGTAGGTGATATATCAAAAGGCATTTATATTCTTACAATTGAAACAAAAGAAAGTAAGAAATCTCAGAAATTATTCCTTTTATAATATCCCCAAAAAATACTAACAATCAAATTACTATGAAAAAAATAACTGCCAAAAGTTGTATTATACTTCTAATGTTAATGACTACAATTGGCGTAAATGCTCAACAACCGTTAAGTGCTCATAATACCATTTACATCCCGGCAACTTCATCCAGTTATTCATTTGTCAATAATGATTTTGCATTTTACAAATCTAATAGTGACACTTTTGCGGGCGTTATAATAACAACTTTGCCAGCTGTGGGTACTTTGACTTATAATGGCGTTGCAATTATTCAAACAAATATTACTCAAGCAACCGTATTTACCGATAGAACAAAATTCAATTTTACTTCCGATATTAACCGAACAGCAACAACATTTTCGTTTAAATTAAAAGATTCAAAGAACATAATCACATTGTTATCCTATTCAATTTCAATTAAATATAACACGCCGGTTTCGAAATTAGTAAGAACAACCACTAAAAATTACATTGATTATAATGGTTTGCCTTATTTGAATTACGGGATTCAACTTCGTATTGATGATTATTTGGGATCATCACCTTATAGCGATGCCACCAAATTAGCAAATGTATATCAATATTTTGAGAAAACAAGTTTAGCCGGTTTCAGAGATGCATCAGTTCCAATTCCGTGGAACTATATTGAAACAGCCGATAATATTTTTAATTTTACTCTGATTGACAATTATTTATCTAATGCAAATAAATATAATCTACGCTTACATTTCTTATGGTTTGGCTCCAATATATGCGGTTGGTCAAATGTCCCGTATTATATATCAAGCAATAAAACAACTTATCCGCTTGTGTCAACCGTTTCCCAGGCGCCTGTTCTTTTTAGCTCCGCCAAATTAATAGAGAAAGAAGTTCGGGCTGTTACAACTCTGATGAATTATATAGCCCAAAAGGATGTAAATAAGCGTGTGGTTTTGGTACAGGTAGAAAATGAGCCTGATCATGTAGGACCAACAACGACCATGTGGGGAGGCGGACAAAAAACGGGTGGTTACCACATGTTAGATACCTTGGGACAAGTGATTCACCGAAGTTCTGCCGACATGGTTACCCGTGTGAACCTTGCCGGTTATACAACTGATGCTTCTGATTTTGGCTCATTGAAAGGAATTAATATTGTAGGCAGGGATTTTTATGCAGACGGTTTGGCAAATTTTCAAACAGGTTCTGGTTATTTTGGTTATCCATGGAATGTGAATTATACTCCTGAGAATGGTGGTCAATACAAAAGCCAGATTAATTTGGTTCTATCAGCATTTGATAAAGGTGCCGGGTATTTGAATTATGAATTGAGAACAAGCGGCTGGAGGGTTGGCTCGTATGATCTGGGACTTTACAGGGCTAGTTCGGCGAATGATTGGGTTGAACGAACTGGTTTGCAAACTGTGGCTTATTCTTTAACCAATACCAATTTTCAAACAGAAGTAACTATGAGCGAAGTGAAAGATTTTAATGCATTGATTTACAAAGCAGATAAACGAATTGCTAAATCACCTGATTCAAAAAATGTAGCTTTTAACCTGAGTGATGCACAAACAACTGTAAATGAAACTAAAACGTTTTCTACTTACACCGTTAACTACACTTCTGCAGTTGGTGGCGAAGCATTTGCACTTGAAGACGAAAATGGCGATATAATATTACTGAGTTTAAAGAATAATAGTTCATTTACCTTTCAAAGTTTACCGGCAAATTTCCATGTTTCTATTGGTTATTTTGATGATCTGAACGTATGGCATCAGACCAGTTCAAGGAATATAACTGGTAATAATGTTACATTGAATGCAAAAGAAGTGGCATTGCTCACTATCACGTTTTATACCAATGATACAACTGAAGTTCCGGTTGTAAAGAAGAATAATTCTATAAATATTTATCCAAATCCAAATCAGGGACAATTCAATATGAATTTGGCTTCGCTTGATTTTACGCCTAAGCTAATGGAAGTTTTCAATATGAATTCACAATTGGTTTATAGTCAGGGTTTGTCCGGAAAAGAAAGTTCATTCGATGTTCAACCGTTGAAAAGAGGGTTGTATTTACTGAAACTATCGGGTATTAATACAGACAAAACATTAGTGAATAAATTAATCATCAATTAATTTTCAATCAGGATATGCGAAACCTTTTTATTATTTACTTGTTTATTTCCATTTTTCTTATTCAACCTATAAAATGTAATTCAGGAACCCCCTTTTTGATAGACGATCTTTTTCGAGTTGCTGAGAAACACTACAAAAGTCAAAACGAATTATTGCCAATTTCTGATATATATCCGCGTACATTGAATAGAAAAGGCGAGTTGGTTTCCACTAAATTAGACAATTGGACAGAAGGCTTTTTCCCCGGTTGCATGTGGTATATTTATGAAACCAACAGGCTGGATACCTGGAAACAAATGGCTTTGAAATGGACACTTCCCATGGAGAAAATGCAATTTTTAACTTCGCATCACGATATTGGGTTTTTAATGTATTGCAGTTATGGAAATGCTTATCGATTGACAAAAAACGAAAAATACAAAGATATATTAATTCAATCGGCAAGGTCATTATGTACACGGTTTAGTGAAAAAACAGGATGTATAAAATCATGGAATTACTACCAGTCGTGGGATGGGAAAAACAAATTGTATTATCCTGTAATTATTGATAATATGATGAATCTGGAATTACTTTATTTTGCTTCTGAAGTAACAGGTGACAAACATTTTGCCGTAATCGCAACCAAACATGCAGAAACGACTGCAAAAAATCATTTTCGACCTGATTTCAGCAGTTACCATGTAGTAAATTACGATCCAAATACAGGACAAGTTTTGTTTCGTGGTACAAGTCAGGGATTTGCCGATAATTCTACCTGGGCGCGTGGTCAGGCTTGGGGTATTTACGGTTATACGATGGTTTACAGATTTACAAAACGAAAAGAATTTCTTGATTTAGCTAAACATCTCGCTGATTACTGGCTGAATAATAAAAATTTACCAGAGGATGGAATTCCTTATTGGGATTTTAATGCAGGGCAAAAAGGATTTGTGGCAGCTCAATGGGCTTTAAAAAATCCTGCGCCAGCAGTTCAACCACGTGATGCTTCAGCGGCGGCAATTACCTGCTCGGCTTTGTTTGAACTTTCTTCGTATTTGAAAAATGACAAAAGATATTATAATGCAGCTCTCAAGATTTTAAAAAGCTTGTCGACTCCCGACTATCTGGCAGAACCGGGTACAAATGGGAATTTCTTGTTGAAACACAGTACAGGAAACTTACCTCTGGGTTCAGAAGTTGATGTGCCCCTGATTTATGCCGATTATTATTACTTAGAGGCATTGCACAGGTATGAAAACTCAAAATCAGCTAAATAAATTCAAAATTAAATATTTACAATTCACAAAAAGGAAAAAATGAAATTCAAAAACATTCTGGTCTTTTCTGTCTTTCTAGCATTTTCTGTTTATGGCAATGCACAACAACAAAAAACAAATCATCGATTTGCTTTAAAAGTTACTACTCAGTCCAATTGGTGGAGTGGCGTTATTAACCACGGTTCCATGATGCCTTTGAAAGCAGGTTATGAAGCTGACATGAACGGAAATAATTACGGTAATCAGATTCAACCTTTACTTTTATCTAACCAAGGTGAAGTTATTTGGTGCGAACAACCCATTTTGATTAAATACACTACTGATAGTCTGATTGTTGAAAGTAAAAATGTAATAATTAATTATAGCAAAGCAGGAACTACACTGAAGCAAGCCTATCAGTTTGCTACGAGAAGTTATTTTCCATACAGTGGAAAAACGCCTGATAAACTTCTTTTTAGCCATCCGCAATACAATACATGGATAGAATTGATGTATGATCAAAATGAGAATGACATTATGAAATATGCTCAGGCTATTGTAGATAACGGTCTTACTCCCGGTGTATTGATGATTGAC
>Ga0302215_10000883_pt1 | contig 21823 bp, 19 predicted proteins | sample II_Fen_N3_1_FD_194580 | JGI IMG/M metagenome (GOLD analysis project Ga0302215, IMG submission 194580) | Peat permafrost microbial communities from Stordalen Mire near Abisko, Sweden - II_Fen_N3_1 | ecosystem: Environmental > Terrestrial > Soil > Wetlands > Permafrost | place: Sweden: Abisko... | reverse complement strand
CTTCAATTCTTCCGAATAGTTACTCAGATCAATCCCATCGCGTGAAAAAAGCATTTTTTTACTGGAGGCGATACCAACCACATTTAATTTAAGACCATTTTGTGACATGAGTAACTGCTGTTGCTTTTTAATCTGATTCAACAGGCTTCCTCCAACAGTTCCGATACCAGCTACAAATATATTGAGGACCTGGTATTCTGACAGGAAAAAAGAATCATGTATCACATTCAATGCTTTACGAAGAGATTTCCTATCGGTAACAAAAGAAATATTGGTTTCAGAGGCACCCTGTGCGCAAGCCACCACGTTGATTCCGTTTCGTCCCAGCGTACCGAATAATTTACCGGCAATACCCGGAGTTCGTTTCATATTGTCACCTACGATAGCCACTGTTGCCAGATCATCCTCTGAGAATATCTCATTGATCTCCCCCTGCCCTATCTCATATGCAAACTCCTTGCGTAATACGTCAACAGCCAGTGCACTGTCGGCATTTCTTACTCCAATTGATGTGGTATTTTCTGAGGATGCCTGTGAAACCATAAACACGCTGATACCATTTTTAGCCAACACCCTGAATATCCTGTAATTTACACCAATGACCCCAACCATGCCAAGTCCCTGAACAGTAATCAGGGAAGTATCATTGATAGAAGATATTCCTTTAATGGCTTTGCCGGCTTCGCCTGTCTTTTCACGAGAAATATAGGTCCCCTCGGCTTCCGGATTAAAAGTATTTTTAATTTTTACAGGAATATTCTGATGAAAAACAGGAAATATAGTAGGAGGATAAATCACTTTTGCACCGAAGTTACAGAGTTCCATTGCTTCAATAAAACTAAGTTTTTCAATCACATAGGCATTGTTAATAATCCGCGGATCGGCAGTCATAAATCCATCCACATCGCTCCATATTTCCAGAATAGAAGCGTGTAAAGAGGCTGCCAGAATGGCTGCTGTGTAATCTGAGCCACCACGCCCAAGGTTGGTAATAAAATTCGTGTTGGTATCGGTTGATATAAACCCGCCACAAACACATATCCGTGGAGCATTTGTAAAATTCTCACGAATCAGCGCATTTGTTTTTTCAAAATCAACAATATGCTTATCGAATTGATTTTCAGTTTTTATAAATGTTTTGGAATCAAAATGCACAGCATCCTTAATAGCCGCACTGACAATGATGGATGAAATAGATTCACCGTAACTGACTATGGTATCAATGATTTTTGTAGAAATATCTTTAATGAGTGATACTCCACGAAACAGATTGGAAAGGTCATTAAACTGCAATTGTACCTGAGTCAGTATTTCTTCTTTTTTTTGTATAGAAATAACGTCTTCAATCACATCAAGGTGTCGTGACAACATTAGTTCGAATTCGACCAGATATGATTTATCGCCATCACAGGCAAGTTTGGTAATATTGTAAAGCTGATCAGTAATACCGGATAGAGCGGATACAACAACTATGACAGGTTCATCCTGTGCTTCAACAATTTTTTTTACACTTAAAATACCATTGACTGAACCTACGGATGTTCCGCCGAATTTTAATACCTTCATCGTTCTGAGTAATGTTTAATTAATCTTATTTTCCAATTTGCAAAATTAGCGTTTTTTCCCCAAATAATCGGTGCTTTCCCTGTTTTTCAGTAAAACTGTTGTATCTTTCCAAAAAATGAACTACTTTTGCAGCTCAATTTTAATAATTCGGTGATCATAGTTAACCATTTATTCGAAAATGAATAGCAATGGCAGAATTCGTTAAATTGTATTTGGTCTGGTAGCTCAGCTGGATAGAGCAACGCCCTTCTAAGGCGAAGGTCAAGGGTTCGAATCCCTTCCGGATCACTGAAACCGAAAACACTTAGTGTGTTTTCGGTTTTTTGTATCTTATTATCTACCTGCACTTTCAAAATTATTTTTTGAAAAAATTATCAATTCATCTTCAATTTTCTTTTGATTATACTGACAAAAAACAATACGGTTAAGTCATTCAGTACCCTAAAATTAAATTCCATATATTTTTTATCAATATGCATCTTTATTGAACTTTTATTTATTCATTTTGTTAGGAATACAATTCATATAGTATTCATTTTTAAACTCTCAACAAAATGAAAACCAGAAATATTATTCCCTGTTTAATACTTCTAATTATGGCTCCACTCAGTGCCGGTTTTGCAAAAAAAACCGTGAATTCAAATATCAAGGAAGAAAATGTAACCTATTCAGTTGGTGATAAGGTTTACAACGGATATATCGCCTATAATGAAAACCAGAAAGGAAAACAAACAGCTGTACTGGTTGTACCTGAATGGTGGGGATTGACCGATTATCCTAAAATGAGGGCAAAACAACTTGCAGGACTTGGATATGTTGCCATGGCAGTTGATGTGTTTGGAGATGGAAAGATAGCCACCAACCCGACGGATGCAAAGACATACACCGCACTTTTATACAGCAATCCTGAACTGGTCAAATCCATACTGGATGCTGCAGTCAGTAAAATAAAAGAGGTTAAGCATACAAATCCTGCCAGTATTTTTGCCATAGGATATTGTTTTGGCGGAGCTATTTTGTTGAATTACGCCAAACTTGGAGCCGATTTAAAGGCTGTAGTTATTTTTCATGGCGGACTGAAAGGAATAACTCCTGATAAGAACTTATTAAAAGCAAAGATCCTTGTGTGTAACGGTGGTAGTGACAAGTTTGTCTCTGAAGCAGATATCACCTTATTTAAACACCAAATGGATTCTATCGGGGCTACCTATACTTTTAAATCATACCCGGGTGCTTTGCATGCATTCAGCAATCCGGCTGCAACCGGACTGGGCAAGAAATTTAACATGGCGATTGAATACAATAAAGATGCCGATCTGAATTCATGGAGTGACATGAAAAAATTTTTCAGTTCAACAGACATCAAATAAAGATTTCAAAACTAAACTAAATGCTTTAATCAACTTCAATATTTGAAATTTATGACGGAACAAAATGGTACAAAAGAATATCCATGGAAACTCAAGACTCCTCCTTTGTCATCAGAGTTCACCATGCACATAGACTCCCGGGAAGGAAAAGACATTTTAGTATGCACAGTTGGTTCAACGGTTTTATTCTATGATTTCCAATGCCTGGATGATCTTCACACGATGCTGAAAGAACAGGGAGATTGGGTGGAACTTGGAAGTGCTGATGAACAAAAAGAAGCAAAAGAAGGTACAGTTGAAGCATGGGGTCGCTCGGAAAAGAATCCGGTAGGTGGCTGGTACGGCAAGAAAAAAGGCTTGCGTGGTCGGTTTGGGATGTATATACCACCGCTTATGGAAAAACTTGGTCTGGCAGAAGTAACCCATGATGCAAAGGGGAATAAAATGAGAGCTCTCTGATTTTTAATAACATACAGTTGTATTTAGAGAAAAGGGAAGCACAAATATTTGAACATAAAAAAAACTTATTATTTTGAGGTTTGTTTATTTCTGTATTTCGTGGAATTAAATCCGGAAATAAATTTAACATAAATAAAAAATCTATATTTAAATAAAAAAAGATTCTATAGATTTAATTTGTGTAAGTTATAAATCTATGAATTGTTAAACATTTTAAACTTAAAAGTTATATGAAAGAGTTTATGTTACTTATCCGAAATAAAATAAATCATCAGGATGAATGGTCAAATGATCGGCTTCAGGAATTCCTGAAAAAATGTGAGGTATATATATTGGATCTCAGAAAACAGGAAAAATTAATATCGGCACAACCATTAATTCGTGAAGGTATCATTTTATCCGAAAAAAATGGTGATTGGAAAGAAGAAGACATAAATGAAAATGATGAAGTTCAGGTTGGATATTATCATGTTTTTGCATATGATATGAAGGATGCAATTTCGATTGCAAAAGGAAATCCCGAATTTGAATATGGTTCAACCGCAAGAATTGAAATTCGACCTGTAAAGACAAAGGAAGTTTCAACAAACTTCGTATATCCTGAAAATACTATTTCTTCCTGAAAATATTTATCTCAGGGAATCAAATGGTTGGTATTCTTTAGCGTATATAAGACGGAGCAATATCTTTTTAATACGTTATCAGACATTTGAATAAGTAGTAATTATTTGGTCAACTAAAATACCAATTTTATATCATTAAATAATGGAAACAAAATCAATTAAACAGACAGTTACATTTGATGCTCCGGCCCAAAAAGTATACGATTTGATTATGGATCAAAAGAAACATTCTGCTTTTACAGGCTCCAAAGTTGTTATGAGTAAAAAAGTAAAAGGTAAATTCGATGTTTTTGATGGCTATTGCCATGGTTATAATATTGATTTGGTCGAAGGTGAAAAAATTATTCAGGCATGGCACTTTCGTGAAGAAGGCTGGCCTGAGGACTATTATTCTATCTGTACCTTTTATTTTAAACAGGAAGGTGACAAGACACAACTAACATTCACACAACACGGCGTACCGGATCACAAAGTTGAAGAGCTCAAAAGCGGATGGAAACAATTTTACTGGACTCCTATGAAAGCATATTTAAAAACAGGTGTTCACCAGACAACACATCAAACGCAGGAAATGCAAAGTTAATTGTCAATATATTTAAGATTATTAAATCTGGAATAATGGGACGTAATATTGCATGTCTGTATTTTTCGCACTAAATATATTTTGCTAATTAAAATAGTTTCTGTACTTTTGTGACGTAATAAATGTGGAGAGATTTGGACTGCTTGCAACCACAGAAAAAAATGCTAAATCGCAACCCTTTTCTGCATCTCACTAAGTCCACCAAAAACCTTCCACGAATTTACATCAGACTATAAATCATTAAATGTAAATTAATTTTACATACGCAATGACAACATGCACATCAAGGCAATTGTAAATTGTAAATAGTAAAATTGTAAATCAAAAAATTATGGGATATTTATTTTCATCCGAATCGGTATCTGAAGGTCATCCTGACAAAGTTGCCGATCAAATTTCAGATGCCTTACTGGATAATTTTCTGGCACAGGATCCAAACTCAAAAGTTGCTTGCGAAACATTGGTAACTACCGGTCAGGTAGTATTGGCAGGTGAAGTCAAAACATCTGCTTATGTAGATGTACAATCGGTGGCTCGTGAGGTAATCAATGAAATTGGCTACACCAAAGGCGAATATATGTTTAGTGGAGATGCCTGTGGAATTTTCTCTTCAATACACGAACAGTCAGCTGACATTAATCAGGGTGTTGAACGTGCAGAACCTATGGAACAAGGTGCTGGCGACCAGGGTATGATGTTTGGCTATGCCTGTAACGAAACAAAAAACCTAATGCCGGTAGCATTGGATTTATCGCATGCGTTGGTTCAGGAACTAGCTGCCATTCGAAAAGAAGGGAAACAAATGATTTACCTTCGTCCTGACTCAAAATCGCAGGTTACCATTGAATACAATGACAACAACCAACCTGTAAAAGTTCATACGATTGTTGTATCAACTCAACATGATGATATGGTTCATCCTGCACACAATGCAAAACCAACAGCTAAAGACGACATGGAAATGCTGTCTGTTATCAAGGAAGATGTACGAACTATTTTGATTCCACGAGTTAAAGCATTGGATGAACAGTTTGCACAACTAATCAAAGACGACTACGTCCTACACGTTAATCCAACCGGAAAATTCGTTATTGGTGGACCTCATGGTGATACCGGATTAACAGGACGAAAGATAATTGTGGATACATATGGTGGAAAGGGAGCTCATGGAGGTGGTGCTTTTTCTGGTAAAGATCCTTCAAAAGTGGATCGTTCGGCAGCTTATGCAGCACGTCACATTGCTAAAAACATTGTGGCAGCAGGATTGGCTAATGAGGTACTTGTTCAGGTGGCGTATGCCATTGGGGTTGCAAAACCAATGAACTTATATGTGAATACTTATGGTACAGCTCAGGTAAAACTTAACGACAGTGAAATTGCCGTAAAAATTGAAAAGCTGTTTGACATGCGTCCCAAAGCCATAGAAGAACGGTTGAAACTTCGTAATCCAATCTACAAAGAAACTGCGTCTTATGGTCACATGGGGCGTACTCCTGAAACAAAGACAAAAAGTTTTAAAGATGGAAATGGAAATGATTTTACTCAGACAGTAGAATTGTTTACATGGGAAAAGACAGACAAAGTAGCGGATATTAAATCTGAATTTGGTTTGTAAAAACTCTTATATTATAAAAAATAATTTTAAAAAGCCCGGTATACTATGTGTACCGGGCTTTTTTTTTGTGCTCATACAACAATCATGCGTTCTCTTCCGTTTTAGTTTATAATGAAATGACAATGAATCAGACTCAGGTAATTCTTTTTGATGGAATTTGCAATTTATGTTGCGGATGGGTTAAGTTCCTTTTAAACAAAGATAAAAGCAGCAAGTTTTTGTTTGCCTCCCTCCAATCGCAAAGTGGGATTAGACTTTTACGTTCATCCGGTATTATTGATCAAAAGATGGAATCTGTTGTCTATTTAAGAGGAAATGAAGCTTTCCGTGAATCAACAGCCATGTTGGAAATACTAAAAGATTTGGGTGGAATATGGAAATTGTTTGTGATACTGAAATTGATTCCCTTACCGGTACGCAATGAAATCTATCAATTTATAGCAAAAAGACGCTATCGTTTATTTGGAAAACGTGCAACATGTCTTTTACCTACAACCGAAAATAAAAAAAGATTTATAACATAAATCAACTCTGACTTAAAATTCAATCTTTTTACAGTAACTTTGTACGAAAATTAGGGAAATTACTATGTCGAATAAATTATCGGTTCAACTTCTAGTCATTTGGGGATTTATGAAACATTTGTTTGAAAAGGTACTTACTGCTCTTCCTGGAGTCTGGAAGTTTGTGAAAATCCGTGTATTAAAGTTTGTAGCCTGGCGCAAAGCCCGGTTTGCACGTTACAGGGGATTGATATGGTACAGGAAATTACTCAATTCAGTATTAACTTTTTTCGTTTTGTTTCTTCTTTATCTCTTTATTGTAGATATGAATTTCCTCTGGTTATTCGGAAAATCACCCGGGCTAAGCAGCATCAGCAATCCAAACCAAAGTACTGCCTCCATCATTTATACTTCTGATGGTAAGATTCTCGGCAAGTATTTCCGCGAAAACAGAACACCTGTCAAATATGATGAGATTTCGCCAAAACTTATCCGTACATTAATAGCAACGGAAGACGTACGGTTTTACCAACATTTCGGAGTTGATTTTGAAGGAGTGTTTGCTGCTATTAAGGATATGGCCAAAGGCAAAAGCCGCGGAGCAAGTACGATTACCCAACAGTTGGTGAAAAATATGTATAAAACCCGAAACCAGTATTCTACCGGATTGTTTGGCTATATTCCGGGTGTAAAACTGATTATAAGTAAAACAAAGGAATGGACTACTGCTGTTAAGATTGAAATGTTTTACAACAAAAAGGACATTTTGACCATGTACCTGAATACAGTTGATTTTGGCAGCAATGCTTTCGGGATTCATACAGCAGCAAAAACATTCTTCAATACAACTCCTGCAAAACTAAATTACGAACAATCAGCCACATTGGTCGGACTTCTGAAAGCAACTACGTCCTACAGTCCGATTGCTCACCCTGTACGTTCAATGGAACGCCGCAATGTAGTACTTGATAATCTGGTAAAACTGAAAGTCATCAGTCAACACGAATGCGATTCATTGAAGCAAACTCCAATACGCTTAAACTTCAGTGTTGAACAAAACTACGATGGCGATGCACTTCACTTCCGAGCATACCTTGAGAAATACCTTCAGGATTGGGAAGATGAGAATGGTTACGACATATATTCCGATGGATTGAAAATTTATGTTACCATTGACTCACGCATGCAGGTGTATGCGGAAGAAGCACTGAATAAACAAATGCACAGTCTTCAAAAGAAATTTGACAATCACTGGCGTGGTCAGAACCCCTGGCAGGATGAGAACCACAAAGATATAGTCAATTTTGTGGAAGATATTGCCCATAAAACGAAAGCTTATGCTTCGCTGGTATCAAAATACAAGGATCATCCGGATTCTATAGATTATTTCCTGAACAAGCCGCACAAAACTAAAGTATTTGATTACGACCTGGGCGAAAAAGAAATGCATATCAGCATAATGGATTCTATCCGGTACATGAACCGATTCATGCACAGCAGCTTTGTGGCCATGGAGCCCGGGACAGGAGAAGTAAAGGCTTGGGTGGGCGATATTAACTTTAAATTCTGGCAATATGACAAGGTGGCTCAGTCAAAGCGTCAACCAGGCTCAACATTTAAACTTTTCGATTATACGGCTGCCATGATGAATGGCATGTCTCCCTGTGATATGATGACCGACAAACCGGTAACCTGGACATACAAAGAAGGCAACAAGGATAAATCTTGGAGTCCGAGGAATGCAAACGGGTATTGTTTAGGATATCCGGTTTCCCTGAAAAATGCATTTGCACAATCCATTAATACCATTGCTGTTCAGATTGCACAGAAAGTGGGGATACCTGAAATTATAAAATATGCACACCTGTTAGGCATTCGTACTCCACTTGAAGATAAACCTTCAACTTGTCTGGGTTCATCAGATGTATCCTTGCTTGAGTTGGTAAATTCATTTGGGACAGTGGTCAACGAAGGAGTTTACCACGACCCGGTTATGATTACCCGTATCGAAGATAAAGATGGCAATGTAATATTTCAACCAAAGACAGAGCAAAAAAGGGTGATTCCCTACGAAGAAGCATGGCTTATGACAGTATTGCTTAGAGGTGGTATGACAGAACCCGGTGGAACCTCACGGGCATTATGGAGTTGGGATATTTTCCGCTACAATACTGATTTTGGAGGTAAAACAGGTACTTCATCCAATCATTCTGATGCTTGGTTCATAGGTGTCTCACCAAAGCTGATAGGTGGCGCCTGGGTAGGTGGTGAACACCGGAGTGTTCATTTCCGTACAGGCGAATTAGGACAGGGTAGCCGGACAGCACTTCCGATATTCGGTATGTTTATGGAAAAAGTATTGAAAGATGAAAGTCTGAAACAATATCGGGGTAAATTCCCTAATAAACCGAAACAGGAAATAACACGTAATTATGCCTGTCAGACATATTTAAGACCTGATTCAACTAAAACCGATTCAACTTCACTTGAAGACATTGATTTGCCGGATGATGTTCCTGTATCAGATGAACCAACACCAAATGAATAAACAAGTTTAAACGCAATACAGCCTGATGTAATCAAATTTATATCAGGCTGCATTGTGTTTATTTACTTGTTCCGATGGAACAGAATCAAAAAAAAAGTATGAAACATTTATATATTATGTATTAAGATGTCGATTAAAACATTTGAATACCTCTATTGCATGATTAAATCTTTAATACTATTTTTCCTGAATATTCGAAACAGATTTCAAATTATAATCAGAATACAAGCATAAAAAAAACCGGTTGAACTACTTAAAAGCAGATCAACCGGTTTTTTAATATTTGATGATTCTTTAGATAATCAGCATGGCATCACCATACACTCCAAACTTATAGCCTTCTTTGATAGCTAATTCGTATGCTTTCATGATTAAATCATAATCGCCGAAAGCTGCAGTAAGCATAATCAAGGTAGAATATGGCAAATGAAAATTCGTAATCAACGAATTGGCTACTGTAAAGTCGTAGGGAGGAAATATAAATTTATTGGTCCATCCTTCATAGGGTTTGATCTTACCTTCGGTTCCAACTACAGTTTCAAGAGCACGCATTACAGTAACCCCTACCGCACAGATATTCCGGTTTTCATCATGAGCTTTATTTACAACCGCAGCAGTTTCGGGAGTTACCTGCATTTGTTCAGAGTCCATCTTATGTTTGGTAAGATCTTCCACATCGATTTCGCGGAAATTACCAAGACTCATATGTGAAGTAATAAAAGTCTTTTCAATACCTTTAATTTCCATACGTTTCATTAATTCACGGCTAAAATGCATTCCTGCTGCTGGAGCTGAAACAGCTCCTTCATTCTTGGCAAAGATAGTCTGAAAACGCTCGGCATCTTCAGGTTCAACCTGACGTGTGATATTGTGAGGTAGTGGAGTCTCTCCCAATGAATAGAGTCCTTTCTTGAATTCTTCATGTGTACCATCAAACAAAAAGCGAAGTGTACGTCCTCGGGATGTAGTGTTATCAATCACTTCAGCCACGATTGAATCATCTTCACCAAAATATAATTTATTACCAATACGAATTTTACGCGCTGGTTCAACCAATACATCCCATAAGCGCATTTCATGATTTAATTCACGTAACAAAAAGACTTCTATCTGTGCACCTGTTTTTTCTTTATTACCAAACAAACGGGCCGGAAACACTTTTGTATCGTTAAATACGAACAAATCGCTTTCGTTGAAATATTCAAGTACATCTTTAAATGTTTTATGTTCGAATTCACCTGTTTTGCGATGCACAACCATTAAACGGGATTCATCACGATGTTTTGACGGATACTGGGCAATTAGCTCATCCGGCAACTTGAATTTAAACTTAGATAACTTCATATTTTAATGTTTAATTGTTTTTTTGTTTAAAACTTTCATCAACTTTTATTAATTGATTTCTATTAATTGTTGATTTTTTAATATATCTTCCTCAACATGCAATACCAGGTCATCAATTTGCCAGCAATCTTTCAGTGTTACATCTCCAATCCTGGTTCGTTCCAGGGCAAGTAAATGCGCTCCACTTCCCAATGCCAACCCAATATCCCTTGCCAGGGCACGAATGTACGTGCCTTTGCTGCAAACAACCCGGATTTTTAGAACAGGAAGTGTAAAATCTAATACTTCAATGTCATCTATAACCAACAACTTGGATTTTAGTTCAATTTCCTGCCCGCTACGCGCATAATCATACGCTCGCTTACCATCTACCTTAACGGCAGAATAAGCCGGTGGTACCTGCTGTATTTCACCCAGGAACTGCGGAATGATTTCGTCAACCATTTCACGGGTTATATGTCCGGTTGGAAAAGTTCCATCAACCGGTAATTCTAAATCAAAAGATGGTGTGGTGGCACCAAGTTCCAGAGTCGCTATATACTCTTTCGTCTGATATTGAAAACTCTCTATCAGCTTTGTTGATTTACCGGTACATAGAATCATTACTCCGGTAGCCAACGGATCAAGGGTTCCTGCATGACCTACTTTAAGTTTTTTGACATTCAATGTCCTTTGCAGTTTCCAACGAAGTTTATTCACCAGATTGAACGAAGTCCAGTTTAATGGTTTCGCAACATACAACACTTCTCCGTTTATAAAATCCATTTCTTAATATATGCTTCATCAACTCACTAAAGTGGGTAAATGAAGAGGTTATAATTCTTTAAAGGATGCTTAAATCTACACCCAGGAACAACAGGATCAAAATAGCAACCCCAACTATGATTCTATAATATCCGAAGGCTTTAAATCCGTATTTAGTCAGGAAGCTGATAAAAAACTTAATAGCTGCCATAGCTACTAAAAAAGCTATCAGATTACCAATCATTAATGTAAACAGATTATCTGATAAAAGTGCTTTTCCTGCCGGATCCATAAACAATTTTAGTAATTTATATCCTGAGGCAGCTGCCATAGTAGGAACTGCCAAAAAAAAGGAAAATTCAGCTGCATTTTTACGAGTCAGCTTTGTTGACATCCCTCCCACAATAGTTGCCATGGATCGAGAGACTCCAGGAATCATGGCTATACATTGATAAAATCCGATTTTTAAAGAACGCTTCCAATCCATTGTCTGGTCTTCATTCGAATCATTGAACCATTTATCCACAAAAAGCATCATAATACCACCCAAAACAAGCATAACAGCTACAACTGTAACATTCTCAAGTAACATATCAATTTTTTCACTAAACAGGAATCCCAATACCAGAGCCGGGATAACAGCAATCAGTAATTTCAGGTAGAAATCAAAAGTCTGAAAAAACCGTTTCCAGTAAAGGACAACAACTGATAAAATAGCACCAAATTGAATATTAACAGTAAATGCTTTTACAAACTCTGTACTTTCTATAGCAAGAATTTTTTGTGCAATGATCATATGTCCGGTTGATGATACCGGCAAAAATTCGGTTATTCCTTCAACAATGGCAAGGATAACCGTTTGAAAAATTGTCATTTTTATTTGCTTTTGGGTTTATATAAAATGGCAAAAATGATGGATATAAATCCAAATAATGAAATCATTGGACCTACAGTTATCCGACGAAAACTGTAAATATCAGGATTAAACTCTTTAACAGTAGTCGAACCTGTCATTAAAGTAAAACCTAAAACGATAATGGCAAAACCTACAGCAATCAAAATCAGATTGGTTTTACCTAAGGTGAAATGTTTGTTATCTTCCATTTTTATAAATTATTGTATAAGTTGTTGAATCGTATATTAAAACAGTTGCAGGACTTATCATCTAATGTGCAAGTATTTAAACCTTAATAATTTGACATTATTTATCACAATCTCTGGGATTATGACTTTATTCCGGTCCCAAATATGACTTATATCTTTTATCTTATGTCTTATGTCTTAAGTCTTATGTCTTAAATTAAATACATATCATTTATATTCATTCTCAAATACCTGCCTACTGAGAAAAAAGAAGAAATAGCTGTCAAAGTAATTCCTAAAATGATTACAATTCCACTTACAATACAAGCTGTTAAAGGTTGAATAATTGATCCCGGCATTCCGAATTCATAATGTACAAAATATACAACTCCAGAAAGCAACAAGATTGAAATCAGGGATGCAGCAAATCCATTCAACATACTACTTTTAATATAGGGACGACGAATAAACCAGGAAGTTGCACCCACCAGTTTCATGGTATTTATCAAAAAACGATCGGAATAAAGTGATAACCGGATAGTAATATTAATCAGGGCAATCGAAACAAAAAGTAATATAAAGGCAAGGCCCAGTAAAATAAGACTCACTTTTCGGACATTATCATTCACCAGACTCACCATATCTTTTTGATACACTACCCTGTTAATATGTTCAAATGCTTTTAATTTTGATTGAATCAATCCTACACTTTCATTATTTGCAAACTGAGAATGCAGTTTCACTTCGATAGATGCCTTCAAGGGATTATAGCCCAGAAACTCTTTTGGATTATCACCTAAATTTGTTATATGATCCTTAAGAGCATCTTCTTTTGAAATATATTCCACCGTTTTGGCATATGGCGATGACTTTAAATAATCTTCTATCCGCTGGGCATCTTGTCTTCCGGAAGCATCATCCAGAATTATCGACAGATTGATGTTTTCTTTTACATACGTACTCATATCATGCGCTACAAACAGAAGCAGAAATACTAAACCCACCAGAAACAACACCATCGACATACTGATAGTAGAGGTTAAATGAATTTTCAAAAAAATCGGTTTACTTACCTTTGATTTATCTTTTGACATTTTATATAGAAATTTTCTTTTTCAATTTTATGCTTTTAATGCAGCCATGCGGTTCGTCTTCCATTGCATAAAAGCATATCCAATCATACTTAATATCAATAACAAGGAAGATATCAATGCAATAGTATTGCCAAGACTGTATGATTTTGGTTCAAACTTATATTCAATTTCATAAGTCCCTGCTTTTAAAGGCATGGCACGCAACAAATAATTGGCACGTACATAAGGCACTATTTTACCGTTGATATAGGCATTCCAACCATTTTTGTAATATATTTCTGAGAAAACAGCTACCTGATCGGACTTCGAACTGAAGGTATATATGAGGTCATTTGGAGCATATTTTATGAGTGCAATACGCGCAGTGGTATCGGTTGCAATGAGTTTAGCAGGCAATTGTGAAGCAAATGACTTATCTGCAACCATTTCCTTTTTCGTATTGATTTCACCCACCAGGCGCATTTCTTCATTGGGATTATCAGCGATACGAATATTGTTGACAAACCACACATTCCCATTGGCATGAGGATTAATAATCGGTGCTGCTTCTTTACTATAAATCAGATACTTCATGTTCAGCATATTCAGCACTCCCAAAGAGTCCATAGTACTATTGATTACCTGTGAAGAAGTTGCCCTTCCAAAAGCACCAAACATTCTTCCCACTTCTTTTTCAATATGCATGTTTATCAGTTCCTGATAACGGCGTAACTTGGCAGCATGGTAACCGCCAATATTTTTATGGAAATACGATGGTGAAGCATCACTGAATATATTTACAGTACCATCCAATACCCTGAACTGAGATTTATCCTGTAGAATGAAATTATCTGCCTTCGAAGGAGTAATTAATGTTTCGAAATGACGGGGACGTTGAAAGCTGTCATTATTCAGATACCTTTTTGCAATAGGCACCAGATCAAATAAGATTAATATACCAAACAACGTATATACCAGTTTTTGTTTCAGGTAATTTTTGGCATATAACCAGATTAAACCTGCAGCCAGAATGACAAACATAAGCGAACGAAATGCGTCACCACGTAATAGGGCTGCCCTGTCCAATGGTAATGTTTCCTTCAGGAATGCATTATTCCCTGTATATTGTGCATCTGCCGGGGATATAAAATCACCCGACAACGATGGAATCAGAGCAAATATCAGTGCTATTCCACCAACAATGGCAGCACTAATCAGTACCGGACGAATAAGCTTCTGTTTATCACCTTTTTCAGTGAAAACTTCTTTTAATGCCAATACAGCCATCAGGGTCATACCAAATCCGGTAGCTACCAACATCATGGAAACTGTACGGAACTTATTATATAAAGGCACATAGTCAATAAAAATATCGGTCAGCCACATGAAGTTTCGTCCCCATGCCAGCATTAATGTCAAACCGATCATAGGCAACAACCACCATTTGGTACGTTTATCTACCAGAAAGAGACCCAATACAAACAAGAAACAAATGATTGCTCCAATGTAAACAGGACCTGATGTAAATGGCTGAGCACCCCAATAGAGTGGAAATTGATTTTCTTTCAGTATTTTGGCCACATCAGGTGCACCAAGGCTGGTTAGTTTCTTGCCTGTTTCACTATCTACAGACAATGAACCTCCACTTCCCCCACCTTTGAAATCAGGGATAAGTAATGTCATGGTTTCATCAATCCCATAACTCCATTGGGTAATGTAATCCTTATTTAGTCCATGCTGGGAATTTTGAGAATCAACAGTCAAACCATTTGAGTCACCACGCATGGTAGCTTTGCTGTATTCGTTGGTAGTCATCAGGGAAGTAGCATTCATTCCAACAGCTATCAGAGCCGCTATAAGCAGCATCCCGCTTGTTTTAAAGAAAACACCTGTTTCTTTATCTTTGATGCTGTAAATAAATTCGACTATAGCCAGAAAAAGCAATATAAAAACAGTGTAATAGAGTATCTGAACATGATTGGCACGAACCGCCAGGCTCAGGAAAAAAGCAGTCAGTAAGGCACCCAAAACCCTTTTTCGGCGGAAAGCCATAAACACACTCCCAATAAGGGGAGCCATGTAAGCTATTGTAATGGCTTTTGAATTGTGACCCGCGACTATGATGATAAAGTTATAGGATGCGAACGAAAATGCAATTGCCCCAATTATTGCCAGCCAGGGATTTACTTTAAATGCAAGTAATAAAATATAAAAACCGATCAGGTATAACATCAGATTGTATACGGTATTCGGGAAAATATGAATCAGATCTTCCACATATTTAATCAGGTTGTATGGCTGTGTCATAGAAATCTGATAGGTCGGCATACCACCAAACATGGAATTAGTCCACAAAGTAACATCGTTATGTGTTGCATTGTAATCTAAGGTTTCCTTCGCCATATACATCCAACTTTCGGTATCGTGACCGAGCAATTGTTTTCCTTCCAGAACAGGAGAGAAATACATAAATGAAATGACGACAAATAACAGGAAAGCAGCAATGTGCGGTGCAAATTTGGTAAGAACTTTTTTATTCATATGGACAAGCTGGTTTTGCAAAAGCAGTTTTCGGGAAAAATCATACAAAAGTACTACCTTTTTTCACACTTGCCATACGAACAGCGGTTAAAAATTGTTGATTTGTGAATATGAATGTGCTTGGGAAAGATTTATTGACTTTATTTCATTCTCCAATAAAAACAAAATCGGATAAACTTCATGCGAGATATTTAGGCGGGTAGTGATTAGAATAATTGCATTCGTACTTTTTTAGCTCAATACTTCTGGGATTAAAAGAAATTAGGAAGGTGACTTTTAAGTTTTATATAGTTCCTTCGTGCAAATCCCAAATGGGAAAACACATTTCGAAATCATTCCATACAATATCTCCATAATGAATAGTGAATCTTTCAAACAACTTTTTATCAAGATATTTTCTGGTCATTGTATTTCTGGCATTCTTTAAAAATCCGTAAAAGTCTATTGTTTTTTCCACACCATCGGAGAAAGAAAATTGAATGCAGTATTCTCCTAAATATTCTGCTTTTATAATTGAAATTACTATCATATTAAAGTTTTTTTGTAATGTTTTCCGACGAAAAATCAATATCATAAACAAAGAAATCTATCCATTTTCGAATAATATCATCCCGATATACCTTCACAACCTTTTTGAATTTCTTCATGTTTTGAGTATCCAGTGGCATTTTACCTTGTACTTCTTTAATTATTATTTCTTTGAATTTCCCATTCTCAAAAACAATCTCTGCTTTACTCTCCGTATCCTGATACTTCCCATGAACATGTATAGGTTCATGCTCCTGAGAATAAAACAAAAATACCAATCCAAAATATTCATATAGTTTAGGCATATCTATATAATTTGAAAATACAAAGATATATACAACTTTCGAAAGTTGTATCAGGACAAGCATTAATTATCAGGCAAAATAAACAAATTATACCCGTACGGCTGATGCTTTTCCAGTTGGCCTCCAACATCTGCTTTTCGTGATAATTCATGAATACTGGAAGTGGGAAGGCGACTACTGTACATCATCTTCCTTAAACCTTATCTGAAGTTGGGTATCATCTGTCCAGCTGTACTCCTCTTCATTATTTTTGATACCTATCCCGATCAAACGTACCTTTGCTGAGAGGTCTACCAGTTTCAACAATTCTGATCCTGCTTCAAATAAAGTTTCATAGTCGGATATAAATGCAGGGAATGTTTTACTGCGGGATATGATTTTAAAATCGGTATATTTTATTTTAAGGATTACCGTCCGTCCTTTGTAATTATTTTTTCTGATATAATTAATAACATCGTGAGTCACTTTTTCAAGTTCTGACTTCAAATCTTCGTATGAATCCATATCCCGTTCAAAGGTAGTTTCCGAACTGACCGATTTTCTAATCCGTTGCGATTGTACCGCCCTTTCATCGATAGCCCTGGCGTTTAGATAATAAATATGCCCGGCTTTGCCAAAATTAGATACCAGGCCTTGTTCCGACCATTGCTTTAAATCAGCACCAGTCCGTATTCCCAACTGATGCATGCGTTCAGCCGTCACTTTACCAACACCGTAGAACTGTTCAATGACAAGTGTTTCAACAAATTGTTCTGCTACTTCCGGTTTTACTACATACAGTCCATCAGGTTTTTTGTAATCGGAAGCGATCTTTGCAAGGAACTTATTGAAAGAAACTCCCGCCGAAGCAGTAAGCCCTACCTTTTCACGTATCTTTTGCTTTATTTCCTGAGCTATCTCTGTGGCTGAAGCTATTTGCTTATGATTTTCCGTCACATCAAGAAAAGCCTCATCCAAGGAAAGGGGCTCTACCAGGTCGGTATATTCATGAAATATTTCCATAATCTGCCTGGATACCAACTTATACACATCAAAACGCGGCATGACAAAGATTAGTTGTGGACATTTACGCAGTGCAGTTTTTGATGCCATGGCCGAATGGACTCCATATTGCCTCGCCTCATAACTGGCTGCAGCTACAACACCACGTGCACCGGCATACCCTACTGCCAATGGCTTGCCCTTGTAGTCAGGGTTATCCCGCTGTTCAACAGAAGCAAAAAAAGCGTCCATGTCGATATGTATGATCTTGCGCATAGGATAAAGTATTGACATTATCTGATAGTAAACAAATAATCAGATAGTTTTGCTTTAATAAGGATAGTAATATTATTACCAGAGAGTAACCGGAATTCCGAGAAATGTTTCATCAGTTGCATACTCTGAATAATTCGATACGAAGCTGACAATCTGAATGAATACCATTTCCAACTACAACTGACAAAAAAATATTAATCATTCTTGCTTTCGGTAAAGCACTCCAGGTTGCTGACATCTGCACTGTCCACTGAAACAGACTTTACATAACCGGTCGAAACAGATGTTTAGCCTGTAATAAGTAGGCTGCATTTACATCTCAATTTCAGTCTTAAAGATCACTACAGCATCACCTTTGATCTGAATAAGTGAAGGGGTATCATTTTCTATTTTTACGTTTACAGTTACTACACCAAGCCTGTCAATTCTTTCTCCCTGTCTGCCTTTAAATTCAAAACTATCGTTGTATTCAACTATATTGTTTTGCACCAGATATCCACCTAAAGGTCCATTTGCGTTTCCGGTAACAGGGTCTTCATTAATCCCAATAGCAGGAGCAAACATTCTTCCATAAGTCAATATATCTTTTTGATCTGAATCAAAAGTAAACACGAAATATCCATTGCATTTAATTTGATTGCTTAAATCTGCTAATTGAGTAAAGTTGGGTTTCAATTCATTTAGTCTGGATCTGTGAAGAATACAAATCATCACTTTTGAATGTCCGGTTGATGCAATCTGAATCGGGCACAGAGAATTAATATCGGATAATTCCAGTCTTAATGCTTCTATTATTTTGTTCGTTGTATGTTCATCAAGTTTTTGACTAAGTTCAAACTTTCCCTGAGTCATTACTATTTGATAATCCTCATTTTTTTTAATAATCTCAAATGGAAGAATTCCAATTTTTGTTTTAATCTTTAAAATACACGAATCCAGATTATTCTCAAGTGCCTTTGCATACATGGCTGCAATAGTGGCATGTCCACATATAGGAACTTCAGTTTTAGGTGTAAAATACCGTATCACTCCATCGCAATCAGGTCCGTCCGGAGCAAATAAAAATGCCGTTTCCGAATTATTTAATTCGCGTGCAATTTTCTGCATTTGTTTTTCATCCAAACCATCCGCATTCACTACAACTCCTGCCGGATTACCTTTAAATTTTTCTTTTGTAAAAGAATCTATTTGATATACTATAAGTCTTTTCATATTTATCTCAAATATAATATTTTTCTACTTTATATTGGCCACAGTCAGTTAGTTTTAGTATTTTGTTGTAGTTTCACTCTTTCCTGGCAAAAAGTATAAGCATGATCAGATATTGCTAAATGCGAATATAACATAGGTTATCTGATGTTTGCATCAGCCTGAGCTATTTTACCATTCCTCACGATGTATCCTGTCTGCTATATTGATTGTCTTTTGTTTGAGTTTATTTGCATGATCAGCTTTATACCCGATTGGAATGATGGATGCTATTTCCAATTCCTCAGGAATTCCTAATTTAACTTTCAACCTTTCGGTATTTTGAGGAATAAAAGTCACACCGTACACATCATGTTCGGCTAAACTTAATAAAAAATTCTCAATACAAGTCCAAACTGAGGCCAGACAATTTAAGTCATAAATCTTTTTTATTTTTTCAATTTTAGTCTTGGGCTTGTATACAACTACAACAACCAATGGTGCTTCTAAAATCATCCTTTTCTGTTTTGGAATGGCATCAATATACATTTCTTTCATGATGGAATCTTCATCCCTGAATAGATTTTCAAGTTGTTCAATACTTAATATTTTGTCAAGCTCTTCTGATTCGATAAGTGTTAGTTTAGATTCAATATTTTTAATAATAATGAAATCCCATTCCCGGAGATGATTATATGTGGGTGCTTTAAACCCGTTTTTAATAGCATATTCAAGTATCCATTCCGGAATTTCCTTACGCTGAAAGTCCCTGACTGTACTTCTTTTTTCAATTACCTCTCTAAATTCCATATTCTTTTTTGACTTATTTATTTACTAAATTAAAAATCTTATTAATTCTCCGAGAGTTTTTTGAAACACAACATTTAGGGTAAGTTGATTTACCCTGTGATTCTAATTTATTTTTAGAAATAAAACATCATTTGTATTGAACTGATTCTTATATGATAATTTCATCCTTTTTTAGCCTATCAGAATATATTTGTTTTTGAGCATAGTGTTTCCGGTTTGATTCTACGAATTAATAAAATAACGACCAAACAAATCCCTACAAATAAGTCAATTGCTTTTATTTTTAGCATTAAACCGTTAAATATCATTTTCAGGTTTCAAAAGTACGAACAATTTTTTAACAGCCAAACCATTAAATGTGATATTTTAAAGAAGTAAAATCGATTCATGTTTGTAATTTAAAAATTTCACAACATTCCGGATATGTACTGCAAATTTAAATCGTATCAATCCGAAGATAATCTTTTGTACAGAGCAATCAGAATTGCTTCAAATAGGTGCTACAATTCTTTCAAAAAGCAAAAAATATAAAACACAGTTGATCTATTGTGTTAAAGGAATATGAATAACTATTTAATTAACTTATTTAATTGGATGAACTAAACGGAATCTCCATTACCTTTGCAAATTATATCAAAAAGGATTTTTATAGATGACTAATAAATTGCAGAAAGGAATATTAAATACGATAGAGATCGATAATTGCATTTCGGTTTTAGAACAGTTGCTGAAAAACGGCGATCAACTGATTCATTTGCCGGAAGAGCAACGTATCAAACTTATGATGGTTGCCGGACAAATAACCAGGCCTGACAGGGCTGAAATAAAAAAGAGAAACAAAGGGGTTAAACTGGCTAAAAGAGAAGAAATCACAGAGATTAACCGTAAGACCCGTGCTGCATCAAGTATTCGCAGCGCCCGTACAGCAAGCATATTTGAAGCACCTTCGCAAATTTCATTACCCGAATTATCCGCTACGCAAGCTGAAAATCATCTGACGTCCGAACGGAATTGTTATGTATGCAAAAAGAAGTATACCGTGATTCATCATTTTTATGACTCCATGTGTACCGAATGTGGCGATCTGAATTATGCAAAACGTTTTCAGACATGTGATATGACAGGACAGGTAGCGCTGATTACCGGTTCAAGGCTTAAAATAGGCTACCATGCCACTTTGATGATGTTACGCTCCGGTGCCACTGTTATTGCTACCACCCGTTTTCCTGCTGATTCAGCTATCCGTTTTGCCAAAGAAAAGGATTTTTCTGTGTGGAGTCACCGGTTGCATATCTACGGACTCGATCTCCGGCACATTCCCAGTGTTGAGCTATTCGCCGGATACGTGGAAAACAAGTATGAACGGCTGGATATCCTGATCAACAACGCTGCACAGACTGTCAGAAGACCAGCTACCTATTATGCCCATCTTATGGCAAACGAGTCGCTTTCTTTCCATGAACATTCTGCCGATGTTCAATTATTACTTCAACATCACCAACAATGTATCACCGAAATAGAGTCGTTTAACGGATTGGGTGCTGATACCGATAAACCGATGACTGTCAGATGGAATGTCCGGACTCCGGGTATTGGCATCAAGTCGTCGGCACAACTATCACAAATCCCGTATAGTTTTGATAATTCAAACGAAGCAGTAGAACTTTTCCCTGAAGGACAACT
>Ga0302215_10000879_pt1 | contig 21862 bp, 19 predicted proteins | sample II_Fen_N3_1_FD_194580 | JGI IMG/M metagenome (GOLD analysis project Ga0302215, IMG submission 194580) | Peat permafrost microbial communities from Stordalen Mire near Abisko, Sweden - II_Fen_N3_1 | ecosystem: Environmental > Terrestrial > Soil > Wetlands > Permafrost | place: Sweden: Abisko... | reverse complement strand
ACAAATAAGCACAGCAAAAACTGAGTTGAAACGTGCCGAGAATCTGGCTAAAGCCAATGCCGGCAATCAGAAAATGGTGGACGATATCAATGCACAGATCTCCGTTTTGGAGAAACAACTCGACAATCAGAAAACAATATTGGAAAGCAGCAACCAGGGAATTACTGACGAAAGCGAAGGCCTTACATTCCAGATAAAACAGTTGGAAGACCAACTGGATAAATGTAAAATCACCAGTCCGATTGACGGAACCATTTTGCTAAAATACGCCGAAATGGGCGAGGTGGCTGCTCCCGGGAAAGCTTTATTTAAAATTGCCGATACCAACAACATGATTTTACGCGCTTACATTACGGCAGATCAACTAACGCAGGTAAAATTGGGACAAACGGTAAAAGTAAAAACCGACTCGGGCAAAGATGGCAGCAAAGAATATATCGGAACCATTGCATGGATTTCGAGTAAAGCCGAGTTTACACCCAAAACCATTCAAACCCGCGACGAGCGCGCCAACCTTGTGTATGCAGTAAAAATCAATGTAAAGAATGATGGGTTGATAAAGATTGGGATGTATGGAGATGTGAAGTTTTAATGTATAGTTCTTAGTTGATAGTTTAAAGTTGATATAGATCCATGATTAAAACAAATAATAATCCCGACATAGCCATTCAATGCGACGCTGTCCACAAAAAATACAAAGAAACCACCGCACTGAACGGTGTAAGCTTCTCGGTGGCTCGTGGCGAGATATTTGGAATAATAGGTCCTGATGGTGCCGGAAAAACAACGCTTTTCCGAATTCTGACGACCTTGATTTTGGCCGATAGCGGAACTGCGTCTGTTGACGGATATAATGTGGTGAATGAGTATAAAGAAATTCGAAAGCGAGTTGGTTACATGCCCGGTCGATTCTCGCTGTATCAGGATTTGACTGTAGAAGAAAACCTCAACTTTTTTGCAACGGTTTTCAATACAACTATTGCCGAAAACTACGACTTGATAAAGGATATTTACCAACAAATTGAACCATTTAAAAACCGTAGGGCCGGAAAACTGTCGGGTGGAATGAAGCAAAAACTAGCGCTGAGCTGCGCATTGATTCACAAGCCCAGCGTACTTTTCCTGGACGAACCAACAACCGGAGTAGATCCTGTTTCGCGGAAAGAGTTCTGGGGAATGCTGAAAAACCTGAAAGCTCAGGGAATCACTATTTTGGTATCGACACCTTACATGGACGAAGCTAGTCTTTGCGACCGTATTGCCTTGATTCAGAACGGCGAATTTCTAACGATTGACACCCCAAAAAACATTGTAAGTCAATATTCAAACAAGCTCTGGGCGGCAGAAAGTGACAATATGCACCAGCTATTGATAGATTTACGAGCCAACGAAATCACAAAAAATTGCTTTGCGTTTGGCGACAAGATACATATTTCGAGCCCCCTAAATCCCCCAAAAGGGGACTTAAAAACTTTAGATATTGATAAAACAATAAGAGACCTTATTAACAACGGTCATAAAAATGTTGTAATTCAAAAAATTGAACCAACGATTGAAGATTGTTTTATGCAATTATCTCAGAGGTAAGAAGTAAGAGGTAATAAAAATGGAAAAAGTAATTCAACATAATCCCGATTTGGTAATTATAGCTGAGAATTTGACCAAGAGATTCGGCAGATTCACAGCAGTCGACCACATCTCTTTTGAGGTAAAAGAAGGTGAGATATTCGGCTTCCTTGGGGCAAACGGAGCCGGCAAAACCACAGCCATGCGTATGCTTAGCGGGCTGAGTATTCCTACCAGCGGCAAAGGTATTGTTGCGGGTTATGATATCGGCACACAAACAGAACTTGTAAAGAAGAACATTGGTTATATGAGTCAGAAATTCTCGCTGTACGACGACCTTAAAGTATGGGAAAATATTGAGCTTTTTGGTGGAATATACGGCATGAAAGATGCGGAAATAAAGGAGAAAACCGACAAGCTAATGCAGTTGCTCGATTTTGAAAACGAACGGAACAAACTCGTGGGTTCGCTCCCACTCGGCTTTAAGCAAAAGTTAGCTTTTTCGGTATCCATTTTCCACAATCCAAAGGTTGTATTCCTGGACGAACCCACCGGTGGAGTTGACCCAATTACGCGCCGGCAGTTTTGGGAACTGATTTACGATGCGGCATCGCGTGGAATTACCATTTTTGTGACAACTCATTATATGGATGAAGCCGAGTATTGCGACCGGGTTTCAATCATGGTAGATGGAAAAATTGAATCACTTGATACGCCCAAGAACCTAAAAAAGCAATTCAATGTCAATAATATGGATGAAGTCTTTCAACATCTCGCCCGAAAATCCACACGTAAATCCGACTGATTATGAAACAACTACTATCATTCATCCGAAAGGAATTTTATCATATTCTCCGCGACAAAACAACCATGTTGATTTTGCTCGGGATTCCGATCGTACAAATCATTTTGTTTGGTTTTGCGCTAACTACTGAGGTGAAGAATACACAGATAGCCGTGCTTGCACCAACAAACGATGATGCTAGTCAACGCATTGTCGACAAACTGAATGCCAGTGCTTATTTCGACGTGACAGAACACATTCACAGCACCAACGAGATACAGCCCATTTTTAGGGATGCTAAAGCAAAACTGGTAGTGGTTTTCGAAGATCATTTTGCCGAAAAAATAAGACACAATGGCGTTGCACACATCCAGCTTATAGCCGATGCCACCGACCCGAACGCTGCTACATCGTTCACGTTTTACGCCACCAATATTATTACCGGATATCAACAGGAATTAATGGGCGAAACAAAGAATCCGTACCAGATTACCCCTGAGGTAAAAATGCTTTACAACCCGCAAATGATTGGCGCATTCAACTTTGTTCCGGGCGTATTGGGCATGATTCTGATTCTGATTTGTGCTATGATGACGTCAATCGCCATTGTGCGCGAAAAAGAAAAAGGCACCATGGAAATCCTGCTCGTGTCGCCTATGAAGCCTATTTATACCATACTTTCCAAAATAACACCCTACTTTGTGCTATCGTGTATAAACTTTGCCACTATCATGTTGCTCTCGGTTTTTGTACTAAAAGTACCCATTGCTGGTAGTTTCCTTAGTTTGGTCGTAGTTTCGTTGCTCTACATTTTTGTTTCGTTGGCGCTAGGACTTCTTATTTCGACGATTACAAATACACAAATTGCCGCTATGCTAATTTCCGGTATGGGGCTTATGATTCCGGTAATGCTACTATCTGGAATGATTTTCCCGATTGAAAACATGCCGCTACCATTGCAAATTGTCTCCAATATCATTCCGGCACGTTGGTATATTGCTGCCGTAAAGGCCGTAATGATTCAGGGGCTTGGATTCTCAGCTATTCTGAAAGAAATGGGTGTATTGACGCTTATGGCAACTATTTTGGTTACAATAAGTCTGAAAAAATTTAAAGTAAGACTTGAATAGTTCATAGTTGACAGTTTATAGTTGATAATAAAGAAAAGAACGTCTATGATAAAATATCTTCTAAAAAAGGAATTCAAACAAATCTTTCGGAATCCATTCTTGCCGAGGATGATTGTTATGTTTCCGTTTATGGTACTCATGGTTTTTCCATGGGCAGCCAGCTACGAAATAAAGAACCTGAATTTGAGCGTGATTGACAACGACCACAGCACTTATTCGCGGCAGCTTACTCAAAAAATAGTTTCATCCAACTACTTCAAGCTGACTGACGTTTCGCCGAATTTCAAAACGGCTTTAAAAAGTATTGAAAAAAACAAGGCCGATCTGATTTTGGAGATTCCGCCACATTTCGAAAAAGATTTGGTCAACCGTCAGGGTGCAAAAGTAATGGTTTCGGTCAATGCGGTAAACGGCATGAAAGGCGGAATAGGCATGACTTATTTGGTAAGCATCGTCAATGATTTCAACGTGAGGATTGTACAGGAATTGATGCCGATTGCACCTGTAGGAAGTTCTGTCCCTACTGTTCAGATTGATCCCCAATACAAATTTAATCCACATTTGAATTACCGCGTATTTATGGTTCCGGCACTGATGGTAATGATTCTGACCTTGCTCTGCGGATTCTTACCGGCTATATCCATTGTTTTCGAAAAAGAAGTCGGCACCATGGAGCAAATAAATGTGAGTCCGGTTTCGAAAACAACATTTATTCTGGCTAAACTCATCCCGTTTTGGACAATCGGTTTATTTGTTATCAGCGTTGGGTTTTTGATAGCATGGTTAGTTTACGGGCTTATCCCAGCCGGATATTTTGCAAGCATTTACCTGTTTGCAGCTATATATATCCTTACGGTTTCAGGATTGGGATTGGTTATTTCGAACTACGCATCTACGCTGCAACAAGCCATGTTCATCGTATTCTTTTTTATGCTTGTTTTCATTATGATGAGTGGACTTTACACGCCAATAGACAGTATGCCTGAATGGGCTAAATGGTTTGCTGCTTTCAATCCGCTGAAACATTTTATGTTTGTAATGCGGTCGATTTACCTTAAAGGAAGTAGTCCTCTACAATTGTGGCAGGATTTGGTAGCCTTAATAGGGTTTGCGATATTCTTCAACAGCTGGGCAGTATTAAGTTATCGGAAAAAGAATTAAAAAAAAGAGACTGCCCCGAAACGAATTTCAAGACAGTCTCTTTTGGTATAACTAAATTCCCAGAACTATTCTTCGTCAATAACTTCAACTGTTGAATCAATTTCAAAAACAGAAAGTTGACGACGAAAGATTTCGTCTAAGGAGATTTGGAAAGTTTCGGTATGTGCAATTCCTTGAATCAGAGTCAGGTGTTCCAAAATTATTTGCAACAAATGGCGATTGTCTTTTGCATAAATCTTAACAAACATGGAATACTTTCCAGTTGCATAATGGCACTCTACCACTTCTGGAACTTTCTTAAGCTCTTCAACTACACTGTTGAACATTTTAATGTCACTAAGAGTAATTCCAATATACGCACAAGTCTGAAAACCAACCTTATAAGTATCGACAACAAACTCTGAGCCTTTAATAATTCCGGTATTACGAAGTTTCTGTATACGTTGATGTATTGCTGCACCGGAAACGTTACATTCGCGAGCAACTTCCAAAAATGGAATACGTGCATCTTGCGAAATCAATTGTAGTATTTTCTTGTCTAATCTGTCAATCTGATGTTGTGCCATAGAATTAAATTTTTCCTATATGTTAGTCTATCGTAATAATTACAGTAAATTTAATGCAAATGTATTTAATATATTTGTAATTCTTTCAATATTTAGAATAATTTGATAGTAAAATAAGGAAAAATATTCATTTGTAATGCATTTTTTCGTAGAATCAATACAGTTTAACACTTTCAGTCGTAATATTCAAAGTGTTAGAACAAGAACTACAGACTCAAGAATAGCTGAAAATCGTAAGCAAAATATCACTTCTTACTGCTCTGAAAAATAAGTAACAGTTAATTTGCCTTTATTCTTATGTAAACTGCCCTTTTTTTCCTCCAATAAGTTATTCTGCATTATTATCTTTGCAATTAAAATATAATATATTTAACGATGAAAAAAATACTACTCACAACTTTGACATTGCTCTCAAGCCTTTTGCTTGCGGCTCAAGGCACTACCGCCGACTACAATCGAGCCTTTTCACTTCAGGAAAAGTTTAAGGACAAGGTATCTCACTCCAACGTTACACCTCAATGGATTGCCGGCACCGACCGTTTCTGGTATATAAATTACACTTCGCAAGGCAAAACCTATATGTTAGTTGATGCCCGAAAAAAATCCAAAATAGCACTTTTCGATCACATAAAACTGGCTGAAACGCTTTCAAAAGCCTCCGGAAAAACCATTGAAATAGAAAAACTGACACTTGCCGAATTAAGAGTTTCTCAGTCGTTAGATACACTTCGGTTTGTGAATGGTGGAACAAACTGGGTGTATATTCAACCAAAAGATTCGATTATAAATGCCGGGAAATACATTCCTCCTACTTCCAGCTATTGGGGAAAATTTGATTATGAAAGGGAAGGCGAGCCTTTGATTTCCCCTGACAAAAAGCTATCCGTTTTTACCCGAAACAATAATCTTTTTGTCAAAGATCTTAGTATAAAAGTTGAAAAGGCGCTCAGCACCGACGGCGTTAAAGATGATTATTATTCAACAAACATCAGTTGGTCTCCCGACTCAAAAAAAGTAGTGGTAATGAAGATCCACGCAGCTGAGATCCGTCAACTCACGTTAATAGAGTCGTCACCAAACGACCAGCTACAACCCAAAATACAAACACGCGATTACCAAAAACCAGGTGATGTACTTCCACAGAAAACGCCGATTGTATTTGACATTGCTACCGGACAAGCCAAAATCCCAGCGAATACATTATTCGACAAACAATTTGATTTGCCGAACTGGTTTAGCTGGAGTGCCGACAACAAAACCGTTTTTTTTGAATATAACCAACGTGGACATCAGCTATATCGTGTGTTAGGAATGTCGACCGAAACAAGCGAAGTGCGAACTGTTATTGAAGAAACATCCTCCACATTCGTCAACTACACCCGTTATTTTAAACGCGATCTGCCAAAAACAAAAGAAATTATCTGGGGCAGTGAGCGCGATAACTGGAATCATTTATACGTCTACGATGCCCAAACCGGCAAAGTGAAAAATCAAATTACAAAAGGTACCTGGTATGTTCGCGAAGTAGTAAATGTTGACGAGAAAAAGCGTGAAATTATTTTCTCGGCTAATGGCATGGTTACGAATGAAGATCCTTACCTGATTCGTTATTATCGTATCAAGTTTGACGGTAGCGGACTTACATGCCTTACCCCAGATGAAGGTATGCATCAGGCCTGGTTCTCAGAGGACAAAAAATACCTGGTGGATGTATATTCAATGACCAATAAGGCTCCAGTAGCTGTATTGCGAAGCACCACAGACGGAAAATTAATTTTGCCTCTTGAAAAAGCTGACATTTCAGAACTTGTAAAAGCCGGTTGGAGTGCTCCTGAGACTTTTGTAGCCAAGGGTCGTGATGGAAAAACCGATATTTGGGGAATTATCCAACGCCCTACAAACTTTGATCCGTCAAAGAAATATCCGGTTATCGAGTATATTTATTCCGGTCCGGGAAGCCAATATGTTCCAAAAACATTTATTCCATTCAACCGCAATATGTCCGCCATTGCTGAGTTGGGCTTTATCGTAATACAAATGGACGGCATGGGAACTTCGTATCGCTCTAAAAATTTCGAGGAAGTTATTTACAAAAACCTGAAAGATGCAGGATTTGCCGATCGCATTGCATGGACCAAAGCTGCTGCAACCAAATATCCATATATGGACATTGACCGAGTAGGTATTTTTGGAGCTTCGGCCGGAGGTCAGGAAGCCATGGGGGCTGTGCTGTTTCATCCAGAACACTACAAAGCGGCTTATTCTTCGTGCGGATGTCACGACAACCGTATGGATAAAATTTGGTGGAATGAGCAGTGGATGGGCTATCCAATAGATAAATCGTACGAGGAAAGTTCCAACACAGTAAATGCGCATTTGCTTACCCGACCATTGATGTTAGTAGTTGGCGAAATGGACGATAATGTGGATCCGGCATCTACTTATCAGGTTTGCAATGCATTGATAAAGGCGAATAAAGACTTTGAACTGGTGGTGCTACCCGGCACAGGTCACACCATGGGTGGCGACTATGGTGAACATAAACGTTACGATTTCTTTGTAAAAAACCTTATGGGTGTGAATCCGCCATTGTGGAATAAAGTTGATGTAAAAAAATAATGTTCGGTTTGAATTTATCTTCGTACTTTTGCACTCGGAAAAAGTACGATTAAAAGCCATGATTAAAATAATAAAACCTTATATGATGCCTATTGCCATTACGGTAGGGGCCATTTTCTATAAATTCTTTGATCACTTATCATTCCTGACACCATACCTGATATTCGTCATGCTTTTTTTGACGTATTGTAACCTAAAAATGGACGATGTCCGGTTATCTAAATTACACGCGTGGATGATTTCTATTCAGGTTTTAGGTAGTCTGGCAGTCTATTTTTTACTGAGCCCATTTAATGTTATATTAGCACAAGGCGCCATGATTTGCGTACTTGCGCCTACCGGCACAGCTGCACCGGTTATCACCGGCATGCTAAAAGGAAATGTGGCGAGTGTAACAGCCTATAGTCTTCTAAGCAATATGACCATTGCATTGGTTGCCCCTATTATTTTTGCATTTGTTGGTAGCTATCAAACCATGCCTTTTTTGGATTCATTATGGGCCATTTCTCAAAAAGTAATGTTTCTCTTGCTTAGCCCTTTTCTTACAGCGCTTTTCTTGCGCCGATTTGCCCCTAAAATAAATGCTGCTATTGGCAAACGTTCGGGGCTGTCATTCTATCTTTGGTCGGTAGCCTTGTGTGTGGTATCAGGACGCACAGTAAGTTTTATACTTTTACAAACTAATTCCAATCATTTAATTGAAGTTTTGGTGGCAATTGCAGCTTTTATAGTCTGTGCAGCACAGTTTTTGGTGGGTCGGAAAATTGGACGTTTGTACAATGAAACTATTGCCGGCGGACAAGGTCTGGGTCAAAAAAACACCATTCTAGCCATTTGGATGGCACAAACATACCTCAACCCTATTGCTTCACTCGGACCTGGTGCCTATGTACTTTGGCAAAACATTGTGAATTCTTATCAGGTTTGGCTGAAAAGAAAGAGTTTATAGGGCTATGCTATTACAAGTCAATGACAATTGACACTTTATTTTTCCAATATTCCGCCAAAACCAAGCCACAATAAGGTTAAATAAGGTTAAATATCAACTCTCTAATCACTCAAAAATTGAAAGAATGAGTGCAAATTTAAGAGACCATGCCATATCTAATTATAGTATGTTCTTTTTATATGTAGTAATCCAAACGACAATACAAGAATCAGAAACAAATCACAGCTTTCATCTAACTAATAACAAGCATTCATAATCAAAACAATGTATACAACACGCAACCCAGAAACAAAACAAAGTAATAGATATTAGTTTTTATGTCTGTAGCAATTGTTCTTGACAAAACAAAAAAAAATGCCACATATATCTAACTATCAATACTTTAAAAAATAAACTATATTTGTAACCTAAATAAATGTTGAGTAAGTAAACCAGTTACTTTGGTTACTTGAATTCCACAAAAGAAAAGACTTTAAAAGGGTTATTTGATTATTGATTAATTAATACTTCCAAGGTTATGAAAAGAAGATTTATAGTTACAGTTGTTTTAACAGCGCTTGTTTATACGGCTATTGCCGGAAAAACAATATTGAACGGATCGGAGAAAGATATCAAAACACAAACATCAATGTCAACTCCCTCTTCTGCAATGCTATCAGCAAGAGCTCGTGTGGGAGCTATATCGACTCTTCCATACATAGAGAGTTTTAATGTAAGCGATATAACAACTGATGGATGGTTAATATCTGATCCAGCTATCACTGTACTAACATCCGGATCATTCAACATGCAAATAGGAACACTTGCTGGTTTACCGGCCTTATCCGGTACAAATTACTTAATTTCCGGATTCGATACTTACGCATCGCGCAATGCCTGGGCATTTTCGCCGGCTATCACATTGGCCGGAGGCACAACCTATCACATATATATTTATGCTTATGCAAAAGGCTATTCCGGAGTAAAAGATGAGTTTAAAGTTACTGTTGGAACTAATCAAACTTCGGCCACACAGTCAACCGTTATTATTGATAAAACAGGCACAAACGCAGTAAGTATATCAAACTGGGTAAGATATGAAGGAACATTTACACCTGCTACAAGTGGCAACTACAATTTTGGAATAAGCCACTGTACAGCAACTTGGGATGTAAATGCTGTGGCGTTTGAGAATTTCATAGTGTCGGAAAGTGTATATGTTGAAGCACCTAAAGTGGATATTTACAGCATAGGCGGGTTATTGTCGGCTACTAAAGTCACTAACAACTCGCTTTATCTTGCTGAAACAGAGCCTATCAATTATACAGTAAAATTAACTGACGCTACATCATTTATATGGGGATTTGACGCCACTGCCACATCCAGTTCCACCACCGACTCACTATCAACTGTAACCTATACCACCGAAGGCACTCATAAAGCCACTATAGATGCATCCGGACCCGGTGGTAGTAGTACTGGAGCTGCAACTCATTATTTAATCAGACCAGTTGTAAATGTAACTTCTGATATTGTTTACAATTTCAAAGCGTACGATCAGGCCACAACCAGCTATTTCACCGAAAGTAATTACGTAGTTGGCCCCAATAGCTACTATAAAAAGATGGCAGAAAAATACAGTTTACCAGCCAATACAAGCGTATCGATAAGTAAAATTTATCTATTTCTGGGAGCTTATAATATTGCTACAGCAAATCAATCAAAAAATATAACCATATCAATATTAAAAGCAGATGGTACTGGTGGATTACCCGGAACGGTAGTCAATACAGTAACAACAACTTACGCAAGCTTACTGGGAACGGCTACAGTTTCATCAAATACAACTAAAACATATACATACTCCAGTCCGGTAACAGTAACAGGTAGCTTTTACATAGCAATTGATTTTTCCACAATTACAACCGTCAGTACCACAAACTATATTGGCATTGTATCTACAACTCCACGAAAATACAAAGATGCTTCACTCTATTTATATTATAACAGTGCCTGGGTTTCGTCCGGAGCGCTTATTCCCAATGGGCAGTTGTCGGCTTATATTGCCCCGAAAATCACTTACGTACCTACAGTAACCACTTCGGTTGAAAGATATAAAAACACAGACATGAGTATATATGTTGCTGAAAACAGACTACATATCCAACAAGCTGAAGTAGGTAATTCGGTAAAAATATACAATATGGCTGGCGTTAATGTTTATAATACCGTTTTGGCTGCCGACAATTCAGTACTTCCTATTTCGTTGAAAGCAGGTATTTATATTGTAAAAATAGCTGATAAAGTGACTAAAATAATCGTAAAATAAGAAAAAGAATTTGTACTTTTCAGTACTATAAAAAAAGAACATCGGCTGCCAGTTAACTCTGACAGCCGATGTTGTATTAAAGTGATTGATTATAGTGATATTTCACCTAAATCAACGCCTAATGTTTGTTTAGCAATATTATTCAATTGGTCAAATTCGCCTTTGAAGTGCATAGTGGTATGCTTATGAACCAATGATGTCCCCGATTTAAGATTTGCTGCCGGCGACGAAGTTTCAATTTCGTAAAATGGTCCCATAATGCTTCCATCTTCCAGCGGTCCGTCATTGTACGAGTTAATCACATCACCTTTAAATGGCTCTGACTGATATTCCCACATAGAATTAACATAGACATCATTTTCGGCATTGAGATTAAACTTCACAATGGTCAAGATGCCATTTTTGGCATCATAAGCTCCGGCCATAGGAATGGTCATTTCGGGTGGTGTTCCTATTTTTCCTCGTTTGCCACCATCACCTTTAAAGAATAAATGCTTATCCGTAATTTTCAAGCGATCTGCATCTATTTTTCCAAAATAACTGTCGTTAATTTGGGCTACATCGGATTGTTTATACGGAATAATCACGGTGTTCTTATCCGAAGGAATAAATTGACCCAAAATCCAGATAGAAAGCATTCCTGTCTCCTTTGACCATTCAAAATCACTGGTATTAGTCAGAATATTTTCGGAAGAAAAAACGATGGAACTAACCGATTCAGGTAGATTTATACCTAACTCCTTTTCCACTGCACTGTTTTCGAGCAGCGAAACCGAACGATCCAACCGACAAGCCAATTGTGACCCATACCAGTTTTCCAACACAGTAGATTTTGTAAAAACAGCTTTGGCAGCATCAGCCGAAACCAATTCCCATTTATCAGTATCAATCAATGCAGGAGCTTGCCAGTCTTCAAAATCGAAACCTTTACCGGATTCGCCTTTAAAGAAAATGGAGAACTGGCCACCTTCCGGTCCAAGCCAAAAACGGTCTTCACCACCGTAATTATTGCAATGAGGAAGCACTTTCCCCGATGAGATCAAATCGTAATTCAACCAACCAAAGCTGTAACCGTCTTCACCAGTTGCCGAACTTGTCAACACACGTCCCTGCAAATCTGGCGTTAGCAATAAAAGTTTATCTCCCGATTGCAACTCAACAATATTTAGATATTTCGACAAAAACTTTTTGTCTGTATTATAATTTTTCATGTGTAAATATTTTTTTACATGAAACTCGCATACGAGATTTTCATCTAAAATTGACGAACGTCTGCGTTCATGCTCGTTTCATTCAATTTAATTTTATGGCCACTGATAGCGTAAAACGCAATAAATGCAAAGAAAGGAATAGGTGCTAAGAATCCGATAGACATACCAAAATTATCAGCAATCAAACCCATCAATGGAGGAAATACGGCACCGCCCACAATTGCCATTACCAATAAAGACGATGCTCTTTTGGTTTGTGGTCCCAAATCTTTTATTGCTAAAGCAAATATTGTTGGGAACATAATTGACATCACAAAGAATACCGTATATAGCGAGATTAAAGAAATCCAGCCTAATTTCATGCTTACCACAGGTAGTAGAAATGCAGCAAAAAGAGCACAAATTGCCAATAATTTAGTTGGTTTTACCAGCGACATTAAATAACTTCCGCTCATACGACCAATCATAAATAAAGCAAAACCGATACTCAAAAAGTAGGGCGCCAGTTTTACATCAAATCGGGGATGTTGTCCTGGATCAGTGACAAAATTAATAAGATAACTGAAAATCCCAGTTTGAGCAGCCACGTAAGAAAATTGAGCCATAACACCAAATACGAAATGACGTTGATTTTTTAATGGAATTTGAAATGTTGGTTTTTCTTCTATTCCTACTTCAACAAAGCCGTGTGCGTGAATTTCATCTTCTTCGCAAATTTCTGGAAGTTTCAACCGCATAAACACAAATGCTACAGCCAGCACTAATAATCCAATTACCAACATTGGAAGAATAGTAGAGTAAAATTTTTCGCCTTCTACTTCGCTGGTGCTATTATAAATGTATAATGCAATAAGTGGTCCCAACACCCACGCCAAGCCATTAAATGATTGAGAAAGATTGATTCTTCTTTCGGCAGTTTCTCTCGGGCCTAATTTAGTGGTATATGGATTTGCAGCCGTTTCAAGCGTAGCCAAACCGCATCCCAACAGGAATAAACAGATAAGGAAAACCCAAAAAGATTCAAATCCTGCAGTGGCAGCAATCAATAATGCACCCGAAGCAAACAGTAACAAACCCAGCACTATTCCTTTTTTGTAACCATAGCGTCGCATAAACATTCCAGCTGGAATTGCCATGCTAAAATAGGCTCCGTACAATGCAAATTGGATAAAACTCGACTGCCATTTATGCAAATGGAGAATTTGTTGAAAATGTTTGTCTAAAGTATCCAGCATACCGTGAGCCAGACCCCACAGGAAAAATAATGATGTAATAAAAATAAACGGAAGTTTGTACTCTTTGGAAATAAGTTTTGGGTGTGACATGATTTTTAATTGTGTGATTAAATTTATAGAATGTATTACTTCAGCACAGCTGTGGTTAATTTCAGCATATCAATAAATTGACTGTGCTGAACTGTGCTGCAAAGATATGATTTAAGTTTTAAAATAGAATCTGTGAAAATTATGTTATTCAGCAGAAAATTACCCCTAACCCCCAAAGTCTTCCTTTAGGGGCTAGAGATTAATGCTAAACGGTTATTTCTCCGTCCAAATCCCATAGGTCTTCCCAACCTTTGGCCGATTCCCATAAGAAAACCTGACCTTTGATAAGTCGGCATTGTTTGTCGATTTTTGAAACAGCTACCATCTCTTCTTCTGTCAACGGACCTTCAGTAATTCCTTTCAGGTTATTGTACATTTTATCGGTTTTAACCGAGAATGGAATAGTAATCTGACCACGTTGCACCGCCCATTTCAGACAGACAACAGCCGGATGAACACCCAATCGTTCAGCAATTGCCACGATAATTGGGTCTTCCATATCAACGGTATCTTCCGGCGTTTTATCGCGTTCAGGACGACCTGGCGATCCAATCGGACTATAGCCAATTACTTCCACACCGTTTTCAATCATATAATTATATAATTCGGGTTGTTGGAAGTGTGGATGAATTTCCATTTCGTTCAGTACCGGTTTGATCTTGCAGTCGCGCAAAATCAGTTTCATCTTAGGAATAGTAACATTTGAAGTACCGATATTTCTGACTAAGCCAGCTTCGACCAGACTTTCCATTTGCGCCCATGTTTTCATATAATCGGCATGAATATAAGGAACTGAATCCGGCTGACGCGCAGTAACATCACATTTAGGAGCATGGAAATTAGGGAAAGGCCAGTGAACCAGATATAAATCAAGATAATCGAGTTGCAAGTTGGCCAATGATTGTTTACAGGATTCAACTACTTGTTTGTGTTTGTCGTTCCATACTTTAGAAGTAATCCAAAGTTCATTACGAGTCACAATACCTTCGGCAAAAACTTCCTGCAAAGCTGCACCGATTTCTTTTTCATTGCCATAAACCGAAGCACAGTCGATATGACGGTAACCCATTTTTATAGCCGTTTTCACTGCTTGGGCAATGGTTTCGGCATCGTAATTATCCGAGCCGAATGTTCCTAACCCAATTACCGGAATTTTATCGCCGGTTGATAAGGTTTTGAATGGAACTTTTGAAGCATCTATTGTTTGCATAATAATATTTAGAACCCCTAGTCCGTCAGCTGACGGAGAACTAGGTTAGTATTGATTTATATTAATTCAAGATATTCTCAAAAACTTGGGCTTAAAGCCCCTTTAAGGGTTTGGGGTCACTTGATTTCTTCGTCGAAAACGATCGCTACTTTTCCACATTTTCCTTCAGCCATTAACGAATAAGCTTCCGGGGCTTGAGATAATTGGAAACGGTGTGTTACCAAATCTTCCGGGTGAATTCCCCAACGCTCTATACGCTCAACCAATTCTTCCATACGCCAGATGGATGTTACCCATGAACCATAAATGGTTTTTTGGTCGTGAATAATGTCCGGACTTGGATTGAACTCTACGGTTCCACCTTCGCCAATCATTACCATTTTTCCCCACTGACGGGTAGCACGAATACAAAGTTGACGACCCGAAGTATGACCTGAACAATCAACCGTACGTTCAAATCCTAGACCTTTAGTAGCTGCCATTACTTTTTCCATTACATCCGGACCTGAAACGAAAACTTCGTCGGCCAAACCAAGATCCTTGGCAATCTGACAACGTTCTGCAACAGTATCAACACCAATCAGTTTTTGTGCACCCAATGCTTTAGCAAGCATCAAAGCAGCCAAACCGACAGGACCAAGGCCGGTTACCAACACAGCATCGTTACCCGAAATTCCAATTTTTTCCAACCCTTCGTATACGGTTCCAAAACCACAGGCAATTTGAGCACCATCAGTATAGGTAAGGCTATCCGGCAAAAAAACAAGGTCTTTTTCTTCTGCAATCATATACTCGGCCATACCACCATCACGTTGCCAACCGTATGCCGCACGCGATTCGCTTTTACACGAAATCATGTAACCACGACGACAATCGTTACAACATCCACAACCCGAAATGTGATAAACCACCACACGGTCGCCTTCTTTGAAACGTTTCATACCTGGTCCGCAAGAGATAATTTGGCCGGCAGGTTCGTGACCACAAATTTTGTTTTGATACCCTTCAGGACCTTTTCCTAGGTGCTCGCGATAGATGGCGCGGATATCGCTACCACAAATAGTTGATGACTTAACTTTTAGCAGAACTTCTCCATGTCCGGGTTTTGGGAATTCTACATCTTTGAATACTACGGTGCTGTTTCCCGGTAAATAGGCAGCTTTTGATTTGAATGACATAATGTTTTAATAGCCCCATAAATCCCCCGAAGGGGAACTTATGAGAAGTGAATAAACTTGTTATAATTGTTGTTTTGTAAAGAATCAGTCTTTAAGTCCCCCTTGGGGGAATTTAGGGGGCTGGTGTTACCCCTTTTTTCAGCAGTATATTTCCATATTTGGCCGTTTCGCCGGTCATGACCACAGCAAATGCTGTTTTAGCACGATCGTAAAATGCAAAACGGTCGATACGCTCAATACCAGGTGCATTGGGATTAGTGATATGAATACTTTTTAAATACGATTCTTCAACCGATGGGTCTAATTGGTCGCCGGGTACAGCGGCCATCATGACCAGAGGATGCGGAACATAAGCATCCAGTTCAAATAGCGGTAAAATAGCCGCCAATAATTCAGGAATGCGAAGTCCATCGGCGCGTAAAACACGACCGTTAAACGTCTCGCCGGGGAAATGGGCATCGGCCAGAATAATTTCGTCGCCATGACCCATTCGTGCCAAAACAGCCAGTAGTTCTGGGCTGATAAGTGGTGAAATTCCTTTTAGCATGTAATTTTTGTTTTATTAGCACACGTGTGCATTGTTATTTATGTATTTTAATTGGAAAAAGAAACTCTCAAAGATTCTTCAAATTCTTTGAATGAAGTTATTAGTTTCAACAAGATTCTTTGAAGATAATCTCTGCTTTAACCGTTCGTTCAATCTTCTCGTGAGGTGAAATTTCCTGAGTCATCAATTTCTCGAGTAACTCGAAAGTGATTTCGGCAATCTCCGATTCGGGTTGCTCAATAGAAGTTATCTGTGGCTGAATTATTTCAGTTGAAAGCAACGTTCCAAAGGTAATAATGCCAAGTTGCTGAGGTATATGAATTGCAAAAGTTCGGGCTTGAAGCAATATTCCCATTGTAAAATGGATAGATGAAGATATGATTGCATCCGGTTTTTCTGAGGAATCCCATAAATTAACCAGTACTTCTTTTCCTTTTTCGATATTAAAATCATCTTCCACAATGATGGAGTTGGAATAGGCAAGTCCGTTATTCGCCAACGCATCATAATAACCTTTCTGTCTATCGGCAAATACGTTAATATTGGGTGTTCCGGTAACGTGCGCAATTCGCTTGTACCCTTTGGCAATAAGATAATCGGTGGCTTTAAAAGTAATTTCGTAGTTGTTTACCAATACTTTTGGTGCTGAAATATCAGCACAAACACGGTCGAAAAAAACCAACGGAATACCAAACTTACCCAGTAGTGCAAAATGATCGCTGTTAACGGTATCTTTGGCTATTGAAACAATTACTCCGGCAAAATTATGTTTGATAATGGTGTTCACAATTTCTTTTTCCTGCTGATATTTTTCATTAGTTTGAAAAACAGAAATAACGTATCCCTTGCTGTAAGCCAAATTGGTTAACTTACTAACAATATCAGAAAAGAAACTGTGATTAATGTTGGGGACAATAAGTGCAATAGCATTGTTGCTGGTTCCGCGCAACTGAACGGCGTTCATATTTGTCTGATATTCGTGTTCACGGGCATAGGCCAAGACCTGATCTCGCGTGGATACGTTCACCCGCGGATCGTTACGCAATGCGCGCGACACGGTAGAATGATGCACATTCAGCTCCCTGGCAATGTCTTTTATTGTGATTCGTTTATTCATGATTAGTAAAATACAAACGTGTGCAAAGATATAGATATTCTGCATAAAAAAAGACCTCAACGGTCTTTTTTTATATTATTAACTCCAACAAATAAGTTTTTAGAATTGAATATTTCTATGTGTTCTTTTGCGAGCTGCCAGAACTACTGCATTTAAAGATTTGTTGTAGTGAGGTAAATAAGTAGCGGTAAAACTACCCTTCAATACTTTTTTATCATCAGTTTTAAAATCACAGTTTATGGTATAAATTGTATCTGACTCTATTGAAACCGAAAATGTTCCTTCAGTAATGAATTTCACTTTCGATTTTGATGTATTTTCCTCATAATACGTAATCCTTGCTCCGATTGGGAAAAGTTCATTACCCACAGTATCATTCTTTCCCGGTCTGACAGTAAATGGTAATTCTGAGGTATTAATGGTATAAGTTCCGGCAGGTAAAAGAATTTCAGTTGGATGAACATAAATATCCTCAAAAAAAAGAGACTGTCCCACACCAGTCAATGCTCCTGTACTATCCGGTTTCAATCCTGCCGAAAACAAAGAAACAGAAAGAATATGATTCTGATTACCTGATTTAGCATACTCCAAACCAAAGTATTCGGCGTAACCCCATGTATAAATTGGATTCGCATTATAAACATATGCCGATTGCGGGTCACTTCCATTGCACGAAGTCAACATAATTCCGAAAAAGACAACAAGTATCTGTAGGTATTTCATTTACCGGATTTATTTAAAATTGAACTTTTCAATAACGGAACAAACTTGAAATTGGTATAAATTAATCGGATAAATTTTGCTTATTCCTGATATAACGAACCGGATAATAAGCAGCTAAAAAGCCCATTACTAAAACTGTAAAAAACACTAAAAGTACATCGGACAACTTTGTCACAACAGGGTATGCCTCTACAATATAACCTGTACCGAGTCGCAGCAAGCCAAGATGTTCCTGCAACAAGCACAAAATTCCACCAAGCCCGATACCAATCAACGCGCCTACGCCCGAAATCATCCAGCCCTCAAACAGGAAAATACGTCTGATTAACTGATTATCAGCACCCAAGTTTCTCAGCGTTTGAATGTCTGCACTTTTATCAATAATAAGCATGGACAAAGAACCTATAATATTGAAACTGGCAATGAGCAAAATAAAACAAAGAATGAGATAGGTAATCCATTTCTCAATTTTCATTATTTTAAAGAAACTTTCCTGCTGTTCGTACCGATTTTTCACCTGGTACTTTTTACCAAGCAAATCTTGTATCTGCTTTTGAGCATCATCGAGATTCACACTCTTCGACAGTTTTAGCTCCACCGCCGAAACCGTATTTTGGTCATATTCAAACAAATCGCGGGCAAAAGCTATTGAAACAAGCACATAATGTTCGTCGTAATGCGCCTGCTTTACAGCAAAAATGCCCGACACAAAAGTAGCCATTTGATTAAAACTGGTTTCAGGCCGCAGCAAATTTATTTTCGAACTACGTTTTGGCGCGTAAATATACAACGGATCGATAAAACGGGCACTCAAACTCAGCGTACTTGCAACGCCCAATCCGGGGATAGAGCGTTGAAAAGCGCCATCAAAAAGAATGAAGCTTCCATCATACATAATACTGTCGATAAGCGTCATTCGTTCAAACTCATCACTCACACCCTTTATAGTAGCAGGCATTTGCTTATCTTTGAACCGTAACAAGGCATTTTCTTCTACCACTTCAGTAAAAAAAGCCACTGATTTCAACTTCCTCAATTCTTTGAACTCTTTCGTATTTACATCAAAAGTCTTTCCTTGAGTCAATGTAATTTTCAAATCAGGATCGAATGATGAAAACATATCCGAAATGAGTCCTTCGAAACCGTTAAAAACCGAAAGTACACATACCAGTGCCATTGCTCCTATGGCCACCCCACCAGCCGAAATACCCGAAATAATATTAATAGCATTGTGCGATTTTTTTGAAAAAAGGTAACGACGGGCTATCCTTAACGAAAAAGAAAGTCCGCGCAATTTGCTCTTAACAGTTGAATTATTCTCTGACATCAGTTTCAAAAAATGGCTAATTTAATTCAATAACTTCACCTTCTTTCAATGGAGATGGTGGATCACTTTTCAGCAAGTTATCTATATTTTCCAGATAATCCAATGAATCGTCGACATGGAAATAAAGTTCGGGTACAATGCGTAACTGATGGCGAACGCGCTTACCCAAATCAAAACGGATAGCATTTTTATCTTCAAGGACTTTAGCTAACACATCGGCTGACTTATTGCTTGGAAAAATGCTCAAATAAGTCCGCGCAATACCTAAATCCGGACTAACACGTACATTACTAACTGTGATTAAAGTTCCCTGTAGTTCACGAGCGTATAACAAAAAGATTTCTCCTAACTCTTTTTGCAACATACGCGATATTTTTTGTTGTCTTGTTGTTTCCATTGTTTTTTAGTTTAGTTGACCCCTAGCCCCTAAAGGGGAAGTCGGAATCCATTTATATTTACTCCGTAATCTTTACGTCAGTTTCGATATTTAAAATTAGCTCTTCATTAGAAAACATTCCCTAATTCTCCTTTAGGAGCTAGGGGTCATATCTTCCACTCAAATCCGTCCTTAGTGTCTTTAATCTCAAAACCAAGAGCAGTAAGTTCATTACGGATTTTATCGCTGGTTGCCCAGTCTTTATTTTGTTTTGCCTCAAGGCGCATATTCAACAGTAAATCAATGGCTTTCTTATACGCTTCGTTTCCGGCTGATGCCTCAGTTTCAGATTTCAAACCCAATACATCTTCAATAAACGTTGAATAAACTGCTTTCAATTCAGCCAAATCGGCAGCAGAAATTGTTTCTTTTCCATCGTGCACTAAATTGATAGCACGCAGCGCATCAAACAAATGAGCAATTACAATAGGTGTATTGAAGTCATCGTTCATGGCCTCCTCGCATTTAGCGCGAAGTCCGACAGTTTCAATTGTTGAAGCAGTAGAAGCAGTCAGCTTTTGCAAACGGGCATATCCTTCCATCAAGCGGCTAAAACCCTTTTCGGAGGCTTGGAGTGCGTCATTAGAGAAATCCAACGTACTGCGGTAGTGCGATTGAGCCATAAAAAAGCGAACAGTCATAGGCGAATATCCTCTTTCTAACAACGGATGTGAACCGGTGAATAATTCCTTCGGTAAAAATCCGTTTCCAGCCGATTTAGACATTCTGACTCCATTCACAGTCAACATATTGGTATGCATCCAGTATTTAACCGGAGCTGTATGATAACAAGCTTGCGATTGTGCAATTTCGTTAGTATGATGCGTTGCCTGCAAGTCCATTCCACCACCATGAATATCAAACGTTTTTCCCAGGTATTTTGAGCTCATAGCCGAACATTCCAAGTGCCAACCAGGAAAACCCCAACCCCATGGCGAAGGCCATTGCATAAGCGTTTCGGGTTTTGCTTTTATCCACAACGCAAAATCCAAACGTCCTTTTTTCTCATCCTGACCGCCTAATTCACGTGTACCTTCGAGCAAATCTTCTAATTTCCGATTCGTCAGGATGCCGTATTGAAAGTCCTTGTTATATTTTTCTACATCAAAATAAATAGTACCAGCCTTTTCGTAAGCGTAGCCACTATCCAAAATTTGTTTTACAATTTCAATTTGCTCCGATATGTGACCGGTTGCCGTGGGTTCAATACTAGGTGGAAGCGTATTGAAAATATTTAAAATTTCATGAAAACCTACAGTATATTTTTGGACAATTTCCATAGGTTCAAGCTGTTCCAACTTCGCTTTTTTTGCAAATTTGTCATCACCTTCATCGCGGTCACCTTCTAAGTGCCCTGCATCGGTTATATTTCTGACATACCGGACTTTATAGCCCAGATAAATCAAATAACGATAAATCACATCAAATGAAATAAAGGTACGGCAATTGCCTAAATGAACGTCGCTGTAAACGGTTGGTCCGCAGACATACATGCCCACTCTATCGTTATGAAGTGGAATAAACTGCTCCTTCGAGCGACTTAATGTATTGTAAATATATAAGTTGTGTTCCATATACCCCTAACCCCTAAAGGGGAATTAAGTTAGTTTTTCTTTTATCTTTATTGGCTATTTTCTTCCTTCAAATTACGCTATTCCTCGTTGTTTTTTCAAACTTTCGTACGCTTCATTGATGGAACGGAATT
>Ga0302215_10000878_pt1 | contig 21864 bp, 33 predicted proteins | sample II_Fen_N3_1_FD_194580 | JGI IMG/M metagenome (GOLD analysis project Ga0302215, IMG submission 194580) | Peat permafrost microbial communities from Stordalen Mire near Abisko, Sweden - II_Fen_N3_1 | ecosystem: Environmental > Terrestrial > Soil > Wetlands > Permafrost | place: Sweden: Abisko... | reverse complement strand
GATGCCTGTATGGAGTCTTTAGTATAGTCCAGAACTTAGGCTCTTTTAGTTTAGCACGTTTCTTAGCCAACATCAATGATATTCTTAAATTCTGGATTCTTGCTAGCCATTGCAGCCATCATCTTTTCGTTACGACGATTGATTTCAGCTTGATAATCGTTCATAAACATTTGCAACTGACGTGCCGCATCGCCGTAGCCCATTCGGTAGGCTGCGTTTAATCGCTTCGACAGATCGTTAAATTTCTCGTGGAGAATTGCATCTGTCATCTCTGACAGGTCTCCGATTAGTGGATGTACTGACATTTCTTTCCTCCTAAAAATAAACTGTGATGAACGTCCCGGCTCGTGGTGGTGTATTAAACATCACCCTGCCTTCTGTCCCCATCACTGACACTACATATTCGGCGGTGGTGATTATTCTCCCGTTATCGTTGACGAGCACCTTAGCTGAATAGATTGGGTATACTCCTTGAAACGAGTAGATCGAAGAATACCCGTCACACACCAGCAACAATGTCACTGGCGAGAACTGCTCGCGTCGGACGTACGGCGTCTTCAGTATGGTCCAGAACTCTGGTTCCGGTTCAACTAATTCTTCGGTTTCGTTCATAGTCATATGGCTTGTCTAACATAAACGACAAGAATTTCTCGTTGTCTTTGTATTTCTTCCAACTCTCTACACCGCCCATACCAGCGTGCTCAGTAAGATCTGTATTGCCGCAAATAGGGCAAATCCAACTAGTCATTTTATTGAACGTAGTAGTCTGCTCGGTTCTAATGATCGGCACAGGCGTGTCTAAGCAAATTCCGATAACCTGGCAGTGCTGGCAAACTGGCGGCCCGAGTCCCATTATAACCCTGCCGGATGTTTGATTAACACTGCCGGACGATTCATAGCAAACCATTCGAACCATACGTTAGGCTCAACATTTTCCTGTAGACCGTGCACCGTACAATTTTTGACGCGCTGCCAATGATCACCACGATCATTGAACGGGTATGGTTCTAGGTTAGTGTCAGTCCGGAGGCTGATCGTGCCCTCCCAGTCGATGCCACCGTTGCCGTCTTCGACAAATAGATAATCCCCGTCGTTCACAGATAACAACGATTCGGGGCCAGTCTTATCATTATCGATGATAGCCCAGCAGATACCTTCTGTACCCTGGTCAGAAAACGCTTCTAGCACTCCGACTATTCTATTCATTTTTGGCGTGTAACTTTATGAGTTGTTCGATGATCGACCGATCTAGGTCAGCTTTGGTTTCGCCAGTTTCTGCGGTTATTTCCTTCCAAATTTCTTCTTGGAGGATGGATGCTAGTTGATCTTCTAAGTCTGGATGGTGTTGGTGATTCATTGCGTAAGTTCCTAGGTAGTCTTTTAACAATAGCAGAACTACCTAGGAAAAGCAAATATTATGGTTAAGCGAACGCTGCCCCGTTGTTGCCGGTGCAGTACCATTTTCCGGAGACATACCGCAGCGTGCAGGCAGAGCCAGTAGTAGCAAACGTGATATGCCCGAGACCGCCCCAACCTGGATTTGCTACAGTGAATACCATATTTCCAGCGATACTAGTCGCCACTAACGATTTAACCTGATCTTCTCGACCTGCGCTGAGAGTAGCAGTAGAAGCCACAGTAGTTGAAAACGTAGTGACCGCAGTGGAGATACTAGCTGCATTCCCTGGCAGTACAACATCAGTTCCTTGCTCGATTACAGTTACTGGCGCTGATACTGGGCTGATTACAACATTAGATCCAGCATCTACTGTGCTGAATTCGAAGACGTATTCGCCAACCGTCGGAGCAGTAAATAGATGTCCGGCCATTCCTAAGATACGATCTAGTCCAACTGTTACTGACGCAGGGAAAGTCACAGTATAGGAAGTGTTTGGGATTTTAACCCACAGTCTCATCTTGGCGTATTGCCCAGAAACTACTGCACCCCAGTTTAAATCTAGAACAACGCTGCCAATTAGATTGCTATACTGGTGTAAATGTCCTTTAGTGAAATCGACGGGCATATTAGTGACAGTGTCGTCTGAATTAACATTGGCTAATTCGGTAAATTCTGCAACCACAGCGCCAGTCAAACCTACACCTGACAGGTTGTTTGTTACAATAGTGGAAGTGCTACCAGTTAACGGTGCCGTCAACACTACCTTGTTCTGCAAATCTTCGATTTCGGATTTGGTATAGGTGAGGTTATTTCTAATGTTAGTGAAATTATCGCGGAATCCTTGGCTGTCATTGTCCTGACCTGCTACTGGATAACTACCATTTATGTTAGATGGATTTATATTTGAAGACATTGTTAATTCCTTAAAGTGTGATAAAGTATTTATCTATCTGTAAATTCCGTGCTTAGGAAATTTCAAGAATGCATCTCGTACTCCCGGACCTGCATACTCGTCTTTGTTGCTGTAAAAGCTTGTAGCCCCACCATCGAACCGCGTAGAGTCACCTGCTAATGCTACTTTGTTAGATAGCAAAGTAAATGATTGCGGTCCAAGTCCAGCTTCGAATGGTGGGGTTACAGCGGTATTGTACTGGAGTTTTGTCCCACCATAACCACCACCACCAACTGTAACATATTCCATAGGATTGACAGTGTTGACGAAATTTAAAGTGACTAGCTTGTCCTCGGATACGTTGATTTCCCATATACCACTCCTCATGTTAGGAATAGCAGGGTTATTAGCGTGCTTCTCGAATCCGGGAACAATCGATGATTCAGCATATTGTCCGTCGTCGTAATACGTGGCTTCTGGATACACGACCGGAGGAACCTGATATGGTGGTCTGGTGTAATTTACGTGATATGGAGATACTCCAGAATACACCCCCTCTGAATATAATTCAGCACCGAACGCCCCGGATTCGAAATGCCACCCGTACTCTAAATCTTCCGGATCATATTGTTTTGGTACAGTGCCATAGTTGAAGCTATAGTAATCAAATCCATTGGCTCCGAATAAATCCTTAGTAATTGCAAAATCGTCGACTGCTGGCACAGAATAATTTCGTTGAATGTAGAAAATAGCACGTTGGCCTGTTTTGATTGTGGCTCCTTCTATGCCGCCCATTCTGGCAATATATTCTAAGGTTCTGCCGTTAATTTCGTTGAACGGGATAGTAAATGCAAAATCTACAGATCCGGCGTTTGGCCATTGCGTCTGCGGCAATCGATCAAACGTAGTTTCCTTCGATTCGATAAATTCCTTCGTTGCAATGTCGAAATTTTTACTGAGGGTGTGGTCGAGCTGATACCTATCTGCAATAAAGTCGATTTTATTGAAGCTTACGTCGTGTTTTGACAATCTAAATGCAATCAACTTACTAGCACCAGGCTTAGTGTAAGCTAGAACCACGCCCCGTGTAAATCCTAATACGCGACCATTTTCTTGTTGGTTGATCATCCAACCAGGCAATGCTCCTTTGTTAGCATATCCGACAGTTGATACCTCTGCCTTCATGTTGTCCAGGCTGTTAGGATAGATCGTAGTGAATGGCATAGTGTTATATGGCGGCTTGACTTGCGTAGATCGATTCATAGAGATTGCTGGGGATTTACCATTCTCTGTTAGAGCATCCTCAACTGCAACATATACAACCTCATACTTAACATTGAAGTTTTCATCAAGCGCAACTGCGGTCTTAACATTGCTCAAATTCAGCACTTTGTTGTAATGATTGTGCTTCATTTCATTGACGTAGGTTCCTGCTAATGACGGGGCGAGACCAGCAGCAAACAAGAATTTAATGTCCTTCGCCTTACCGAACCACTCGTCACTTGGGCGATATATTAGCTCTGTTGGGAAAATTGTCGCGTCATCTATCAATTTAGCGAATTGAATTCTTTGGTCCCGGTTAGGTAGGGCCCGCAGATAGATATTCTCATACGGTGTTAGATTCCAATTGTGAACTTTGAGCTTAAATGTTTTCGTCGAATATACTGTAGCCGGCTTATACCCGTCTAATTCGTTTGATGCTGTAATGCTAAATTCGTATTCGTTGTCGAACTCAGTAACATTCTTGTCTATAGTTGTAGCCCCGGTGTCTAGAGAAAAATAATCAAATGCAGCTCTACCGACAATGAGACCATCTGGTAATAATTTGAGACCTTGTGGTAATTGGCTTCTTGCTTTTGGCGGTGTATATTCTATAACACCATCATACTGCGATCCTGGATAATTGTACGAATAAATCTCTGCAGGTTGACGAGTCCCCTCGACTAGTCGATAATTCAGTTTCTTACCTAGACTGGATACTGCTACAATTGAAATTTCACTTATGGATCCGTTGTTGATATTGCCTAAATCTTCTGGAGTAACCCAGGTGATGACATTATTTCTATCGCCTAACACTGTTAGAGTAAATGTTACCTGTTTACTCTTAGAATCTGGATATTGCTTCTTGTAGCAGAACACAGTGAATGAATAGGTCTTTTTATCTTCTACTTGAGCAGCTAGGTGACCTGTTAGCCATCCAGTTTTTGGATCTAACACGATGCCTGGTGGCAATGATTGCCCTTCTTGGTCAAACCCGTAATAGTCAAATGGCACCACAGGTAGCAATGATTCGTCGTCTAAATCAGCAGGGTGAGCCGGATCACCGGGGACGCCGGGCGTGTTTGGCCGATCTAAGGTCGGACCTTGGTCGAATTCTGCCTGGCCATATGTAATCATGCTGAACCAAATTTCGTCGCCGTCCAGATCTTCTCCTTCAATCCTGAATGCAAAGTTACTGTCTTGCCGTTGTTCTGGAAGATTTTCTGGTATTGTAGTAATATATGGTAGGTGCTTGTTATCGGTGTCAACAGTGATTATGCCATCGTTTGCCATAATGGAAGTATTGTCTACCGTAAACAAGGATTTGGCTTGAACCTTGATGATGTAATTGGTTTTGTCGATTCGTACGCCGTCTGATACCATGACCTTAAATTGGTAAGTTCGAGTCTGCGTCTGTGCAGTAGGCGAATCCCATATAGTAGCATCGAACGGGGTATTAGCCCACCCAATAATAGCCTGAGCCTCAGCAGAGGAGAATGATTTAAGATTGCCGAATAACCGACCTTGTGCAGTAAGCATTAATCCTGGCGGAAGTTCGCCACCAGCTTGGGTCCACGTTAATGTTGCTGACGGGTTAAGTTCGATCGCCTCTAGCTGCATATCTACAAAAACACCATCATATACGACAAGTACAACGTCCTCTTCTGGAATGATAGTTGGACTAGCCAGCTCATTGATGGTGATGCTGAATGTCCTGTCAGAAATAGAGCCATTAGTGTTAGTGGCCCTAACCGTAAATACTTGCAGGTAAGTAGAAGCTGCCGACGCGAATTCAAGAGTAGGCACACCTTGAATCAACCCAGACTTAAACAGTTGCAGCCCACTGCCTAATGTACCCGAAATAAGGGTGTAGGTTATCGGCAGCTCTTGTGAATCTTTTGCAAACAGCTGGTATTCAAAGTAATTGCCTTCTTTAACTGTAGCAATTGCTCCTTTTGGTGTTGACCACGTGATTTTTGACATAGTTAGATGATGACCGCGTTAATGATTTTTTGACCTTCGGCAAGATTTTCTTCTAATGACTTCGCAAAAACTGCAACCGCTGAAACCTCGGTGCTAGTACCTATACTCATTGCATACCCAGGTACATAGCTCGTAACCAGCAGGTCACCTTTTCGTACCGCTCCCATTACTTGAACTGGAACTTTACCTCGTAATGCTACGGCCACTGCGTGTTTAGCATCAATGTTCATCAAATATGCCGGAGCAGTTGATACGACCCCTGCTACTGATACGTCAGCCTGGTGCCCCGTAGTTGTGACTTCATATGTTCCGCCAAATACTAGTACAGTTCCCGGATCATACTGCGCATCCGATTGATACATTTCGGCCAAGTCAGCATATTGAGCACTTGTTGCAGTCGCAGTAATTATGCCAGCATCAAAGTTTCCGCTAGCATCTCTAGAGACAATAGTATTCGGAGTATTTACTGACGTAGCTGTAGTTGCCGAATTAGGAATTGACGTTAATCCAACTCCCGAACCGTAGAACGATGTAGCGTCAACCCGCTTGTTGAATACCATTCCGTCAGTAACATTGTTGTAGATCAATGACGCATTTGCACCAGCAATAGATAGACCCGCACCATTCGCTGCTGCTGGAGTGACAGCGTTTTTGGCAACCGTTATGTTTAAGTCGGTCACGTTTAACGTTGCAGTATTGATGGTTGTAGTCGTGCCGTTAATTGCTAGATTGCCGTTAACTACCAGATCTGCGCCTATTGTTGCATTACCGCTAGTGGCGATAGAAGTTAATATTCCAACTGAGGTAATCGCTGGTTGAGCTGCGGCTGTGACGGTAGTTGCCGACCCGATAACGCTCCCGATATGTGTACCGTTAGTTGTCCCGTTGAAATCCGAAGCTGATATATTTCCCGATACAGTTAGGTTCAACAATGTGCCAACTGAAGTAATCGCTGGTTGTGCTGCTGCCGTAACGGTCGCTGCCGATCCAGAAAGATTGCCAATGAATGAACCAGCTGTAACTGATGTCAACCCGCTTAACGTGGTGCTTGTTCCGCCAAGTAGGATAACTGTTGACCCGATCGTTACATCACCGCCACCTGCTAATGCAGAATTAGGAATTGACGTAAGACCTGCCCCCGAGCCAGTAAATGTAGATGCCGACACACCATTAATAACTGCTAGGCTCGACAATGTGCCGACTGATGTTATTGCTGGCTGTGCCGATGCCGTAACGGTTGTTGCTGATCCAATAACATTACCAGACAACGAAGCAGTTATGGTATTGGCACTAAAATTGCCCGAAGCATCTCGTAGTACGATGTTACCCGGAATGTTCAATGAGGTCGAATTAATCGTAGCTGAATTAGCCTGGTTAGCAATATTTGATGAAGTTCCTGTTATCTGACCAACAAATGTTCCAGCAGTAACTGAGCCTAAAGTAGTAAACGAACCGGCAGTAACATCTCCCGAAAAAGATGCCGCGTTGCCTACGTTCAAAAATCCTGCGACTGAGGTTGATCCGTCCAGGGTTGTTGTGCCATTTACGTTCAGAGACGACAAACTGCCTATTGAAGTAATGTTTGGCTGAGAGTTAGTCATCAACTGACCGTATAACGAAGAGCCTATTACGTTTGTGGTAGTAACAATATTTCCGTCAGTTTTAATGATGCCAGTTCCAGAGTCTAAGCTCCCAACTGTTGCTGTTCCCGATATGTGTAACGATGATAGTGTCCCGACTGATGTTATTGCTGGTTGGGAAGCCGCACTAACCGTTGTTGCTGAACCAGTAACATTACCAACGAAGCTATTAGCTGTTACCTGATTAAATGCAGCGTTAGTAGATCCAGCTAAAATATTGCTGCCAGTCATAACAATGTTGCCACCTACAGACAACGAGGACAATGTACCTAGGCTCGTAACATTGGGCTGTGCCGGAGTAGTTAGTTTTCCACCTAGTCCAAGTGACGCAGTGATAACCGTAGCATCGATCGAGTTCGCTGCGACTAAATTGTTGACGCTAGCAGTGCTAGAGTAGATGCTGTTCGTAACCGTTAGATTTCCGAGTGTGCCGACGGTGGTTATGTTTGGCTGGTTTGCTGTCGTTAGCGTACCGCCTAATGTATTCGCGTTGAATGTTGACGTAGTTAGCGATTGGGCAATAAAAACATTGCCACTAACACCTAATCCACCGTTAATTCGTACTGCACCGGTAGTTGATGAAGTGCTATCTTCTCCGCTGTTAAAAAAGGTAGAGTTTGGGACTAATCCCCCAACAAACGCCTGTGAGCTTAATGCGACTGCAACACCGTCGACGAACACGTTGCGCCCTGCCGGCAGGTTAATGTCCCCATTGTTGAGATTTATCGTACCGTTATTGACTGTAACATTCCCTGTCGTATGCAACGCTGAGATGATACCTAATGATGTAATACTTGGTTGAGCCGGCGTCTTAATTGGACCGTAAATACCAGAGGAGACCGTTGCATTGCCAATAGTAACATTATCGAAGTGGCTAGTACCAATCGATGTTATGTTAGCATTGATATCATTAAATACGGCATTTCCTAAAGTTCCAGCAATATTCGAATAGAAGATGAACCTATTGTCACTAGGGCTAAATCCCATAAATCCAGTACGCTGTTCTAGGGTAGGAGTGTCGAAATAGTAGAATTGGATACCACGATTTTTGCCGTCGTCGCTGGTTAGTAAAATCGGATTACCGTTCGCATCTTCGCCGCCACCTATTTCGATGATCGGATCACGCACGACGAACTCAGAGGTAGTGACTGTTGTGACATTACCGTGAACTGTGAGCTTACCTTGAATGACGACGTCTTCACCAACGTCTAGCGATTTGATAACGTGAGCATCGCCAACAACCGTTAAGTCGCCGGTGGAGGTCAGCAATCCGCTTGTAACAGTGCCGCTAACGATATCGTTAGTAACCCGTAAGTCGTCGCCTACATTGATGTTTCCACCTACATTGATATTACCGCCAAAGCCAGCGCCACCAGTAACCACTAAGGCGCCGGAGGTAGTGCTTGTGCTTGCGATGTTGCCAGTCATCATCACCTGGTCAGAGAATGACCCGTAGTTCGATGTGAGCGAATCAGTAGCAACCGTGCCGATGACTGTGATGTTTGTGAATTCTGGGTTCAGTGCCAAAAACGTAGCGATGTTGGTGACATTGTGATTCGTGATGTCGAATGCTCGACGAATGTTGTCACCTGTACCGTCATTCGGCGATAGCCCGATGTTGACTAATGATGTGGATAATTCTGCCATTACCAGCTTGCTCCTAGTGGGGTGCGCGTCCATATCGGCGTTGTGCCGTCGTAATCAGCCGTGCAGTAATACAGGAAACCTGGACCAAAAGCAACCATTCCGGCTAAATCTCCGGCGTGTCCTTCTGCTGTGGCTGGGATTTCTGCCTTCGCTGTATTCAGGACTGATCCGTCGCTAAACTGAACGCCAGCTGTAGCGACTACCTTACCTGTGAAGATTGCGTCGCCTGTTGCCGGCGCAAAAACTACCGCATTGGCTGGAGTAAGAGCATCAAAGCTTAGCCACGGTGTTGCTGGTGAACCGTGCTTGAAGATACCAAACACGGCGTGCTTCGGTGACACCTGATTGTTGCCTTTGTCGATACCGTTAAACCAGGACCAACCAATGCTGGCAGTTCCTGAGTAGCGATTCGTTGTAGCAGCATCGTTGAAGCTGAAGCCAACGTCACCAGTGCTTTCTGACTGAGTAGCATTACCTACGTGGAGTGAATACTCTGGGTTAAGATTTTCGATACCGACGTTAGCGGAGATATGGACCTCGCCAATTCCGTCTGGGACAATGTCGATGCTTTGATCTGTATATCGCGTTCCGATCGTGGTGCCAGTGAAGAAGATGTCACCTGTGTTAGCATCTTGCCCTGGCAGCCCTTGCAGCCCAGCATCGCCCTTGTCGCCTTTGGCTCCTGTGGCACCCGGATCGCCTTGATCACCCTTTGGTCCTGGGACTGTGCTATCGCGTCCTGGGTTACCTTGTAGGCCTTGCTCACCTGGAGGACCCGGAGGACCTTCTTGAGTACCTGCCGGCCCTTGGTCGCCTTGGTCGCCTTTTGGTCCAGGAACATTGCTAACTCCCGGGACACCTTGATCGCCCTGGTCGCCTTTTGGTCCAGCGTCGCCCTTGTCACCCTTATCGCCCTTGGCCCCAGTATCGCCGTAATCGCCCTTTGGACCAATATCGCCTTTGTAGGCTGCGGTTCCTGGGATGCCTTGGTCACCCTTATCGCCTTTGTCGCCCTTAGCACCATCGAGCCCTGGTGGTCCCATATCACCCTTCGGTCCTACTGTGCCAACACCACCGCCTGCACCGTGTGCTTCGGCGTATGCCTGTGATGCAATCTTGATACCACCAGGGGTAACACCGTCATGCAGAATTAGGATGTTGAGATCTTTGTCTACTGTGAGCTCTGCTTTTGCGCCTGTAAATACTGCGGTCTGTGCTGTGGTTCCACCACGTAATTGAACTTGTCGACTCATGCTATTTTCCTTTTATTTTGTGCTTCTCTTCTGGCCGACGACCACGGAATACCTTTTTTAACTAATGACTGCGTAGCATTATGTTGTTCAGAATGATGCCTGCCTGTTAGTGCTAAGGCTGCGTTAGCAATATGTTCGGGGGTTTTGCTTTTCCCGGTCATTGTTGCTGACGTTTTCTTCCACGCTGCCTCTCTTAGATGCACTGGCAGAGGGCCGCCATCAATACCTGTTTCTTTTTTGAGATTATACCATTCCGTCGACTCAACTATATTTGCTATTTCAGACAATCCTATAGCAGTTTTCATGCATTCGTCCTTATCGAAGAACAAACAATACCAAATAGTCAACACTTCGCCTGGATGTTTTCGTAAATGATAATTCCAAATCTTACCGGAACCAGAATATGTTAACATCTTATCGTGTGTCAAAATTGTTTTTCCAAAATATAGTTTTCCGGTTACAGAATGTTGTTTCATATAAAGGTAAGTCGGATAGAATGCCATTAATTGATACCCCCGTAATCTTCGATGTCTGTCACTGCATCTGTTATTGATCCGTAATTATCTACAGTAATCGGCGCAATAGAACCGTAATCGTTTGTGTTGTTTGTTATATTTAGTAAGATCTGAATCATCTCGGCTTTAGTGTAGACATCAGCTGCCAGCGTATTGATCGCTGTAGTATTCGCTTGTACTTTAGCGTCAACATATTGTTTCGTAGCAGCTTCAGTTGGAACTACTGGATCAGCATTCAAACGTAACGGTGCGAGCATTGTGCCGCCGTTGGTTGTTGATAGCTTTGTTGATAACTGATCTACAAGCCCGACGTAATATCCACTGTCTGCCTGGATTGAAGCAGCTAAGACGCGCATATCGTCGACTATAGCCGGGGTTGCTGCGGTTAGATCAACAATCTGGTCGTTGACTGCGTCGAATACTAATTCACCAACTTTGCTGTCAACATAATTTTGCGATACTGCGCCATTAACGTCATTGACATACAATTTTACTGGGCCAACCTTACCAGCAACTGACGTGACTACCCCTGTTGACCCAGTAGGTGTAGTATTTCCGCCTGTCGGTGGAGCAATATTACCTGAGTATAATTCTGTGAAGTTTTTGTTGATTCGGTCGAACGATTCACGTAACGGGCTACCTGTGCCGTCAGATGGATTTGCCCCGATATTGATGATTTGTTGTGCCATTCTTCCTGATCCTTCTTATTAAAGTATTTATCAGGATCGCAAAAATGGGTCAACCGTTCAGTCGTGCGAATTTAATGCTAGAAACAGCATTAAACTAGGTGTGGGATTGAATGTTACAGACGGTAGGTGATTCGACCACGGGATAAATAATCCGGCATAAATAAGTGTAGTTCGCGGGATTGGCGTCCCCAACTACTCTAACATTAAAGGGCAATGTCAGTATGATTATTTATCACTCAACACAAGTACGGCCGTATGTTTATTTTGGCACACATAAAGTAACTGGTGAAATTTATATCGGGTATAGGGAGGCGAATTCGTTACCGTCCGATGTCGATTTATTTATATACCGAACTTCGTCAAAAGTGGTAAATCCTATGTTTGACGATTTCGAATGGCAGATTATCGCTGAGTTTCTATCTGGCAACGATGCATATGATTTTGAGCAACAAACAATACACGAATATTGGGATAACTCGTTGCTACTAAACAAGTCGTGTTATTACGGCAAGCCGAGATTTATTGGATCAGTCAACAAACGTTCAATACAAGAGTTTATCGACTTAGCTAATAAAAAACACAAAAATAAATATTCTTATGTTCGGGTCAAATATAAAAATTCCCACACGCATGTCACTATAGTGTGTCCTATTCACGGCGAATGGAATCAAAAACCTATGGACCATTTAGCTGGCTGCGGATGTCCACAATGCAGTAAGTCACAACGAGGCGCAAGCAAGACTAAAACAGGATACACTAAATTTATACAAGATGCACAATTGCAGCACAACAATAAATTTTCATACGATGCATCATCATTTGTCAACATGACAACGCCGATGAAAATAATTTGCCCGTGCCACGGTGAATTCGAACAAGTGCCAGATGTCCACCGTCGATCTATGTATGCTTGCCCTACATGTTTAAGTGATTACCAAAAACTTCGATGGGTAAAATTTAGAGCCGATAAGTGATTCTTCCGCGTGTCATGTCGTAAACTGAAACGTCCACTTGTACCTTATCGCCTAACAGGATGTTGATACTGTTTTTGCGTAGCTTACCGCCAAGATGAGCGAGGATCTTGTGTTCGTTTTCTAAGACTACACGAAATGTTGCTGCTGGTAGCACTTCAACTACAGTGCCTTCAAAACGCAGGCATTCTTCCTTCATTGCTTATTTGTTGTCAATTGTAATGACCTCCTAATAACTTATTTAGCTGGCTATTCTGATTCAGCAGGTTTTAACATCTGTGTTGCTGACCCGTCAGCCGCAACTAAAAATATGTTCTTAGTTTTGAACTTGTTGAAGATATATTCGCAGACTTCTTTGTTTGTGCCTTGGGTAATGAATTGGTCGTTGACTGCGTTAAATACGAGGATTAAACTCTCATTGTCCTCGTATTTAACCTCGTCGATTCGAACCATCATTGTACTATCGACAATTCGTTTAGCAATCTCTAACTTCTTGAAGATCGTGTAATTCTTCCAGAACATTGCGATGAATTTGATCGGCATCCAAGCGAGAAATCCAATAATGATTGCAGTAACGATTACGTCCACAAGTTTCTCCTAATTTTGATCAATCGGATAAGCATGGTTGGCATAAATACAATATGCCAATTATGTTAAACAATAAGTATTATACATGGTATTCAAACATTTGTCAACGAGCATTTAGCCGTTCTATCACTGGATACACTGAAAAACATCATATCCTGCCTAAGTCTATATTTCCGGAAGTTGCTAAAGACCCAACTAATCTCGCTACACTAACAGCTCGAGAACATTTCTTATGTCATTGGCTACTTACTAAAATATTTGTTGGCGACAGTAAACGAAAGATGTGTTACGCCTTTAGTCGAATGATAGAGCCCGGTAATCAGTACCAATCTAGGTATTTACCGAAATCAACGGTATATGCTAAATTACGTGAGTCGCTAGCTAAACAACTTACTGGTAAGGCCAATGGCAATAAATGGTACACTAATGGGACAGCGAATCTGCTGCTTGCAATTTCGTCGACTATTCCTGACGGGTATTACCTGGGACGAAGTTTTTCTGAGTCTCATAAAGAAAAGTTATCTGATCGCGCAAAAGAGCGAGTATGGTCAGAAGAACAAAAAATAAACAGGTCTACCGCATACAAAGGTAGATTGGGTCATTCTCAGACTGAGGTAACAAAAAAGAAAATATCGGACAGCCGAGCGAATCAAACAGCAACAGACAAAACACGAGCAAAAATGTCTGCTTCTAAGTTAGGTAAGAAAAGAGGACCATATAAATCACGTCCAAAGAGCCCTACGGATACGAATTAAGCGAATGAGCATTTCGTCATCTTCTTCTTCGTGCTGCTTCTCTAGTTCTTCGTTCTTAGCTGACAACTCGTCATATATTTTTGATTCTTCTGCGGTCAACGATTTAGTGCCAAAGCATAACCACTCGCCGTGCCCACCATACTTGAGATCCATTGCGTCCCAAAATGCCTGGAACCCACTTTCATCCCACTCCCTGCCTCGAGCTGGGCGTATATCTTTCCACCAGGTATAGAGGGTCATTTTCTCTACAGCCGAAATTGCCTGATGAGAATAAACTCCATCCTCTTGCAGCGTCATCTCCCACTTGAGATGGTCAATCCCTGCTTGCGCACAGCGCCACCGTTTACCCCAACGTGTATACCAGTGACGCTGGTGCCACGGAAGTTTGTAAGGTGCAGCTTGTTCTTTGTCAGACCATCCGATATGGTTCCATGCTTCTTCGCATTCGATAAAATCAATGAACGCATCAAAATTACTAAATAAGACACGCTCCTCGAACTCGTGCCATTTACCTTTCGATAACGTAGATTGCAGTCCGTGAGTATTACCAAAATAGTTTGAGCACCAGCAACGCACATTGTCGAGGTATTCAACACTATGATTTGGGATCCATTCGACCCATTCCGGCAGTGTTTCAGTAAAGAAGAATGCAACTGGTCTATCTTTCTTCAAATCAGCATCCCATTTATCCCATTGCCCCCAACCGAGAGCTACGGGTTTATTGACTTTGAATACCTTTTTACGCAACCACGTAAACGGCTTCGACGATGAGTAGTGACGTCTACCCATTACTTGATATTACCATTGTTACCGCTTTTTTTGAGTGAATCGATGATCTTATGTTTTTCTTCAGCAGTAGACCAAAACTCACTGATATTGATAGACGGCATCGCCATCTTCTTCATCATATCTTGCCGCGCCATGCTTGTATATTTTGACATGTAATCTTGCTGGTCGGCAAATTGGCTGCGGTATTGATCGTTACGATTAATGTTGGATTGGATATTTCGAATCTCGCAACGCATGTCTGCCATTTCTTCCAGCATTGAACGGAATGGTCCACGCTCAGCTGCTGATGAATCTGAAGTCGCCAATGCCGCAATCATAAGCAGCTTGCTCAGTTGCTCTTTCACTATAGGGTCACGACTTGTCAACGCCTTGTCGAAAATGTCAACCCATTGCTCCAAATCTGTTTGGTCCATGATGCTCCTTACCTATTGCAGTAATTATACACGAATATTTATAGGAGGTCAAGTCTTCTGGCGAATTCTGGCGCCCGCCTCGTTGATTGCAAAATATTCCCCGCTGATGCTAGCCATTGTTCCGGAATTTTGTGCGCCGTTGATTGCTGTAGCAGAAAGACAGTCACAGCAGATCCAATGCCCGTTCCACCATTGCGAGCCAAATCGGCAGTCAACTGAAAAATCAGCAGCAGAGATAGAGCCGGCTACCACCTTCTCAGTTTTACACGTATCACAGATGCCAGGCTTAGCATCAGGTTCGCCGAATCGGTCTGTTGGATTTGCAAACCAGGCAGCGATTCTCTTAGCGAGGCATTTACCGCATAAGCAATCAGTAAACGACGAGTTATGCAGCATCACACGATTTCCGCCAGGGATAGTGTATTCGAAGTTAGGATTTCTAAAATCGCACAATGTCCCACAGTCAGTGCAGTGGAAAGGATACCGTGCAAAGACAGCAGTCTGGATGTCAGTGAGGGTCGGTACTTTCATGTCAGTGAACGGTAGCTGCTGGATGGCAAATAAGCCGACACACTTCGAGAATCGTCATGTTAGGCGAGGTGAGAATGCCGTATGTCTTGAAAATTTTGTCGAACATGAGCGTGTCGGTATAGTCGCAGAGTTCTTCATACGACATCATATCGTAGTCGAATCCTCCTGGCATACAGCTCAATGAAAAATCCGACAACGTCGAAATATCGCTAATAGCGAATCTCGTAATGCCGAAAATATTCGATAGAAGTTCAGCAGCAACTTCTTCGTACTGGTCAACACCGTCTGTTTCTGGCATAATGAGATTCTCCATGTTACTTCCTTTTCAACAGGTAATATTCTTTTGCTTTCAGCAGAACGTCTGCCATTCCTTCATCAGTTTTTGCTATCTTGTGCATGTTGAATAGCTCGATCGAATTGATAATTTCGTTACCGAGAATTGGAGTCCCTGTGCTATATCCAAATTCTGCCAACAAGCACCGAACTTTATCGAGGTCCTTAGATAGGCAACAGTTAAAATAGTCATAGTTACGCGGATGCCAATACGGCGTCCTATTCGTCAAAGACGCAAAATCACAAGTGGGAAATATCCCAAATTTCCTATACGACCGTCGAATAGCGTAATACCCTTCGATCTCAACAATCTCAGTTTTCATAGCTTACCATTCTTCAAAATTCGAAACAACACTTCTTCCTTAGGCAATACGCAACATTCATGTGACGACATTGCCCTACTGCGAGACGTTTTGGACTTCGGGTAAATTATCGCACGGACTCCGGTCTTCCCGACCGACAGCACCTGATAGACAGAATTGTAGTAGAAGACAAAGTCGTCTACTCTAATTTCTCGTCCGATAACATCAGTAGCCAATTACGATCCCCATTTCCGGAAAACAACTTTGTTGCTCTTGTTGTCAAAATTGTCAAACCAGAGAACACACCGCAAGATGAGAAAGACAAATCCAGCACAACAGTTCACGAACGGAATCAGTGATACTGTTGCGACCAGCGCAAGGTCTTTCACCCTAACATCATTGACCGAAATGAGCCACCAAAACATCGCAGCAAATGAAAATAGTATTGATACAAAATACATAGTCCATGTCATGATTGAGCCTTACCTTTCAAAATAAGCCATTCTTTTGCAGTTAGCAGCAGATCTCGTTGTCCGACGTCTGTTTCCGAAAGCCGCAGCATATCGACGAGATCCATGAGAGTTACTGGACTAGCCGACCCTACCGCAGGAAGATCGATTAGCCCGGCAGTGATCATTCTACCTACAGCGTGTTCATGACTAGTAGACAAACATTCGTTGAAATCTCCGTTGGACCGATCTAGCCACGAGATTCTTCCGCGCTGCAAATTCAGATATTTGATGTTCTTTACCTTGTTAAATCTTTTCTGAACTCGTCGCACTGCAAAGAATTGATTGAGTGCCGTTACTTCATACTCGTAACGATCAATCCACTTTATAAACCCAAACATTGATCCGCCTGTTGAGCTGTCTATGCTCTTCATAACCACCATGTTGTCCCAGGTTGATTCAAATTCGGAGTATACGGTAATTGTGATCCAAATCAGATTAATTACCGGCACTAGACTTGCAGCGATAAATTGCGCTAGGTCAATGATAGACAGATCTTTACGTCGGACATGGACCCTGATTCTCACCAGCAATACGATGGCCGAAATTGCTAGCAAGATAATAACAAATAGCCCAATTGGCAGATTTTCGAGTTGCATACAGTTCTTTCTGTTTGTGAATTACGAGGTGTAGTCTTCGATGGCGTCTACCAAGTCGGCCACCGGGGTAAATCCTTGGATTCGTCCGCAGTCCAGGCAATAGCTGAATTTCAGATAATCGCCTGATCCGATGCCCATGCCGTCAATAACGCAACCTTCGTGACGTACATCGCCTTGTCGCATACTGCACATATCGCTGACTTTTCCGTTGATCGAAACAATTCGATCACTGCCACATTTACAGGTCATAGTTTTCCGATCTTCTTAAAAAGTACCTTATCCGCGTCAATGCGTTTCTGTAACCAATATTCGGCGTGATCAAGGAACGCGACCAACAGGGCGACCACTGCAAAAATGATGTTCAAGAACGGGATCAACGAAATGGCAGCAATGTTAATCAGACGATCCGTTGTAACGTCGTCGATAAATCGAGCTCCGTACGTCAACAATGGAAATGCTAAAATCACTGTGAGCAAATAAATGGTCCAAGTCATTTGTCTTCCTTTTGTTTGAATACCACTTTGTTGAAAATGTCCCCGAAGTCACACACCTGGATCACCAGCGCCAATAGGATGACGATGTTGAGCAATGGAATAATGGCACAGATGACCATAATAAGCAATTCTGTCACGTGGACTGCGCTGAATGTGCGAACCAGTTGCACATAGGCATACATAAACACAAACGGTCCAAGGAACACGTAGGCTGCTATCAAATTCTGAGTCATTTCAATCCTTTCGTTTGGTTACAAGTTTGATCAACTGTTCAGCGAATTCCAACGGAATGTTGACTCCGTCGCCGTTATCTACCGAACTCGACAACGGAGTCATTTTTGCTGGATCGCAGTTTGCTAGAGCTTCAATCACCAGCTCCTTCACGCAAGAGTCCATTAGTCCTCCTCGATGACTGCCGGAGCAGCCCAGTTCGCGTTAAAAATCCAACGCGCTTCTTCAACGCGAGCAGCAGTACCGCACGACGAAGCAACATCCTTCACCAGCAGCGGCAGAGCCAATTCGTTTACGTCGAACATCTTGTACAGGAACGGAGCCAGCTTCTTGTCCTGCTTCTGCACAAATTCAACAGCGTAGGTACGCTTGTCGACATCCAGCGACAACACCGCAGCTTGTCGTCGGAACTGTTCGAGCATCAGCGCCGTAACCTGCATACCATCCCAGAACGCCTTTTCGAACGCCGCAACACGAGCCAAGTCGCCAGCGTCCAAGAACGCCTTCACGTCGTCCATCTTTTCAGTTACGATCAGTTCGATCACGTTCTTTTCGCGGCCCAGCGTGTCCTTAGCCTTGTGCTTGCGCATGTAGTCCTCCGCCTTGCACTTCAGCATCATTCCATTGTCGAAGCGCACAACGAAACCTTCGCAGCCAACCAGCGGACCAGTCTTGTCGATCAGTTCCTGCATGTTCGCAGCAGTTCCTTGGTACGCCTTAACAACAGGGATACCGTACGTAAAACCAGTTTCGATCATCTCGTCGTACGACGCGTATTCACCAGTAACGTTGTCGCGGATTGCCGTCAACACTAGCATGTCTTCCGGATAGTCGATAACAATGGCTTGCTGACGCGAGCACCATTCGAAGATCGGAGTTTGATCTGCGTCGATCAAGTCGTCGGCCAGTTCAGTGTATTCCTGGCGAGCCGCAACAAACTCTTCAACAGGCTTAGCAACGTCCGTGCAGCCCATCTTCGTTCCCCAGCGGATTTCGCCGTTCACAGGGATCGGAGTGATCATCGAGCCATCCAGCTTTTCCAGGATCACATGCGATTGAGCAAAGTCAACAAGGCCAACTTGCGTTTCTTCCTTCTCGTTGACGTTGAAGAATTTCTGGTAGCGGCGAGCAATAACCTTGCCAGTTACGTTGTCAAAGATCAGACCTCGCAATTCGCGCAAGATAGCTTCCGCCTCTGATACAACAGGAGGAAACGTGTCGGACATTTGAACCACGTAGTTGACGACCGTGTAGCCATCCTTCACAGCAACGATGAATTCCTTGCGCTCTGCGATCAAAGGCAGCACTTGCGAAATGTTGTTGATTACCGGAAACTGATAGTTCATGGATACTCCTTATTCAATACAGCAATTATACAGTCGTTGCGGTCAAAAGTCAACCGAAATTCGTTACAGCCACCGTAATCGAAACATCAAAACATCCTGCTTACGCTTGAAATAGTAGGTTCGACAGTGCCCGTCACCCATAAATCCCCAAGATTCTAAGCTTTGAAAGCACCAGGCGTCAATTATTGCAAACGATACTTTCGGATCTTCGATCTCGATATGTAGTTCTTCGTCATCATTTTGCATTATCTCCACCTCAACAAGAATAACGTAGCATCAGCATCGTTATCGAATTCAATCCATTCCATTTCGAACGGTCCGGAACAAAACGTGCTGCCGACCCAGTCTTCTTTTTTGCCGTATCGCCAACTATTCTTGTACCCGGGTTTCTTGAATGTTTCGATTAGCCACGTCCACATCTCGGTCATTTCGTCGACAGTTCGCTCGTCATTTCTTGTAGGTATTCGTTTCATCTCCACCTCAATGCAAAGTAGACAGCATCTTTCTCTCGCAAAAACACATAGGTACGGTAGCCAAATTTTTGGTCCGGCGCGCCAGGTCCACACGTTACTATCAGAAAAGTAAATAACATCATCAATAACGCGACAGCTTTTGCCGAAAACCTCATTGCACCAGACATTCATTTCTAGTCGTTGAGCGTTAGTCTTAGTATCTACTATCACTTCAATATATTTCATTTCCACCTCAGCGTAAATAGGGTAGCATCGGCATCACTATCAAAATCGTATACCCAGGTTTTAACAACATCTGCCCAATGATCGCCATACATCGGAGTGATAGAACAGTTTCCGGATATCGACTGATTGCACCAGGCCGAAATGCTGTCAAAATGTTCTTGCCCTCGAATTAAAATATAGACGGAACTCATTTCCACCTCAGTATAAACAGCATCGCATCTTCTTCTTTGTGGAAATAGTAGCCTCTGAGTTCAGTAGTATTAGAATGCTCCCAGTCATATGGTCTGACATTTTCCCGACACCATTGATTTACTATCTCAAAATAATTCGGGTCGTTACCTAGAGCCGTGAGCGTAACGCGAATATTGTTGCCTTCCATTATTTCCACCTCAAAATGAATAACGTAGCATCACAGTCGCGTTGAAAATCAATCCATTCTATGTCCCAGGTACTGCTCACAACCGTTGTCCCGGTACGGTCAATGCTTCGACCGTACGACCACACACCGGGGAGTGCCGGGGTAGGAAATCCGAATGTGGATACAATCCATTCCCACATCCTGTCCATCTCGTAACCAGACCGTTCTGTGTTTCTTGTTCTTACTATCATTTCCACCTCAGTATGAACATTGAAGCGTTTGCTCCGGTAGTAAAAGAAAATTCGTATTCGTCGAGTCCGATGCTACGTCGAACATACCACGGCTTGGTGTTCATCGGTTCCTTCCAGTGGCCTCGTTTCCCGAAAGTTTCGTCGCACCAGAGTTCTATTTCTTTCTTTACAGCCTTAGATGTGCGAATATAAACGACAGTTCTGTGGTTAATGAGGGTCATTGCCCGGCCCACCTTAGCGCAAATAACATCGCGTCTTTCTCATCTCTGAAATGAAATTGCATAGTCTTGTAATCAAGCACTGTCTTTCCCCAGGTATTATCAGCGAAGTTTTCTCCACACCATCGAATCATTTCTAGATACTGCCCGTTACTGGTGCGAGGCAGATCAATGTTGATCGTTATTTCGGTTACCATCTGTTCACCCAACGTAACGTGAATAGCATTGCGTCTTTCTCGTAGTTGAAATAGAATTTGATGAATTGTTTGCCTACGATTGCCTTACCCCATTGTGAATCTTCGAATTGATCGCTGCACCATTGGAATATTTCCATCCCTTCTTCAGGAGTTAGAAATTCGAGGTTGATAAATGTAACTGCCATCATCTCGCCCACTTCAGCGCAAACATTACAGCATCTTGCTCTCGAGCAAATATATAAGTTCGATCACCGTAGTCTGGACCGTACCGCACTGCCCAATGCTCAATCTTGCCGGTTTCGTCTCGCCCATACATTCCGACATATTCTTCACACCAGGCGTCAGCCCCTTGCTGAGTTGATATTATCAAGTTAGTTAACTCAATTTCAGTATATTCTATCACGACAGCACCAACAATGCAGCAGTTTCACAGGAAGGAGGAATCATTTCGATGTAGAGGCACCCCCCGCCAGGAGCAATAGACCACGACACGTGCTTCTCCGCATTGTGCCCGATCAACCCGAGGTAACCATCGAGCTCACCTCCATGAATGATTTGCACTTGATAAATTTCTGCCTTCCACGGCGAATCATCAAACACCGCAACAGGGTTAAGACATCCTCCAATATCGAGCGTAAAATAATCAATCATATCCCCCGACGACACACGCTTAGAGTAAGGAATTGTTATCATGATTTCCACCTCAGCGCAAAGAACACAGCATCCTGCTCGTGGTCGAACTTAAATTCAACTGAGGTGTCCATACCTATATTCCAGGACCAGGCGCCAGTATTCGCATTACACCAGTCCGACATCTCGATCAGATGATGGTTGTCAAGAAGGTTAACGCCAACGAACGATTTACTCATTTCCACCTCAGAATAAATAGCGTGGCGTCAGACTCGTTGTTGAACACGAATGTTTGATGGTCGTCATTGCCATACCATACCCAACTACGATTCGGCAGGTCCATAGTTCCATAGTTAGAAAGACACCAGACGAG
>Ga0302215_10000875_pt1 | contig 21917 bp, 19 predicted proteins | sample II_Fen_N3_1_FD_194580 | JGI IMG/M metagenome (GOLD analysis project Ga0302215, IMG submission 194580) | Peat permafrost microbial communities from Stordalen Mire near Abisko, Sweden - II_Fen_N3_1 | ecosystem: Environmental > Terrestrial > Soil > Wetlands > Permafrost | place: Sweden: Abisko... | reverse complement strand
GATAAACAAATTCAGCCGGAATGGTATAACCCACATCGCCCGAACCAAGCATAGCTCCAGGTTTAGCCGTTTTGGATCCGGGATCACCACCCTGAATCATAAAACTGGAAATAACACGATGGAACAGCACACCATTGTAAAATCCTGTCTCAACCAGTTTTAAGAAATTCTGCTTATGTTTGGTTGTTTCCGGGTATAACTTTACTGTAATTTTTCCATAGTTAGTTTCCAAACAAACCACCGAAGCCGAATTCTTTTTAACGGCACACGACTCTAACAAAGCAATAGCAATGACTATTACAAGAAGTACTCTTTTATTCATAAATTCAACATTTATTTAACGCGGTATTTACCCTGATATCTGATTACAAAAGTAATTAAAATATCAAACCCATTAAAACATTTACAGTATTGGCGGCAAATTAGCAGCCTAATACTAATAATTTTATATATTTGTATCACAAAAAAACGAATAGCTAATTTATGTACGAAGCCTTACAGCAACTTGATCCTATCAGAATTAATTTTTCAGCATCAGGAATGCATTTAATCAACATCGTTCTTTGTTTTGTAATGTTTGGAGTTGCTCTTGGAATAAAGGTTTCGCATTTCACAAACCTTATCAAAAACCCCAAATTAGCTCTTACCGGATTATTTTCACAACTCATTGCACTTCCGCTCATCACATTTATTCTTATCGTTATTTTCAACAAATACCTTACACCAACCGTCGCTATGGGTATGATTCTGGTGGCAGCTTGCCCCGGAGGAAACATATCTAATTTCATGTCGTCGTATGCAAATGCCAACACCGAACTGGCTGTAGGATTAACCGCCACATCAACGTTATTAGCAACTTTCACAACCCCGTTTAATTTTGCCTTTTGGGGTGGGCTGTACAACACCTACATTAACAATCATGCAGGAACCTTACTCGAAAAGCCTCTCAGCATAGATGCAGTACAAGTATTTGAAACTGTTTTTATATTACTTGGTATACCTTTAGTACTAGGAATTATTTTTGCCAGAAAATTCCCTACTGTTACCGAAAAAATCAAGAAACCGCTTCAAAACCTCTCTCTTGTTTTTTTCTTGGGAATGATTGTTATGGCTTTTATGAATAATGTTGATTTATTCTTAAACTATATTTTCTATATTTTCATCATTGTTTTAATTCACAATGGATTTGGTCTGCTTACCGGTTATTCCATAGCAAGCATTTTCAAATTATCTGACACAAACCGACGTACATTAACCATAGAAACCGGCATACATAACTCCGGATTAGGTTTACTACTGCTTTTTAATCCCAAGATTTTCCCTTACGATTTAAAAATAGGTGGAATGATTTTCGTTGTTGCCTGGTGGGGAATCTGGCACATTGTTTCAGGCTTAAGCCTTGCCAGTTATTGGCACCGAAAGAAGGCGATACAATAACATGCATTTCAAACATTTACACATTATCCATGTCAAATATCTACGATCATACATTTTCGTTTAGCTTAATCAGAAAATACATTAGTTTTACTTTCAAACGTTATTATGGCGAATACATCGTCATTGGCAAAGAAAATATACCCACTGGTTGCCCTATTATTTTTGCCCCAAACCACACCAATGCACTAATGGATGCCCTGGCTGTACACGTCATTGCGCCTCCAAAACTATCTGTTATATTTCTGGCAAGAGCTGATATTTTCAACAATAAAATGGCCGCAAAAGCGCTGAATATGGCTAAAATAATGCCCGCTTTCAGAATGCGCGATGGGGTAGAAAATCTAGGACGTAATCAGGAAACTTTCGACAAATGCGTAGATGTACTGCATCACAATATGGCATTAGGGATTATGCCGGAAGGGAATCAAGAAATAGAACGCAAACTTCGCCCACTGGTAAAAGGCATTTTCCGAATTGCGTTTGCAGCTCAACAAAAATACGGGAATGAACCGGGAGTAAAAATTGTGCCAATTGGGCTAGACTTTGGCGATATTATTAAAGCCGGAAAGCATATCATTATTACGGTAGGGAAACCCATCGAAGTGTCAGATTACATGATTGAGCATGCCAATAATGCGGTAACAGCCATGAATGAAATTCGTGAGAAGCTAAGAAATTCACTAAATAATATTTCATTCAATCTGGCTACAGACAAGTATTACGAGAGTTTTGAAATAGCAACCGAAGTTTGTAACACAGCCTATCTAAACAAGCTTCAACTACCCGACCAAACAGAATACCGGTTTGTTGCGCGGCAGAAAATTGCGAAAAAGTTAGTTGAACTTGAAAGCAATGAACCTGAGAAAGCTGAATTATTGGGTTCCCTTTGTAACGAATATGCAGAGAAGCTAAAAAAGTTGAACTTGCGTAATTGGGTATTAGAGCAAGCCCCTTTTAATAGTTTATGGTTAATCTCCGATTCGCTTTTACTTTTCTGGACTTTTCCATTCTTTATTTTAGGAGTAATTGTAAATTTTCTACCGTTCTTCTTGCCGGTATTTATACGTAAAAAAATCTTTAAAACTGAATTTACAGGATTTTTTAGTTCGCTGCAATATGCGTTAGGGCTGTTTACATTTCCTATTTTTTACATAGTGCAAACTATTCTATTCTGGAGCTTTACCAACTTTCCATTATGGGTTAGCATTCTATTTTTCTTAATGCAATATACAATGGGAAAATCGGCTTTAAAATGGAACAGTAAATTTCAAAAATTTCGAGCCATGATACGCTTCAACAGGTATAAAAAGTCAAAATTGGATCGACTAACAGAAGCTCAGCGTATCAGAAAACAGATAATCGAGATGGTGTAGGTGAATTAGATAAGATTAGTTCTCAGAATCGTCCTTTCCACAGGGTTCTCAACCATTCTCCCAATTTACTTTCGGCCGGATTATTTTGAACCTGCCAAATGCGTTCCTTGATTAACTCATCGGGCATAAACTGCTGATCAACAAAATGATTGGGGAAATCATGCGAATACTTATAGTTTTTCCCATAATTCAATTCTTTCATTAGTTTTGTTGGTGAATTTCTCAAATGTAGCGGCACCGGCAAGTTTCCGGTTCGTTCTACCAGCGCCAATGCTTCATCAATAGCCAGATAAGCCGAGTTACTTTTAGGTGACGAAGCAAGATAAACGGTTGCTTCGGCTAGAATTATACGTCCTTCGGGCCACCCAATCTTCTGCAATGCATCAAAACAAGCATTGGCCAGTAACAAAGCATTCGGATTTGCTAAACCTATATCTTCGGCTGCCGAAATAACCAATCGGCGTGCAATAAATTTGGGATCTTCTCCACCAGCCACCATTCTGGCCAACCAGTAAATAGCCGCATCCGGATCACTACCACGAATCGATTTGATAAATGCAGAAATAATGTCGTAGTGCATTTCGCCATCTTTATCGTAGGCTGAAGGATTTTGTTGAAGGCGTTCGGTTACTATTTCATTGGTAAAATGTACTGTTCCTTCTGGTTCCGCAGCTACAACAAGCTCCAAGATATTAAGCAGTTTACGAGCATCTCCACCCGAAAACCGTAACAACGATTCTGTTTCGTCAAGCAAAATTTCCCTATTTTTCAGTTCAATATCGGTTCGTATTGCTCGCTCAGCCAATTCCAGTAAGTCGTCTTTTCCCAACGACTTCAAAACATAAACCTGACAACGAGAAAGCAGCGGTGTAATAACTTCAAACGATGGATTCTCAGTAGTCGCTCCAATAAGTGTTACCGTTCCATTTTCAACAGCTCCAAGCAACGAATCTTGTTGAGACTTACTAAAACGGTGAATTTCATCAATAAACAAAATGGGATTTACACCTTGCGAAAAAAAGCGGTTCGATTTTGCCTTTTCAATCACTTCGCGCACATCTTTCACACCCGAAGTCACAGCGCTTAGCGTATAAAAAGGACGATCAAGCTTATTAGCAATAATTTTAGCCAACGTAGTTTTTCCAACTCCCGGAGGTCCCCAGAGAATAAACGAAGCCACTCGCCCCGATTCAATCATCTGACGCAAAATAGCTTTTTCACCAACCAGATGCTTCTGGCCAATGTAGTCGTCGAGCGTTTGTGGACGTAATCGTTCTGCTAAGGGCTGCATGTGTTATTAATTGAAGGTGTAGAAATTAAAAAGTTAGGTATAGCATTGAAAAAGCTAGAAAAATCCCCGCAACAATTGTTGTAGCGGGGATTTCTACATCATAGCCTTTTATGTATTACTCCGACAAAGCCAAAGGTTGATTATCGGTCAACGCAATATTTGGTTTTACAATTTTAGCTTTTATTACTTTTGTTTCTTCGTTTAGTTCCATCAAAATTGTATCGCCCGGTTCTAACTCTCCACTCAAAACTACATCAGCCAATTCATCTTCAAGGTATTTTTGAATGGCACGTTTCAATGGACGCGCACCAAACTGAACATCATACCCTTTATCAGCAATATAATCTTTGGTCTCAGGAGTTAACTCTAATTTATAGCCTAATGTTGTTACACGGCCAAAAATACCTTTCAATTCCAAATCAATGATAGCCTTAATTGAATCTTTACTCAATTGATCAAACATTACAACATCGTCAACCCGGTTCAAGAACTCCGGCGCAAATGCACGATTCAATGCTTTTTGAATAACACCACGGGAGAACTCAGAATCCATCTTTATTTCAGAAGGTGTATTAAATCCAACCCCTTTACCAAAATCCTTCAACTGACGTGTTCCCACATTGGAAGTCATGATAATAATGGTATTTTTGAAGTCAATCCGACGTCCTAAACTATCTGTCAATCGCCCTTCATCCATTACCTGTAGCAACAGATTAAATACATCAGGGTGAGCTTTTTCAATTTCATCAAGCAAAATGATAGAATATGGTTTACGACGAACCTTCTCAGTCAATTGACCACCTTCTTCATAACCAACATATCCCGGAGGCGCTCCAATCAAGCGGGAAACACTAAATTTCTCCATATATTCACTCATATCCACCCGAATCAAGGTATCAGAGCTGTCGAACATAAATTCAGCCAAGATTTTAGCTAAATGTGTTTTTCCAACACCAGTTGGTCCGATAAATATAAACGACCCGATGGGTTTGTTTGGATCTTTTAGCCCAATACGGTTACGTTGGATTGCTTTTACAATCTTATTTACAGCTTCATCCTGTCCAATAACCTTACCTTGTAAAGCCTCTTTCATTTGACGAAGTTTCAACCCTTCAGCTTGCGCAATTCGTTGAACAGGAATACCTGACATCATTGCCACAACTTCAGCAACCTGTTCTTCATCAACCGTTTCAGGATGTAGCTGTGTTTCTTCCTCCCAACGCTTAATGGCATCTTCCAGTTGATATTGTAATTGCTTTTCCTGATCTCGGATAGGACCCGCCAATTCGTATTTTTGTTCAGAAAGAACTTTCAGTTTTTCTTTCTTCAAATCTTCAATTTTTTTCTCCAATTCCTCAATTTCTGCTGGAACGGAAACAGTGCCAATATGCACACGTGAACCAGCCTCATCCAAAGCATCGATAGCTTTATCAGGGAAACAACGGTCGGTGATATAGCGGTCGGTTAAATGAACGCAAGCCTTAATAGCTTCGGGTGTATAACGCACATTATGGTGATACTCATACCGTTCCTGAATATTTTCAAGAATTTGAAGCGTTTCTTCGGCTGTAGTTGGATCAACCATCACTTTCTGGAAACGACGTTCCAAAGCACCATCTTTTTCGATACTTTGACGGTATTCGTCAAGTGTAGTGGCACCAACGCATTGAATTTCGCCACGAGCCAAAGCTGGCTTTAACATATTCGCAGCATCCAAAGATCCGGGTGCACCGCCAGCTCCAACTATCGTATGAATTTCGTCGATAAACAAAATAACATCCGGATTTTTGGACAATTCATTGAGAATGGCTTTAATACGTTCCTCAAATTGTCCACGATATTTAGTTCCGGCAACAATTGAAGCCATATCAAGTGATACAACACGTTTGTCGAATAAAACACGTGAAACGCGACGTTGTATAATTCGAAGAGCAAGTCCCTCAACAATAGCTGATTTACCCACTCCCGGATCACCGATCAACACCGGATTATTTTTTTTACGACGACTTAGAATTTGTGCTAAACGCTCAATTTCCTTCACACGTCCAACAATTGGATCTAACCTGTTTTCCAACGCTGCTTTTGTAATATCAGTACCAAAAGTGTCTAAAGCCGGTGTATCGCTTTGCTTAACTCCTGCCGAAGAACTTGGTTTCTTTTTGCGACGCGGATCGTCCTCATCATCATCTTCATCCTGAAAATTCGAACTCATTCGAGCTTCTTTAGGCTCTTCAATAAACGATTTTGCCTGATCGTAGGTCAAATGCTCTGCAATTAAAACATCTCCGGCCAAATTATTTTTTTCTTTCAAAATAGCGAGCAGCAAGTGCTCTGTATCAGCTATTTCAGCAGACAGAGATCGCGTTTCAAGCTCCATAATTTTTTTGATACGTTCCGTACTTTTCAACATAGGAATCTCTGCCCCTGTTGGTTCAATATCTGTTCGTATCTGACTTTCAATAGTTTGTTTTATTTTCAAGATATTTATATGCGCTACATTTAAAATATCAATGGCTTTACCACTACCGTTACGCAAAATCCCCAACAATAAATGCTCCGGCCCCACATAATTGTTCCCCAAACGTTCAGCTTCTTGTGAGCTATATAGCAACACATTGTGCAATTGTTCTGAATAGTTGACTGTCATATATTGTTTCTCCTAAATTTAATGTGACAAATATAATAAATAAATGAACAAGGAATTACTAAAAATTAATAATTAATTCTGATTCTCTCAATATTTTTATCCGACTGAACAATTTAAAATCAGCCGATAATATGTTGTATATTTCACTCAAAAATAATACCGAAGCGGAATCTGTATTTTTATTCGGTAATTTTGGCAGTTTGAAACAAGAAATGATTTTTTTGAGTAGATTTGCAGGCTTTTTTGAGCTTCAAAGGAATCAATTATTAATAATGGGACAGAACGTGATTACATTAAGTCAAATGACTATAGTCATTTTCTTGCTTCATTATTAAAAACAACTAATTTAAATAAATAGTTTATGACAAACAAAATTTCTTCTTCACTCCGCGAATCCAGAACTGCCCGTTGGACTGTACTTACATTGGTGTCGTTTACCATGATGTGCATGTATTATCTTACAGATGCAATGGCGCCTTTACAGCAAAACCTACAGAGCAATTTGCACTGGTCGGCAACCGATTATGGCTTATTCACAAGTGGTTATGGCTGGTTCAATGTTTTCTTATTAATGCTGGTTTTCAGTGGTATGATTCTCGATAAACTGGGTACCCGTTTTACCGGCGTATTAGCAATAATTATTATGCTAATAGGTGCAGGAATTAAATATTGGGCAATTGCTGGACATTTTACAGGCACCGTTCAGCTAACAATCGGTTCGTGGCAGGTTTTAGGAAACACTCCCAAGTCCGCATTAATGGCCGGACTTGGATTTGGTATCTTTGGTGTAGGTTCCGAAATGTTTGGTATCGCTGCCAATAAAGCAGTTGTAAGATGGTTTAGAGGAAAAGAAATGGCACTTGCAATTGGACTTAATACTTCCACAGGTCGTATTGGTACAGCACTTGCCATGTTTACACCACAACCATTGTATAATCTGACAAAAGATGTTAGTGCTCCGGTACTTGTTTCAATTGTTTTATTATGTCTTGGCTTGCTGGTATATTTGTTCTTTAACGTATTAGACAAGCGGTTGGACAAAGAAGAAAGTGAAGCTGGTATTGCAAATGATGAAGAATTTAAATTTTCTGATGTTACTGACATTGCAAAAAACCGTGCATTCTGGTACATCGCTGTTCTTTGTGTATTGTTTTATTCGGCTGTTTTCCCATTCATCAAGTTCGCCACTAACCTGATTGTTCAAAAATTCTCTGTTACTGACACATTTGCAGGTTACATTCCAGCTTTATTGCCATTTAGTGCACTATTGTTAACTCCATTATTCGGAGGTATTTCCGACAAAAAGGGGAAAGCAGCCACCATCATGATTTGGGGTTCAATATTATTGGTTTGTGTGCATTTACTATTTTCAATCCCATCGCTCAATAGTTTTCCTATTGCTATTGGGTTGGTAATTTTACTTGGAATAGCTTTTTCATTAGTTCCTTCGGCAATGTGGCCTTCAGTAGCCAAAATTATTCCTGAAAGCAAACTCGGAACTGCTTACGCCATGATTTTTTGGGTTCAGAACATTGGGTTAATGTTAGTACCACTACTGATTGGCTGGGTTTTAGACAAATACTGCATCACAAGAGTTATCACTAAAATTGTCGACGGTAAAACAGAACAGCTAACTCAATATAATTACACCATTCCCATGTTAATATTTGCTTGCTTTGGATTTTTAGCCATTGGCTTTGCCTACCTACTTAAAGCCGAAGACAAGAAAAAAGGATATGGTCTGGAAGAACCGAATTTAATTGAATAAAACTAACAAGAGGTGCGAATTATCGTGCCTCTTTTGCTATATCATTTATTACAAATACTATTTTGTCTACTTTTTGTGTACAATATTTACCTTATTTGACCATATTTTGGTGTTGTTGAATATGCAATACATTAGAAATTTAAATAACTTTGCAACGATAAAGTTCAACATATAAAAACGATTTATAATTAACCCCCAACAAACAATTATTTACACATGAAAAAAACACTCTTCTCTTTGGCAGTTGTAGGCTTATTGTTAGCTTCTTGCACGTCAAAAAGTACAGACACCACACTTTCTGGTTTGGTAAAAAAGAATTTCCAAACGGAAAAAGATGGAAAGAAAACTGATTTGTACGTATTAAAAAACAAAGCAGGAATGGAAGTGGCAATCACCAACTTTGGTGGCCGTATAGTATCAATTCTGGTTCCCGACAAAAACGGAAAAATGCAAGATGTTGTGCTAGGCTTTGATTCAGTGCAGGACTATATTAATGTACCAAGTGACTTTGGAGCTTCAATTGGCCGTTATGCCAACCGCATTGGAAAAGCTAAATTCACGCTTGATAGTGTTGAGTACAAATTACCCGCGAACAACTTTGGTCACTGCTTACACGGAGGCCCTAAAGGATTTCAATACGTAATTTATGATGCAAAACCAATCGATGACCAAACACTCGAACTTACTTATTTATCGAAAGATGGAGAACAAGGTTTCCCTGGCAATTTAACTTGCAAAGTAACATTTAAACTTACTGACGATAACGCTATTGATATTAATTACGAAGCTACCACAGACAAAGCTACCGTGGTAAATATGACCAACCATAGCTATTTCAACCTAAATGGTGATCCAACCAAAACTATTCTGGACAATTTACTTACGATCAATGCAGATTCGTACACTCCGGTAGATTCAACGTTTATGACTACAGGCGAAATTGTTCCTGTAAAAGGAACTGACATGGACTTTACAAGTCCTACAGCCATCGGCTCACGCATTAACAACTACAGCTTTGTTCAGTTGAAAAATGGTAACGGATATGATCACAACTGGGTGCTTAATGCCAAAGGTGATGTAAAACAAATTGCTACTACACTTGAATCGCCTATTACCGGTATTGTTTTGAACGTTTATACGAACGAACCCGGTATTCAGGTTTACACAGGCAACTTCCTTAACGGAACTGTAAAAGGTAAAAAAGGCATTGTTTACAACCAACGTGCTGCTATATGTCTGGAAACTCAAAAATTCCCTGACTCACCAAACAAACCAACATGGCCTTCAGCTGTGCTTCGTCCAGGTGAAACATATAAGAGCGAATGTATCTTCGCCTTCTCTGTAAAGAAATAATATCCTGAAACAGAATTGAAAATCAGCTTTATCAAATATTTGATAAAGCTGATTCTTTTTTAGTTCAGTTTTCCACTTTCAAAAAAAAGAAGTATTTTTATGCTTCAAAACAAACATGTTTTTATAAACTACAAACTATATGGACAACAACACTTTATTGAACGAAGTAATTGCCAAAGCTCAGGTATGGCTAAATGGAAATTACAACGAAGAAACCAAAATTGAGGTTCGTCGCCTGCTCAAAGCAGATGATAAAACAGAGCTGATTGAGTCATTTTACCGTGATTTAGAATTCGGAACCGGCGGTTTACGTGGTATTATGGGCGTAGGAACCAATCGTATGAACATTTATACTGTTGGGGCAGCTACACAAGGTCTGAGCAACTATTTAAAAGCTCAATTTCCGAACATACCACAAATCAGCGTTGTGATTGGATACGATTGCCGCAACAACAGTCGACTTTTTGCTGAGGTTTCAGCCAATATATTTTCAGCCAACGGAATCAAAGTTTATCTATTTGAAGACCTCCGTCCTACCCCTGAAGCATCTTTTGCTATTCGTAAATTAGGCTGTCAAAGTGGTATAATACTTACTGCATCGCACAATCCAAAAGAATACAATGGCTACAAAGCCTATTGGAACGATGGTGCACAAATGATTGCTCCACACGATGAGAACGTGATTACAGAAGTAGAAAAGATTACCAATATTGACGACATTAAATTTAAAGGTAATCCGGCACTTATTGAAATTATTGGCGAAGAAATAGACAAAGCGTTTATTGAAAATATAAAAACACTTTCTTTATCACCTGATGCAATTAAACGCAATAGTGACTTAAAAATCGTGTATACTCCAATTCACGGCACCGGTGTTACATTGATTCCACGTGCATTAAAAGAGTATGGATTTACGAATATTATTCCTGTTCCGGAACAGAATGTGGTAAGTGGAGACTTTCCAACTGTAGTTTCGCCTAACCCTGAAGAACCCGCAGCATTAGATTTAGCGGTAAAAAAAGCAATTGCAACCGACGCAGACATTGTAATGGCTTCCGATCCGGATGCTGACCGTTTAGGTATTGCTGTAAAGAACGACAAAGGAGAATGGGTTTTAGTAAATGGCAATCAAACAGCATTGTTATTTATCTACTACTTAATTCGTCGTTGGAAAGAGCTTGGCAAGATCAACGGAAATGAATTTATTGTTAAAACAATTGTCACTACCGAAATTATCAAACAAATAGCTGAACGCAATGGCGTGGAAATGTTCGATTGCTATACCGGATTTAAATGGATTGCAGCCGTTATTCGTGAAAACGAAGGAAAAAAACAATACATTGGTGGTGGAGAAGAAAGCTACGGTTTTCTACCCGAAGAATTTGCACGCGATAAAGATGCCGTTTCCTCATGCGCTTTGATGGCTGAAATAGCCGCATGGGCAAAAGACAACGGAAAAACATTATTTGAATTGCTTGAAGATATCTATATTGAATATGGCTATGGTAAAGAAAAAGGTATTTCTGTAGTTCGGAAAGGGAAAGCCGGAGCCGAAGAAATTGCACAAATGATGCGTGATTTCCGCACCAATCCTCCTAAAGAGATTGCCGGTTCAAAAGTTGCCATTATTAAAGATTATGAGACGCTTAAAGCAACAAATCTAACCACTGGTGTTCAATCAAACTTAGACTTTCCTACAACTTCTAATGTTCTGCAATACTTCACCGAAGATGGAACCAAAATCTCGGTTCGTCCTTCTGGAACAGAACCTAAAATCAAGTTTTACATTGAGGTACGTGGTGAAATGAAATCACGTGCTGAATACAATGCATCTGATGCTGCAGCTAATATGAAAGTAGAAGCAGTAAGAACGTCATTGGGAGTATAACACTTTATTTTCATTTTAAGAAAAAGGACAAGAAATAGTATCTTGTCTTTTTCTTTTATACATGTTAATTTACGTTAAATGCTTAGAGCTAAACAATAATATTAGTTAATTAAAAAAACATATAAACATACAAATTACTACATAATTTGAAGGATACTTATAAATATAAATAATGCATACTGTATATTTATAGCCAACAAGATGCTTAACATTATTTTCAACACAAAAAACAAATACACACAAAAACGACTTAAAAACAGGCATTTAAAGTACACAAGCGAAATCATTTTTCTTAAAATTTGGAGTTAATAAAATTATTTTGTAAATTTGTAATGAATAAAAAAAGTTGTCATTTTAAATTTACTTTTATTTTTAAGTAAGAAGTTTATCTATATTAAACAAAAAAAAATGATTTCAGAGTAAACATTGTGAAAACAAAATTGTTATTTTAATACAGCTAGTTAACATCAATTTGAAATTCACAAATAGTCACGACACTATCAATCACTATATTAACTTTTTAAAATTACGAGTATGAAAAACGAAAATGAAAAAATCGTATTAAGCGAATTAAACGAAAACCTTAGAAAACTAATGTCAGCCACCTCTTACAAAATTGGTGGATACACATTTGACGTGGAAAAAAGAATTCTTTCCATTGGAAGCGATGCTGTGAAACTCACTCGCAAAGAGTCTTATTTACTTGTCCTGTTTGCAGCAAACATCAACAATTTTTTGGAACGCAAGGAAATGCTTGTTACCATTTGGCTGGAAGACACCTACTACAATTCAAGAAGTATGGATGTTTACATTTGCAAATTACGTAAACTATTGAGCAAGGATCAAAAAATTACAATCATAAACATCCACGGAAAAGGATACAAACTGATTGTTAGCTAAGCAGATAATTTATAATTAAAATCCCCTGAATCAGATTGATTCAGGGGATTTTTTTAATATCTTTTAGGGTGACTTCCACCTCGTAACGATTTAGGGGAACCTTTCCACGAACAACCTAAACAGTAAAGCAAGGTTATATCGAAACCATCCAGAGATTCTTCCGGATGAACCGGTACAATTTCTAATTGATCAGTCACATTTACTAAACGAGTTTCATCTTTTTCATTTTTTACAAAAAAACGATGAATATCACATTGAGGACAACTCAGTTTCTTAGCCATTAATTAAATACTGATAATTTGTTTTAAAACAACAACTGGATTTATCTAGAGAGTGATTTTCTCACGAACATTTTCTGGAAATACTTCTTCAAGTTTCTCGTCTTCACAACGGAAGATACGACCAGGGAACTTATCAAGCCATGACATATTGTGAGTAGCCATAATGACCGTTGTACCCGACAAACGGATATTATATAATAATTCTACAAGTTCATTTCCTGTCTCCGGATCAAGGTTTCCTGTAGGCTCGTCAGCAAGAATCATTTCGGGAGAATTAAGCAATGCTCGAGCAATAACAATGCGTTGTTGTTCGCCTCCTGACAATTGGTGCGGCATTTTATAACCCTTTGCACTCATTCCAACCTGAGTTAACACATTATCAATTTGCTCGATAATAGCCTGCTGATCTGTCCAACCTGTTGCACGCAACACAAAATCAAGATTCTGGCTTACAGTTCTATCGGTCAGCAATTGAAAATCCTGGAACACTATACCTATCTTGCGGCGCAAATAAGGCACTTCGTTCAATTTAAGTTCAGTTAGATCATAACCAAGAACGCCGGCCATACCAGAAGATACAGGAACTTCGCGATACATTGACTTTAATAGTGAAGTTTTTCCACTACCAACTTTCCCCAATAAGTAGATGAACTCTCCGGAATGAACCTCGAGCTGTACATTTTTTAGTACAGTTACATCCTGTTGACAAATTTCAACATCAACATATTTAATTAATAGTTTATTTTCCATGACAATTTCAGATTTCAGCAATTATTTTCAATAAATTACTGCAAATTACTTGTGTCTTTTTTTCAATTCACGAGCTAAATCATCAAGCGAGTAGCCTTTAGATGTAAGCAGTACTATTAGATGGTAAATCAAGTCAGAGGCTTCGTAAATAAAGCCTTCTTCGGTTCCATTAGTTGCCTCAATAACTGTTTCAACAGCCTCCTCTCCTACTTTCTGTGCCATTCGATTTACTCCTTTTTTGAAAAGAGAAGTTGTGTATGAACTTTCAGGCATTTCGTTAAAACGAACCGTAATAAAATCTTGCAGGTATTTTAGGAAAGTGATATCACCTTCATTTTTTTCACCCCAGCAAGTATCAGTTCCCGTATGACAAACTGGCCCAACAGGATGAACTTTTATCAACAAAGTATCATTATCGCAGTCGGGAGTAATAGATACTACATTTAAAAAGTTACCACTTTCCTCTCCTTTTGTCCATAAACGGTTTTTGGTTCTACTAAAAAAAGTCACTTGATTGGTTTCCTGAGTTTTGGCCAAAGCCTCCTCATTCATATAGCCCAACATCAATACTTTTGATGTATATTCATCTTGAATGATTGCGGGTACTAATTCACCCGATTTCTGAAAATCTATATTCATTTTATTGGTAATTTGCTTATCACATTAATAGTTTGCGAAAATACGAAAAATCGGGCGAAATCAGGTAGAAAATACTGAAAAGTTTTGGAATACTGGAAAGTATGGAACACGAAATCCCGATAATGCTTCATTTGCATTTCGGGATTTCGTTAAATACATTGAGAAAACTACATCAATAGAATATTTAACTTTAAACAATCTTTGTACATTTGAGCAGGCCAAATACTCGACTGAATTTCGCCAATATGCGCCTTACGAAGCAAGAACATACAAAGACGTGACTGACCAATTCCACCACCAACTGACAAAGGCAATGTAGCTTCTATCAATCTTTTATGAAAATACAGTTCTTTTCGTTCTTCTTTTCCTTCAATTTCAAGTTGACGCAAAAGTGCCTTTTTATCAACACGAATACCCATTGATGATACCTCGAATGCCATTTGCAAAACAGGATTCCAAAAAAGAATATCTCCATTTAAGCCCGGCAAGCCATTTTCAAGAGTTGACCAATCATCATAGTCTGGTGCACGTCCATCGTGTTTTTTTCCATCGCCAAGAGCACCGCCAATACCAATTACAAAAACAGCTTTATGAATTCTGGTGAATTCATTTTCACGTTCTTTAGGAGTAAGTTCGGGATACAACTTACGAAGTTCTTCGGCATGAATGAAAGTAATTTCGGCGGGCAGACAAGGTTTAATTTCGGGGAAACTCTCCGAAACAAGGTACTCGGTACGTAAAAAAGATGCATATATTTTACGAACAATACTTTTCAAAAAATCGAGATTACGATCATCCGCAGTCATTACGCACTCCCAATCCCACTGATCAACATACAAAGAGTGTAGGTTACCTAACTCCTCATCGGCACGTATAGCATTCATGTCGGTATATATTCCATACCCAGGTTCAATTCCGTAAGTGCCTAATGTAAGACGCTTCCATTTTGCCAACGAATGAACAACCTCAGCTACCGCATCGCCAATATCTTTAATTGGAAAGTTTACAGCACGCTCTGTGCCATTTAAATCATCGTTGATACCTGTGCCCCGAAGCACGAACAAAGGAGCAGTAACGCGACGCAAACGCAATTCGGTAGATAAATTTGATTGAAAAAAATCTTTGATTTTTGCAATACCCATCTCGGTTTGCTTCAGATTAAGAATAGGGCTATATTCAGCCGGTTTAATTAAATAGCTCATGATAATTGAGACGTTTTTTAGTTATTGTTTAAAACAGTAACAAAGATAATCATTACATCATAATTATAGCATTTTAATAGTAAAAATTCTATCGAATAGAACTCACACATTATTTTGTGAAATAAAAAAAGCCATTACTTCTTCAAGTAATGGCTTTTTGATATATTTAATTAATTTTATTTCCGACTATATTCAACAAATGAATAGGGATATGGATTTTTTTCATCGGTTGGAAAATCTTCCCGACTGACTTCGTTCCATTGCTCAAAATCAATCTCAGGGAAAAAAGTATCGGCCTCAAATTCACTGTGAACCCACGTAATATACATTGAATCAACCTTATCAATACATTGCTTATAAACCGTAGCACCACCAATTATAAATACAAATTTCTCATGTTCACAAAGATAGACTGCATCTTCCAGCGAATCTGCTTCAAAATACCCTTCATTAACGCCTTCTGACATTATTGAAGTGAGAACAATATTCTTGCGGTTGGGAAGTGGTCCCTGAGGTAGACTTTCAAATGTCCGTTTCCCCATCACAATGGCGTGGCCGGTGGTAAGTTGTCTAAAATGCTTTAAGTCCGCCGGCAAATGCCAAGGTAGATTGTTTGATTTTCCGATGGCGTAGTTATCGGAAACAGCGGCAATAATCGAAATTTTTGACATAATATATAAATTAAAAGATCTTTTTTTGAATGGTCTTCTTACAGACAGGGTCACAAAACTACAAAAAAAAATGGATAGTTGTTCTCAACTATCCATTAACAATTCTTATATTTAAATACAACCAAAAAGCTATAAAACAATTTAAATTGTTTACACAGCCACAACACCCTTTATATGAGGGTGTGGATCGTAATCTATCAATTCAAAATCTGAAATTTGGAATGAAAATATATCTTTCACATTAGGATTAATTAACATCGTTGGCAACGAACGAAGTTTGCGGGAAAGTTGTAAATTAACTTGTTCCAAATGATTCGTATAAATATGTGCATCACCCAAGGTATGAACAAAATCACCTGCTTTGAGTCCGCAAACCTGTGCCATCATTTTCAATAACAATGCATAGGAAGCAATATTAAAAGGCACTCCTAAAAAGATATCAGCACTACGCTGATAAAGTTGCAAACTAAGCCTTCCATCAGCAACATAGAACTGAAAAAATGCATGACAAGGCGGTAATTTCATAGTTGGAATATCAGCTACATTCCATGCACTTACGATGATTCTACGTGAATCTGGATTATTTTTGATCGTATTTACAACCTCAGAAATCTGATCAATATGACCTCCGTTATAATCGGGCCACGAACGCCATTGATAGCCATAAATGTGACCTAAGTCACCTGTCTCATCGGCCCACTCGTTCCAGATTCTTACACCATTATCAGTCAGGTACTTTATATTTGTATCTCCGTTCAGAAACCACAAAAGTTCATGAATAATTGATTTTAAGTGTAGCTTTTTAGTGGTGAGACACGGAAAACCATCTTCAAGATTGAAGCGCATCTGATGACCAAATACACTGATGGTTCCGGTTCCGGTTCTATCCTCTTTATGCACACCTTCACTAAGAACTCGGTTTAATAAGTCGTGGTATTGTTTCATTTTAAAATCTGGAGTCTAAAGTCAAAAATTCATACTACTGAACTTTTCAACATTTGACAATTAATATAATTTATACGTAGTTTTCAACACCCTGAATTCGGTTCTACGATTAATTTGGTTTACTATTTCCTGTTGTTCCGGCGTCAACTTCATGACATAAGTTTCGTCTAAAATATCATTAATTTTCAGGAATGAGTATTTTTTAGCCAGGGCTGCATCAACCACCACCGGTTTATCTTCTCCATTACCAACAGAAGAAAGACGGTCAGCAGAAATTCCAGCAGAAATCAAGTAATTTAAAACCGACTTCGCACGTTTCTCCGACAAAATTTTATTGGCTTCATTGTCACCAACCATATCGGTATTTGCAGCCAACTCAATGGTTACATTTGGATTATCTTTCAGCAGCTTAACCAAAACCTGTAATCCGGCGGTGGAAGCTTGAGTAAGGTCCCATTTTCCGAATTCATAGAAGATATTATCAATCTTGACTGGTTTTGAAATAGACGAGAGTTTGAAATTTACAGTAAAAGTTTTACTGGCAATTATATCCTTGGTTGTGAGTTTATTTTGTTGATTTAAATACCCACGAGCGGAAGCCATCATCACACAATCAATATCTTTATCAAGTTTTATACGGTACGTTCCATCTTTTTTAGTTTGCACCCGCGAATTTACACCGGAGTTACTAACCAATCGCACTGTGGCATCAGGAATGGCAACCCCTTTCTCATCCGTCACTTTGCCCTCTAATGCATAAGCAAGTTCCGATAACTCAAAGCTCCAAATAGCATCATAACCCTTAATATCTGATCTGTTAGATGACAAAAAACCCTTTTCCGATTTTCCATCAAAGGTAATCCCAAAATCATCTCCACTTGAGTTAATCGGTTCGCCCATATTCTCTACAACCCAGCTATTATCTTTTTGAGGGGTAGCTTTAAATATATCGAGTCCACCATATCCGGAATGGCCATTCGACGAAAAGTACAAAGTGCCATCTTCACGTACAGATGGAAACATTTCATCTCCGGCTGTATTTATCTCCGGACCAAGATTTTGAACATATTTACATTCACCATCAAGCAGTGTAGCCGACCAAATATCTTTTCCGCCCTTACCGTTTTTCGCATCAGAAACAAAGTAAAGTGTCTGTCCATCGGGCGAAAGTGCCGGGTGAGCTACAGAAATTGTAGTATCTGCAAATATTTTTATATTTTTAGGTGTACTCCAGGTTCCTCCCGCTCTGTTCGAATACATAACTTCAGTTCCTGTAACACCATCTACAACACGTCGGGAACGAGTAAAATACATAACCTTACCATCAGAACTAAACGAGCATGCACCTTGATCAGTATTTGCCAAATTTACTTCGGCACCTATTATCTCAGGTTTCTCCCATTTCCCTGTTGCATCTTTACGCGTAGAGAACATGTTATTGTTCGGCAAACCGGTAATTAAATTACTCTTAGCCAACGCTTTCATATTATACTGACGTGAAGATGTAAAAACAAGTACATCAGTACCTAAATAACTTGGGCAAAAATTATCGGTCAGCCGGGCATTAAACAAATCAGCTTTGCGAACAGTGTAACGAGAAGGAACTTTCCTCCAGTTAGGAATATCTTTACATGCCAAAAGTCCATTTTTAGCCACAAGATTTGTACTATCCTTTTTTAAATAAATAGCATAGTTCTTAGCAGCTTCGGCATATTTTCCGCTACGGTGTAAAACTTGAGCATATCTCAGATAAACAACTGTATCGGCATATTTATACCGAATAGCATTAGCATAAGCCAACTCTGCACGGTTATTATTAACTATACGATAACTTTCAGCTTGTTGAAAAACAAGTCGTGACCGAAGTGCTTTTTGGTCCGATGGCACTTGCTGAGAAACCCTCCGGTATAATTCACCTGCAGCAAAATACTCCCCTCTTTCAAAGGTCTTATCTGCCTTTTTTATACGCGATTTCAGGCTGCAACCTTGTATAAAGATAGCAGCTAAAAGTATATAAGTGATTGAGGAAAGTTTTAAACGCATATTTAAATGATCAAGATGTTAGAGCCAAGATATTAGAACCAATGAGCCAAAATGTTAGAATTATTTAAAAAACGGTTTTTTGACATTGATCCTGCATCTATTATTTTAAATCAACTCATGAATAACAAGTCCCGAACGTAGTTTTGGCTCAAACCAGGTTGTTTTTGGGGGCATAATATTTCCTGAATCGGCAATGTCAATAAGTTGTTTCATTGATACCGGATAAAGAGCCAAAGCAACGCGCATCTCACCACTATCAACCCGACTGCTTAATTCACCCAAGCCACGAATACCACCAACAAAATCGATGCGTTTATCGCTACGCAAATCTTTAATTCCCAGCACTTCATCCAAAATAAGATTCGACGAAATAGTTACATCTAACACTCCAATAGGGTCATTATCATTATAAGTTCCAGCCTTTGCAGTAAGCGAATACCACTTGCCCGACAAATACAACGCAAAATTGTGTAATTTATTGGGTTTGTATATGTCAACGCCTTTAAATTCCACATCAAAATTCACTTTTAACTTAGCCAAAAATTCTTCATCAGTCAAATTATTTAAATCTTTTACCACACGGTTGTAATCAATAATATTCAACTGGTTATCCGGAAAACAAACGGCCATAAAGAAATTGTACTCTTCATTTCCGGTATGATTTGGATTAGCTTTGCGTTTTTCGAGTCCAACCAATGCAGCTGCAGCACTACGGTGATGCCCATCTGCAATGTATAGCGACGGAATAGCTGCAAATAATTCGGTAACACGTGTAATGGTTTTTGCATCGTCAATAACCCAAAAATGGTGACCAAAGCCATCGCCCGGAGCCACAAAATCATAAACCGGAGTACCTTTGATTATCTCTGCAACAATCGCATCAAGTTCGTCCTGATGTGGATAAGCAAAAAATACCGGTTCTATATTCGCATTATTCACACGTACATGTTTCATGCGGTCTTCTTCCTTATCCCGACGGGTAAGTTCGTGTTTCTTTATATTTTCATTCACATAATCATCTACATTGGCACAAACCACCAGTCCATATTGTGTTTTCCCATTCATAGTTTGGGCGTACACATAATACTTTTCTACCTCATCCTGCACTAACCAACCTGTCAAACGGAAGTTTGCAAAATTTTCAGCTGCTTTGTCATAGACTTTTTCTTCATGTTCATCGGTTCCACGGTCAAAATCAATCTCTGGTTTAATGATATGATACAACGACATTGGATTTCCATCAGCCTCAGTGCGAGCCTCCTCTGAATTCAACACATCGTATGGGCGTGAAGCCACTTTTTCCACCAGATTTTGAGGGGGACGAATGCCTTTAAATGGTTTAATGATAGCCATAATACTTAGATTATAATTTTATTTTTTTAAGGACACAAATGTACGGAAAAAGTTTGGAAAAGTGAAGTGGGTTAATTTAACAACTAATAGATTAACACACACGAAGTTTTTTATACCTTTGAGCTCAATACTTACACAAAAAGAAAGCCAAGAAATGAAAGAATTTCTCACCATTAGCCTATTAATCATTTCAAATATATTCATGACTTTTGCCTGGTACGGACATTTGAAACTACGTGAATATAAGTGGTTTGAAACTCTCCCATTGATCGTTGTCATTTTGATATCCTGGGGAATAGCTCTATTTGAGTACTTTTTTCAGGTACCTGCAAACCGCATCGGATTCAAGGGAAATGGCGGTCCATTTTCGTTAATTCAGCTCAAAGTTATTCAAGAAGTAATTACACTGATAGTATTCACCATATTTTCGGTAATTGCATTTAAAAATGAGACATTTAGGTGGAACCATCTTATAGGATTCGTCTTGTTAATTTTAGCAGTCTATTTTATATTTAAGAAATAATAAATTTCTGTGCAATCCCATTTTTTGTAAGTATATGTTTTTTTTAGTTACTCAAACTATTCATTATTTATCTATCTTTGCAGTAATGAAAATGAACAAAAAAAATGTTTCGTGTATTTACTACTAACAAAGTAAATTGCATTGAGATTTGTGCTTAAAGTTCAAATTACTAATAATTCATCCAACATGAGAATAATTTCAGCCATCACACTCACCATAATCGCACTATTACTTTCAATTTCGAACACTTATGCAGTAAGAGCTTATCCATTTCCAATAAAAATAACTCAACCCGATGGTACCGAATTAACCATAAAGTTACATGGAGACGAGGGGTTTCACTACGAAACCACAGTAGATGGTTATGCTTTGACTCAAAATTCATCAGGAGTTCGTACCTATGCTCGGTTAGATGAAACTCATGCTTTAAAAAGTACTGACATAAAGGCCTCCGACATAGAAAAACGTTCGATTACCGAAATTGAATTTGTAAAAACACTTACGCCGAATCTTACATTGCAAAAACAAGAAACAGCCACTACTGCTTCAAAGGTAATGCGGGTGGCTGCTTCCAGCAGCAACTCATCACCTCAGAAAGCATACCCTCTGAATGGATCACCCAAATCGCTGGTTATTCTGGTAAATTTCTCAGATAAAAGTTTTGTAACAACAAGTCCGGCCAATTCATTTACAAATTTACTGAATCAGAAAGGATACTCGACAAATGGCGGCACCGGCTCTGCAAAAGACTATTTTCGAGATAATTCAATGGGGGTTTTCGATCCACAGTTTGATGTAGTTGGACCATTTACACTACCAAAAACAATGAGTTATTACGGGGCAAATACTAGCG
>Ga0302215_10000874_pt1 | contig 21936 bp, 11 predicted proteins | sample II_Fen_N3_1_FD_194580 | JGI IMG/M metagenome (GOLD analysis project Ga0302215, IMG submission 194580) | Peat permafrost microbial communities from Stordalen Mire near Abisko, Sweden - II_Fen_N3_1 | ecosystem: Environmental > Terrestrial > Soil > Wetlands > Permafrost | place: Sweden: Abisko... | reverse complement strand
TGCTGAGTCAGATTCAATATATTGTGGTAGCCACTGTGGTAAAATTACTAACAGAGGTAACATCGAAGTACCTTTGACAGGTTTGCTTAAACCAAGACACAGCTATATATCAAAAGCAATGGTTCGTACACTTGGTGGTGCATTCCGTATGGGAATCAACGGTCATGATAAATTCTTTAGTGCAGGTATAGATCCTTCGTACCCTAAAGATTATATTGACAGTATAAATACTGCCGGCGAATGGAAAGAATTTACTTTTGAATTCTCGACAGGGGATTCATTGAATACAAGTCAGGTTATTTTCTTCAACAACGATCATCAAGCTGGTAAAATTGCCTATCTTGACAACTGGCAACTTTTCGTAAAAGATACTATAACTGCTGTTAGCAAAGTAAGTGATAAGTTTGAAAAACTATATATCAACAATGGTAGAATTGTAGCTGAATTTGATGCGGACTATGCTTCACATGCTCAACTTACGGTTTACAATGTTCAGGGCGTTTTAGTTGCTGATGAAAAGTTACAAGCAACTGCCGGACGTAACAAGAAAGTGATGAATGCTACGCTTCCTTCGGGAATCTATATTGTAAGATTGACTCAAAATGGAGAGTCGTCTTATCGAAAACTCAAAAACTAAAACAACTATGACAGAGTCGTCTTTTTGCGACGGCTCTGTCATAATTTTTGATAATACATGGCTAGACAATATAAATGTCCTAGCTTTTTTCAACCTTAGATAAATACGTATTAAGCATCTGTTTTTGAATCTATTTCAACGGCAGTAATTATTAATAATATATGAATAACTCATTTATTTTATCATACCCTTCACGCTTCTTATCAATTGATACATCCTTGTACAATAAAAGAATCAATTTCACACAGATTTATCCTTCCTTTGTTTCTCGTTATGCGATTGATAAAATCAACTCACACATCAACAAATCAATAGCTATCTTGCATTGGTTTAATAAAGCATTTAACTCCTAAACCAATTCAAAAAAAACATAACTCTTATCAAGCTATTGCTTTGTTAAGAGGATTTTCGCGTTATCAACATGCAATTATAATAAAAAAATATATGAAATAATGAAGAAGTATTTTAAATGTTCACTTAACTACTATAGCAAACTGATTGTAGGCTTTTTGATAGGTAGCTTTTTGCTTGCTTCGTGCAGTAATCCTATCGACGAGCTCGCTAATCACGAACCTGTATGGTTAGGTGCTAGTATTTACGACTATCTGAAAAATGATGGACATTTCAATAATTATGTAAGATTAATTGAAGATCTGAAATATACCGAAGTTCTTTCCAAAACAGGAAGTAAAACTCTTTTTGTTGCAAACGATTCAGCATTCAATGAATTTTATAAAAGTAACGAGTGGGGAGTTAGCAGTTACGATCAGTTAAGTCTTTCTCAAAAGAAATTAATTCTCAATTATGGAATGATAAATGATGCCTATTTGGTTGAAATGTTATCAAACTACAATGCCGGAGTTCTGAAAGAAGGTGCAGGTATGCGTAAAGTAACTGCTGTATCGGTACTGGATAGCCTACCTTTTGAGAGTGGCTTCAATCTCCCCAAAAGCTCATACTGGGACTATTATCGAGGGAAAGGCATGTATTTGCTGCAAGATAATACGTTATGGACTACAATGTATTTTACCCAAAAACAACTTGACCAAGCTCAGATTACTAATAACGACTTTAGTTTTATTACTGGAACAACACGTGTGAATAAAGATGCTCACATTTTTGGTATAAAAGTGGTAAAACGGGATATTACCTGTAAAAACGGATATCTGAATGTGCTTGACAAGGTGTTGATTCCACCGATAAACATGGCTCAACACATTTCAAGGAATCCCAAAATGACAGTTTTTTCAAAAATACTTGACAGATTTTGCGCACCATTTTTCGACGAGGTAAATACATTGCTCAATAAACAGACAAATATTCTATTCAATGATTCAATTTTTGTAAAGAAGTATTTCGCCAAAATTGGAGGTAGTTTAAAATACCCAAATGCATTAAATGTGAATACAGATCTCCTGCTTCCTTTCGATCCGGGCTGGAATAGTTACACCCGAAACTCTGTTGGAGCTGCTTTAGAATCGGATATGGCTGCTATGTTTGTACCAAACGATGATGCAATGAATAATTTCCTCAATTCAGGTTCGGGAAAAGTACTTAAAGATCGGTTTGGATCGTGGGATGATATTCCAACAGAAGTTCTACCTCTGTTTATAAAACGACACATGCGCAACTCGCTTGTTGAGTCAGTACCGAGTAGATTTTACAAAATGGTTGATGAAGATAACTCAGCTTTACCTGTAAAGGTAGAAGATATTGTAAAGGTTTTCATTGGTAGCAACGGAGTCGTATTTGAAACAAATAAGGCCTACCCACCAGACGATTACAGCTCTGTTTACGGTCCTGTATTGTTAAGTGCAAACGATGCATCGCAAACATTAAAAACAAAAATATGGAAATGGGCAATAACCCAAAAGGACTTTAGGTTATACCTTAACTCTATGGTAAGCCGCTACAGTTTCTTTGTTCCAACTGATGAGTATTTTACAAATTATATTGATCCTATAGCTTATAGTAAAGATGTTCCAGCTGCTTTAAAATACTGGTACAACACCAAATCAGCATCTGTAAATGCAACCGTTTACAAATACGACAAAGCAACAGGCATTGTAGGCGATTCATTGTCAACAATTACAAATGTCACCTTTATATCCAACAGGTTAGAAGACCTGCTAAATATGCACATTGTAGTTGATGGTGTTGAAACTGGTAAAAACTTTTACCTAACCAAAGGAAATGTGGCTTTGAAAGTAAGTGGAAGTGGTGAAAGCCTTGAAATTCAGGGTGGTGGAAACATTGCATTAAACCAGACAGTAAAAGTTACCAAAGCGTATACACAATCTAATGGTACTACATACTTAATCGATAAGCCAATTCAGTCACCATTACAATCAGTATTCAAGGTCTTAAGTCAAACACCTGAATTCAAATCTTTCTTTGATTTGATGAGTGGTTTCCCAATAGATCCATTAAATAAATTGCCTATTATTTTTGTAAACAAAAGCAATTATTACGGTATTGACTACAATATCAAGTTCTTCAACACTTTCAATTACACTGTTTATGTTCCAACAAACGAGGCTATCCAGAGAGCATTTCTAGCAGGAATAATAAGACCATGGGATTCTCAGGGACCAATTGTCGGTATAAATGATTTACCAGATACTGAGCAAGCTGCCGAAATCATTAAACTCGAACGCTTCCTAAGGTATCATTTTCAAGACAATTCAGTATTCATTGATGGTAAAGCAATTCAAAACGAATATCAATCGGCTACTATGAAACTCGATGATGCTACTTCCAACTTTGGTACATTTAAAAATAAGTACTATAAAATTGGTGTAAATGGTAGTGGAGCAGACTTAACTCTGACTACCGAAACAAATAAATCTGCCAGAGTTATGACTGAAACAGGATTATATAATATAATGACTCGGGATTTTGTCTTCAACAACAAACCATCAACATTTAAAAATATTGATGGTACTGGAGCAGGTACAGATTTTTCGTATTCAAGCATTTACACATCATCAACAGCAGTAATACATCAAATTGATGAAGTTCTTAATTTTAAATAAGAAACAAAGGGAAAGAATCAATTTTGACTTGTTAGCAATAGCTAATTGAGGTCTAAAAAAAATATATGAGATTCAAAACCTACATCAAACATTAAATTATTTACGGATGAAATCAAATTTTGCGATAACCTTTCTTCTCATTTTACTATTGTTCCCAGCTTTAGCAGTCAGTCAAAAGCCAGGTGACGGTTTAACTATACAAGGTACAGTAAGTTCAACTCCCGATGGTCCTATTATTGGTGCCAGTGTTACTGAAATAGATGCAAACAACAGGGTGGTAGGCGGTTGCATAACCGACTTGAACGGACATTACGTTCTAAGGCTCAGAAATACAGAAAACCACATAGCTATCAATTATACCGGGTATGTAAAACAAACTCGAAAAATTGGGACTAATAAAACAATTAACTTTGTTTTAGTTGAAAACACACAAATACTCAATACGGTAGAAGTTGTAGCATCTGTTAAGCACAGTGAAGGTGGCTTCAGTATCCCGAAACGCGAAATATCAACCGCAATGCAAACTCTTGACATGAAAGAGATTGAAGGCCTTCAGGTTTCATCAGTCGACGAAGCGCTTCAGGGACGAATTGCAGGTCTGGATATTGTAGCCAACTCGGGCGATGCAGGTAGCGGAACCTCAATGCGTATACGTGGTGCAAGTTCGATTAACGGAAGCAACCAACCCCTTATTGTACTCAATGGTGTTCCTTACGAAATGCAAGTTGACCCAAGTTTTGACTATGCCAACTCAAATTCGGAGCAATTTGCAAACCTTTTGAGTATTAATCCCGATGATATTCAAGATATTTCGGTGTTAAAAGATGCAGCTGCATCAGCCGTTTGGGGATCTAAAGGAGCAAATGGTGTTATCATGATTACAACAAAAAAAGGGCGTTCGGGTCCAACAAGGGTTGAATATTCATATCGTTACACAGGAACTGTTCAGCCTCAGGGTCGAAAAATTCTGAATGGTGATGATTATACCATGTTGATGAAACAAGAATTTTTCAATCCTCAACAAAGCAGTTCCGCTTCCAATGTAGTTGAATTTAATTACGACAAATCATTCCCAAATTACGAAAACTACAACAATAACACCGATTGGGTGAAAGAAGTGACACAAATTGGGAATATCAGTGACCATTATCTAACACTATCTGGTGGTGGTGACAGAGCAACATATCGTATTTCGGGGGGATTTTTATCGGAAAACGGAACCATCATTGGTCAAAGTAACAGCCGTGTATCTTCCAGATCTTATCTTGAATACAGGGTGTCAGATCGCTTAAAGTTCACTGCTGAACTTTCATATACATATTCAAATTATAACAGAAGCTATAACTTTAACTTCGTTAAAAACGGAGGTGGCGACAGTCCCAACGAAGACCTATCTATTTTGGGTATTGCTTATAAAAAAATGCCAAATGTTAGCATTTATAAACAAGATGCAGATGGCGTAAATTCGAACAGTTATTTCAAAATACCAAATACAACAACACTCGATTGGGATCAAAAATACCTAGCCAATCCAGTGGCATTAGCAATGAAAGCCAAGAACAATGTAAAAAACTATCGTACATTGCCAACTTTTAGACTTCAATACGATTTTACAGATCCTGCAGTACAAACCCTACGCTATAGTATGTATGTGTCGTTCGACATAAACAACGACAAAACTTCGAGGTTTCTGCCCTCCGAAATTGTAAATTATAGTTGGTCTGATAAACACTTTAACAGTGCCGAGAGTGGTGACCACGAAGCTGTGTCTATTCAAACTGATAATAATATCGCCTGGAGTCCAAAATTTAGCAACGAAGATCATAGTCTTTTACTATACGGTTCGTTACAAACAACCGAGGGCCGCTCGAACTATCAAGGAATAAACTCATACGGTTTAATCTCAAATCAGGCAACTGACGCATCGAATCAAGCATATCTTAGTTACGAAGAAACAGGGCGTTCGCACTGGCGTTCAATGGGTCTACTTGCCCGTATGCACTATTCATATAAAGGTCGGTATATTTTTGATGGAACATTCCGCAGAGATGGTAGTACAAAATTTGGAGATGGAAATAAATGGGGAAATTTCCCAGGTATTTCGGTGAAATGGATTGTATCGGATGAACCTTTTATGAAAACAACCACTAATTGGTTGAGTATGTTGGCATTTCGCCCTGGCTGGGGCTTGGCCGGGAATCAACCTGAATTTGAATATCTACACTTTAGCCGCTATGGTAATGATGGTAGTTATGCTGGTATGCCGGTTGAGGTTCCTGTAACTTTGCAGTTAAAAAATCTTCGTTGGGAAACATCTTCTTCATTCAATTATGGCTGTGATTTAGGTTTATTTGGCGACAAAATTCAAGCCGATATGAACTTGTATTTTAAGCGTACCAATGATATGCTCTTTAAATTCGTTGGCATTCCTAACTCATCAGGGTTTGGGGTACTTAACTATCAGAATGCGGGTTCAATGGATAATAATGGTTGGGAAATAAACCTGTATGCCAATAAAGTTATCAAAGTTGGAGACTTTAGTGTTGATTTCAGGCTGAATTTCTCGAATTCGATGAATAAAATTGTCCAGCTCGACCAGAAAATTCTCGACACATACAATGCTAAATATAATTACTTAAATGGTTCGTACTTAACTCGTATTCAGGAAGGCAATTCATTTGGGTCCATTTATGGATTTAAGTACCTTGGTGTTTATCAATATGATAAATATGTAGCCGGATCGCAAGATGATGCTCCCATAGCACGCAATAAGAAAGGAGAAGTTCTTCTCAATGAAAAAGGGGAAACTGTGCCTATGTATTTCAACTATGGCAGACGCAATGGTGGAGAACAGTATGTTTTCAGAGGTGGAGATGCTAAATATCAAGATATGAATCATGATGGAAATATCGATGAGTTGGACATTGTTTATTTAGGAAATTCTAATCCGCTTATGAATGGAGGTTTTGGAACAACATTACGGTACAAAAACCTTTCATGTAATTTTTCTTTTAATTTCAGATATGGCAACAAAATTGTAAACTCAGCCCGTATGTTATCAGAAAATATGTACTCGACAAATAATCAAAGTACTATAGTGAACTGGCGTTGGAGAAAAGATGGTGATATTACATCAATTCCGAGAGCATTGTACAATTATGGTTTTAACTGGTTGGGAAGCGATCGCTTTGTTGAAGATGGATCATTTCTTCGACTAAAATATCTGACTTTCAACTATTCTGTTCCAAAACAAAGTTTGCGGAAGCTACGTATCGACAAAGTGAATTTTTATCTTACACTAAATAATTTGTTCGTACTTACAAAATACTCCGGCGTAGATCCTGAAGTAGGTTATGGCTCGTTTGGAGTAAGTCAAGATTTTGGACAAACTCCACGATCAAAAGATTTAACGCTGGGTATAACAGTTGGTCTTTAATTTTTAGTGATAGATTTTTAAAACTGCATTCTAATTATATCAAATATGAAGAAAATAAAAATATATTTATCGGCTCTTTTGTTACTGGGGCTCACAAGCTGTAACGATTGGCTTGATCTTAAACCTGAAAGTGAAACTATACTTGAGGATTACTGGCAATCTGAATCACAGGCTACCGACGTGCTTGCCGGGTGCTATCGTGGACTTATAAAAGATGGCTGTGTTGAACGTATGATGGTGTGGGGTGAGTTACGTTCCGACAACGTGGCAGAAGGTTACAACATGAATGAGGATATGAAGAAAATTCTCTCAATTAGTATCACACCAACCAATGGTTATGCAGATTGGGGGTCATTTTACTCTGTTATCAACTATTGCAATACATTTTTACACTATGCACCCTTAGTCGTAAACAGAGATCAGAATTTCACAGAGTCAAAATTGCATACACTAGAAGCAGAGGCGCTAACAATTCGTGCTCTTTGCTATTTCTATCTGGTAAGAGCTTTTAGGGATGTACCGCTTATAACAACACCAAGTATCAGTGATGCAACTGACTTCAATCTGCCAAAATCTACTGAACGTGAAGTGCTTGATCAAATTATTAAGGATCTAATTACCGCAAAACAATATGCAAAGCCAAATTTTGGCACAGAAGCATTCACAAAAGGGCGTGTAACTCAAAATGCTGTAAGCGCAATTTTAGCCGATGTATATTTGTGGGATCAACAATACGCAAACTGTGTCACTCAGTGCGATATAATATTGGGTGACAATTCACTTGAATTGGTGAAAGGCAACAATGTAGTTAAGGAAGTATTTTACGCAGGTAACTCTACCGAAAGTATTTTCGAATTACAATTTGATAAAAATACTCAATGGAATAATTCGGTTACGAATCTTTACGGTTTTTATTATTCAACTAATATGGGAAACTGGAGCTACCCTGCGTTTTTAGTTCCCACAGGGAGTTATACTCCTTTTAGATATCAGCCGGCCACTATGAATGAAAGTGCCAGCGATATTCGTGAGATTACATCGGTTAACTACGTTGTAAATGGCAAAGGATATAAGATTGCAAAATATGCTTTAATGGATTATACGGTAATAAACAACGTAGAGTTAGTGACACCTCGAAGTCCAAGTATTACACCTAATTGGATTTTGTATCGTTTGTCCGATGTAATGTTAATGAAAGCTGAAGCCTTGGTTCAATTAAACAGAGATGAAACAGATTTAAAATCGGCACTCAGTTTGGTAAATCAAACATATCTCCGATCAAACTTAACAGCCGATTCGCTTAAGTTTAATAAATATCCTGACAAAGGTTCCATGCAGGATCTTGTGATGCGCGAACGACACAGAGAATTGATGTTTGAAGGCAAACGTTGGTTCGATTTAATGAGAATAGTGAAAAGAACTAAAGACGCAACATCTATTTTGAGGTATATTGGTCCAAAACTCACAGGCGATAATCTTCAAATAAAAAAGATGTCGATTATAGACGCATTATATATGCCTATACAGCAATCGCAAATAGATATTAATCCCAAACTAATTCAAAATCCGTTTTACGTGAACATTGAATCATCAACGTCGAATTAACAAACATTTCTATTATGAAACGAAATATTATTACAAAATCGCTAAACAAAAAGTTGACATTCTTTCTTGTCAGCCTCATAGGAATAATTGGATTATTATCATCGTGTATTAAAGATGAGCCTAGCAATGTAAGTACATTCACTCAGGAAATGATGGGTGAATATCTTAATAATCACAAAGCTGATTATTCTGAGTTTTACAGATTGCTCGATACAACCAAAGTATTAGGTCTTGTAAATGCTTATGGTGAATATACTTTGTTTGCCCCTGACAATGAAGCCATGCAAACATTCTATATCACATCGGGAAAAACATCTTTAAAAGACTTTCCACTCGATGCGCTAAAGAAAATTGCATACGATCATTTAATAAAGGGGTACAAAATTTCGAGCGACAAATTTACAGATGGTTTGATGCCTTACCTAACGATGAGTGAACGTTATGTAGAAACCTCATCAAAAGCTATAGACGGAGCTTATGTCTACTTTATAAATCAAACAGCAGCTATTCTTACACAGAATATATTGGTAAGTAACGGGGTTATACATAAAATCAACAAAGTTCTTGTACCCTCAGTACTTACTCTACCGCAGGCTATAGCTGCCGATAAACGTTTTTCTATTTTCAATGAAGCATTAGTTCAAACCGGACTAGTCGACAAAATTAAGCTACTGCTCGATGAAAGTTACGATCGGAAGAAATGGTTGTATCTAGATGTTAATTATCACCAGGGTAGTGGTTCCAGGGATGAAGTTCCTGAATCGCGCAAATATGGCTATACAGCATTTATGGAAAGCGATTCGACATATATCAATCTATATAATATCCATAGTGTGGCAGAATTGAAGGCATATGCCGAAGCTCATGTTTATCATGAAAATCCGGCTGATGCATCGGTGACTGACATTACCGATCCACGTAATAGTCTGAATAAATTTATTGCTTACCACCTGGCAGACAAGAAATTACCATTTATCAAACTCATTGACATGTACGATACTGACAATATGATTAAAACATATGACATGTATGAATATATTGAAACAATGAACCCAAACACGCTTATGGAGGTAAAAAAAGAAAGAGCAAGCGGTGGTCTGGATTTCATAAACAAATCGCCCGAAACCGGCGAAGCTGTGAGAATAGTAAGTACGTATAAAGACAAAGATGCAACAAACGGCGTTTATCACGAAATTGATAAAATTCTTATATACGATTACCGCGTAGCAGGCGAAATGTCAAGTAAACGCATCAGAATTGATGCAGCCGCTTTCTTCCCTGAATTCACAAACAACAACATGCGTATTTTCGACCGTGCCGTTCCACGTTCGTGGGTATATCCTCCGGGATACATCAAACGCCTCACATTCTCTGAAGGATCGTATTTCTCGTATTCAAACGCTTACGGTGGTTATCTTGATTACCAAAGTGATGAAATTTTCCTTCTCGGGCTCTACGATTTTGAGTTAACTACACCTGCTATACCTGCCGGAACGTATGAAGTTCGCTTCAGCTATCAACCCACAGGGGCACGCGGTGCTGCTCAGTTGTACTGGGACCATAAACCTTGTGGAATTCCATTAGATTTACGTATTGAGGCTAATAATCCACTTGTGGGATGGGTTAAACCTGGCTCGGATCCGGATGATACTTTCGGATACGAAAATGACAAAATGTTGCGCAATCGTGGTTATATGAAAGGCCCCAGCACATATAAAGATGCAATTGAACGTTGGTATGGACTGACAGTTGCTAGAAACAGTGCACAATCGCTACGCCGCATCCTGGGAACATATAAATTTGAGAAATCAGGAACTCATGTTTTTACAGTGAAAGCAGTTCGTGAAGGGCAATTTATGCTCGATTTCCTTGAATTCGTACCTGTTGAAATGCTCGAATCAGAAAACGTTGAGTAAAAAACAAAGTCATAAACGGTTTATTTTTAAAATAATTCTACTGAAAAATGAAACATAAATATATTATAATCAGTGTACTGTTAGCCATTGTATCGTTTACATCCTGCTCTGATGTATGGGATACTCATTATGGAAAAAGTGCAGGTCTGAAAAGTGACTTGAATTTATATGATTACATAAAAACCCAACCAGATCTGAGTAAGTTTTCGCAAATGCTTGATATTGCAGGGTTTGATACGATTATAAATCAACCACAAACGTATACTGTATGGGCTCCGGTTAATAATTCGCTTGAAGGAGTCGATTTGAAAGATACAGCGACTGTAATAGATATTGTAAAAAACCATATTTCGAGGTTCGCTTATGTAACATCGGATATAAAGGAGAAAACAATTTTTATGCTCAATAAAAAGTTCATGATTTTTAAACAAGTAGATAGTCAATACTTGTTTGGAGGAAAAACATTGCTTACTGCAAATACGGCAACTTCAAACGGCATTCTGCATACGATAAACGGCTATATCCCCTACTTGAGTAATATATGGGAATTTATTGGCAGTGCCAACGGGCTTGATTCACTACGGGCATACCTTTATTCGCAAAGCGCTATGCTATTTGATGAAGCTGCCAGTACCGAAATTGGTACTAACAGTCAGAATCAGGCTGTATACGATTCAGTAATTGTATTCTCAAATCCGGTGCTAGACAGAATCGGTCACATTCAAATTGAAGACAGTTTATTTGCTGCTATTTTACCTAATAATACAGCCTGGAAAAAAGTTTATAGTAAGATTAAAACTAATTACAAAACATTATTAAACGATGGCGGAGTTCAACAAAGACTTAACACTCAGTCGGCAATTGTTGAAAATTTAATTTTTAGACTGAAAAGTATTAATACAGAGGCAAGTACTGCGGATTCGCTCACATCTACTTCCGGTCGGACATTCCGTCCATCAAGCTATTTATTTAATGGAGCTCAGAAGTTTGTATTAAGCAATGGTTTGGCTTATGTGACTGACTCATTAAGATTTAAGGCAACTGAATCCTGGCAAAAAAAGATTATTGTTGAAGCTGAGAACCAAAGTTATGGTCGATCATTTCTCAATGCAAGCTTATTTGTACGTTCGGGTTTAGGAAGTGGTTATTCTGTTTCTGATAATAAGTTTCTTACTATTGAACCTACGTCAGTAAGTAAAAAAACACCAGCTTCGGTAATATTCCCAATTCCAAATACTTTATCAGGTAAATATAAAATTTATTGTGTCTTTGTGCCATCAAGTATAGTTAATCCTGATGACAGCCGTCAGTACAAGATAAAATACAACCTGACCTATGTTAACAGTGCAGGAACCCTCGTAAAAGATGCTGCCATTACATCAAAAAATCTAATTTCCACAATTCCGGGAGCAGTATCTGCAACATTTACTACTGATTCACTGGCAATGACTAAAATGTATGTAACAGAAATTAGTTTTCCATTCTGTAATCTATACACCAGCAAATCACTTGTAAGCGACATTACCGTAAAACTTAAAGTTGAAAGTGCAGTTGTAGTTGGCGAAAAGCTTTTATTTGATATGGATATGCGAATCGATCATATCATTCTAGAACCTGTTGAATAAAAGGAAGTAAAAAATTATTAATCAGAGCGTATAAATGAAAAACTATAATTATAGATTAAGAATGAAAGGTATCACTAAAGCAACCAAAAACATCTGTTTGATGCTGCTAGCAGTATGCTACTTGCCTGCATATATGTCAGCAGAAAACAAGTCGGTAAATACACATTCAGTAAGCGGTATTGTTCGTGATGCTTCTACAAAACAGCCAATTAGTGCGGCACAAATCAAATCTTTAAACGGAGATGCATCTGCTGCAACAAACGAGAATGGATATTTCAGTTTGAATACAAATTCAAAAGAAGCAATCCTCATTATCGAAGCGTATAATTACAATACACGAGAAATAGCTGTGCAAGGCAAAGATTCAGTTATAATTGACTTATATAAAAACATTTTCAGCAATTATTCAAAATCGGTTGAAGGTATTGATGGAGCCCTGAGTAATCTTGTTTCTGTATCAGCATTAAAATCAATTGGCAATAATAATCAATCCTCAGCAGTATCTGTCGACGAATATATCCAGGGAGAGGCTGGAGCTGATGTAAGGGTGGTTTCCCGATCAGCTGTTTCGGGTATGGGAGCTTCATTGTTTATCAGAGGATTAAATTCGCTGAATGCGAATGCTCAACCGCTATTTATTGTTGACGGAGTATTAATAAACAGTTTGTACGATGTAACCTCAATACACAAAGGATTTTTCTCGAACCCGCTTGCTAATATCGATGTGAACGACATTGAAAGTATATCTGTACTGAAAGACGGTACATCTGTTTATGGAAGTAAAGCTGCAAACGGTGTAGTTATTGTAAAAACAAAAAGAGGAAACAGCACTGTTACCAAAATCAATCTGAATGTCATTACCGGAATAACAACTATCCCACGTTCAGTTCCGGTTATGGGCAACAACGACTACAAAACCTATCTGACAGAGATTCTAAAAACTTCGGGACTTACAAATAATGAAGTATTGCAGTTACCTTTTTTAAATGATAACCCTCAGCGCACAACATACAGGGCATATCATAACAATACAAACTGGAACGATGAAGTGTATCAGTCTGGTATTTCAAAAAACTACTCGATAAGTGTAAATGGTGGCGATGAAAAAGCCTTATATTACTTTACTCTTGGTTATTTACGCAACGACGGAGTTGTAAAAACAACAGACATGGAACGTTATAACATGCGTTTAAATGGAGACGTAAAATTGACTAATAGGATTTCGTTGGCGGTCAATGTAGGTTTTTCGCGTATCGACAGAAGTATGTTGGACGATGGAGTGGATCAATACACATCACCTACCTGGTTAAGTCTTGTTAAAGCGCCTTTTCTGAATCCATATAACTTTACTTCGCTGGGAACACAAACTACAGATTATACGTATGCCGATGTTTTTGGAATTGGAAATCCGGTTGCAATCATCAATAAGTCAATAAATACAATGAAGCAAAACAGCTTCAATATTACGTTGAAGCCAACAATTAAAATAAACTCGGCATTTACATTGACTGAGCAATTTGATTATAGTTTGAATAAAACAAACGAAGATTACTATCGCCCATATCTTTATACAGCACCTATATTTATTGAAGGATATGGCTATTCACAAAATGCACGGTTTAGCCAGGTAATGCGTAATGTGGCTATCTTTAGTGATACACGGTTGAATTTCTCTAAACAATTCGAAAGTTACAATAAGTTAACTGCATTTGTAGGCTCACGATATGTTATAAACAACTTTGAGTCCGATTATGTTGAAGGACATAATTCGGGATCGAACTCGACTGTTAATTTACTGGGAAGTTTTAAAAACCTTAAAACCGATGGTGTTAACAATATTACGAAGTCACTTTCAAACTATCTGAATGCTGATTATAGTTACGACAATAAATATTTTGTCAATGCAGCAATGTCGATGGATGCATCGTCCAGATTTGGGAACGAAACTAAAGGTGGTATTCAATTATTCGGACAAAGCTGGGGAATATTTCCATCCATGAATGGTGCTTGGTTAATGTCATCCGAAAGTTTTATGAGGAATATAAAGGCTATTAATCTGTTTAAATTTCGTGCCGGATACGGAATGACTGGCAACGATGATATTCAGGATTATCTCACCAAAGTATATTTCTCGTCAATTAGGTTTAACGATGTTGCAAACGGGGCAATCCTGTTAAATATGGCTAACCCGGCCATACAGTGGGAAACAACAGGACGTGCAAATGCGGGTTTTGACATGGGGTTATTCAACGATAGATTAGACATATCGTTGGATGTATATTCATCTGTTACTAATAATCTACTGATATTAAAACAGATGAACGCTATTGCAGGATTAAAATCATACTGGAGCAATGGAGGTCAACTAACGAATAAAGGTATCGAGTTTAGTGTTAACGGGAAATTGCTTGCATTACACAATTTCAGTTGGGAAATGGGCCTAAACATAGGCCATTATATAAACAATATTACCAAACTTCCAGCCGATATTTACAGTTCAGCATCATTGGCTAACGGAGCTTATACAACTCCGGTATTCGATGGCGAAATGCTTAGCGCGGTAGGTAGTGCTGCCGGTGTTTTCTATGGATATAAAACTCAGGGCGTTTTTGCAACCAAAGAGCAAGCCGAGCAAGCCAACCTCAAAATACAAAATAACGATGGTTCGTTTAGTTCTTTCGGAGCAGGCGATGTGATTTTTGTAGACGTGGCTGATAAAAATGGTATAAAAGATGGTATAATCAATGATAAAGACAAACAAATCATTGGAAATCCGAATCCGGATATCTACGGAACAATAACAAACAAGTTTACTTATAAAAACATTTCACTGTCAGCACTATTTACCTACTCATACGGAAACGATATTTATAACTATCAACGTAGTAAAATTGAAGCAGGTTCGAACTACAACAACCAGTCACTGTCTATGCTAAACCGCTGGACAAGCGAAGGCCAAAACACGCACCAACCAAAAGCAGTATTTGGTGATCCAATGGGCAATGCACGTTTTTCGGACCGTTGGATTGAAGATGGTTCGTACTTACGACTTAAAACTCTTACTGCAGCATACAATATTCCAATAAAATCAAATTTTATTGAAGGAATTAATATCTGGGTGTCTGCAAACAATGTATTTACACTCACAAATTACCTTGGCACAGATCCTGAATTTTCGATTAGCAACTCGGTTTTCTTCCAGGGAGTAGATGCAGGATTATTACCATTGAGCAGAAGTTACTTTGTTGGTCTAAAGTTTAATCTATAATCGTATTTTTAAAATTATTGATATGTTGTATCGGACAAAAATAAAATATAAAAGCATGAAAAAAGCACTCAAAATAATGATATTTCTGGTAGTAAGTTCAACGTTGCTTGTGAGCTGTAACGACCTACTGGGAGTGGATTCGAGCAGATTAGTGACTGATAAAGAGTACGGACATTCGCCGAATGACTCACTTTACTCTACATTCGGGATATTATCCAGGCTTCAAAAACTAGCTGATAGCTATGTTTTACTCGGTGAGTTACGGGGCGATTTGTTGGATGTTAGCGAATCTTCAGACATTAGCTTGAGAGAAATCTATTCTTTCGACATTAGCAAAAACAACAAATATGTTGACTTGAATAATTATTACGATGTTATCAACAACTGTAACTACGTGCTGAAAAATCTGGATTCATCCAAAGTAGATGCCGGTCGAAAACTTGAGCTAAGTCAGTATGCTGCCATTAAATCTATCAGAGCATGGACATATATGCAAATTGCATTGAACTTCAAAACTGCAACCTATTACATAGATCCGATTCTTACAATCGAAGATTCAAAAAAAATATATCCGGAATATACAATTGAAGAACTGGCTGATATTTTAATAGCCGACTTAAGTCCATTAAAAGATGTTCCAATGCCAAACATTGGTTCGGTGGGTTCATACAATATATCCTTTTCATACTTTCCAATCCGGTTCTTATTAGGCGATTTGTATTTATGGAAAGGTGATTATCAAAATGCAGCAACAGAATATCACGATTTAATGTTTAAAAATCGTCTGATTGTAAACAAAGCTTATAGTGCTACTTGGCAAACTGTAAACAACACGATAAGTACAACGGCTAATATCAACTGGATGGCTGTATTTTGGGTAGGAAATGGCGAAGTAATTTCTACAATCACCTGTCCAACTCAGTTTGGACAGCGTTTTGATCTGGATAGTCTCAACTATCAGGGAAAGATTGTTCCATCGAAAATTGCACTTGATAATTGGGCCAGTCAAACCTATTTCCTGAATGAAGCTTCAAATGCTCAGGGCGATTTACGTAAATACGGATCGGTATGGCAAAAAAGCAGACTATCGTCAACCACAAATTATTCATCAGAATTTAAGCCCATAGACTTCACCACCGATAAAGACTACAATTACATTCTCAAATATAAATTGTATAATCAAAATGTAGTGATTTACCGCACAGCCCTGCTTTATCTTAGGTATGCCGAAGCAGTAAACCGGTTGAACAAACCAAATCTTGCTTTTGCTGTACTCAAAAATGGGCTCAACAGTACTACTATGAATAACCATGCCATTATTCCCTTAAACGAAAAAGATTCAGTAACAGCTGCATTGATGAATTTTAATGATTTTAGGTTTAATAACAATGTCGGTATTCGTATGCGTGGTGTAGGAAATGCCGATAAAGACACTACATTCTACGTTTTCCACCAACAGGCAAACCTGAAGGACTCGGTACTATATGTTGAGAATTTGATTCAGAAAGAATTGGCATTGGAAACCGCTTTCGAAGGTAACCGCTTTCAGGATTTAATGCGCATTGCGTTGCGTCGCATCAAGAATGGTGAAGGAGATGAATCCTATTTGGCTGATCCTATTGCTGCCAAACATGTGGGCAACGAAGCTGCCACTAAACAGAAATTGATGCATATTGAAAATTGGTATATTAAAAAATAAGAATTATAGCTATCGGTTTTAGTTCCGATAGCTAAGGATAAGAAATAGATACGTGTTTGATGTTCGTAATAATTTTTCAACGGTATTATTAGGTTGTTTTGATTGGTTGAGATCGACTTGGTTGCTTTGGTTGGCATATCAAGTCGATTTTTTTATATACCAGTTTTACATTTGCTGTTGATGTAAGAAGTTGGACTCATAGGAATCTGCCTGATTAAACTGGATAGTCACACCCATGGAATAATTGATTCGAGTTTATTTTGTTGCGTGTATATGATTATGAATGAGCTATATATATGCTTCTGTGCACATCATAGAAATGTTTGAACTTGAATTTATATGAAGAAACAATCAAATAATCAGGAAGAATTTAGGTGACAAAATATTTCAATTCGTACAGCAATGGCCGAATTTGTCATAAACTGACCAAAAAACAAATCATTTTGTTCATAACGGTAATAGCTATTCCTTTTTATATAACTTTGTGCTACAAACTTTGAATCTAAAAACATTTATTAGCCTCAGAGAATAGAAATTTCAGACAAAAAGCAATACATATGAATATAAAAAAAATAGCAATCCTGCTCATAGGTCTTTGTGGATTTGGATTTGCCTCGGCACAATACAGCCATTTTGATGCCTCTGTAGGATTACAACATGGCGACATTACCACTGCCGACATTGATAATGATGGCGACCTTGACATTATTGTGAGTGGTATAAATACGGAAGGTGGCGTTCAGGTTTCCAAAAATTACATTTACATGAACAACGGCGGAGTGTACGAACTTCAGGGCACTACCACCGGAGCAACTTATTACCAAAATCCCATTTTTGAACCGGATGTGGCAGACCCATCTGTCATCCGTGGCGGTGATGGTTGGTTTTATGCTTACGGAACCGAAAACACCTGGATTGATGGCGTTCATCATTTAGTACCGGTTATAAAATCAAAGAATTTGGTTCAATGGCAATTTGTGAAAGACGCATTTATCACTCGGCCAACATGGAAAACTGCGGGAGGTATTTGGGCACCCGATGTTACTTTTATGAACGGAAGGTACTATATGTATTACTGTGTGTCCACTTGGGGCGATACCAATCCTGGCATCGGACTGGCCATTTCCAATTATCCTTATGGTCCATTTACCGATCAGGGAAAAGTATTCGACTCCTCTACCATTGGCGTTTCAAATAGCATCGACCCTTGCTTTTTCCAAACCGGAACGGGCGATTCCATCAAATCCTACCTTTTCTGGGGTAGTTTCAGCGGTATTTATGGCATTCAGTTGGGTGCCAACTACAAAACCACCGTTGGCGAAAAGTTTAAGATTGCCGGAAACGCATTCGAGGCATCGTATATTCGCGAAAAGGACGGTAAGTTCTATTTCTTCGGTTCGTTGGGCAGTTGTTGCGATGGTGCAAATAGCCAATATCACGTAAATGTGGCTGTGGCAACAAACATAAAAGGCCCATATTACGACAAAAATGGCAACACAATTATCAACGACGGTCAGGTTGGCACTCCATTTCTTGCTGGCAACCAAAGCATTGGTTGGGTTGGGCCGGGACATAATTCCAAAATTGTGACAGACGACGCAGGTGCCGATTATTTCCTGTACCATGCTATCGACTTGACTAAACCAACATTACCCGGCGGTGCAACCCGCCGTCCACTGATGATGGATAAAATTAGTTGGATAAACGGTTGGCCGGAAATTCCGGGGGGTATTCCAAGCAAAGGTTTACGTTCTGTACCGACTATTAATAATTGATTGACTGTACTTTCTGAAAATTTAATGAAAAAGAGTATCATTTTTATTGCAAGTTGCTTGATAGTTTCTGTCATTATTGCTCAGACGTCAACCACCAAAGCTAACTTGGGTCAAGCTGCAACTTCTAACGTTATTACACCTGGAACCTTGGCCGACATTAAGTTCGGCGATTTGGATGGTGACGGATACATGGACGTTATTTTCAATGGAAAAAGCAATGCCGAACTGGGTCGAGGAATAGCCATGAACGACGGAGCCGGAGTCTTCACCCGGTCGACCTTGGATGTTACTGCTGCCACTGTTTCGTGTGGATTTGCCGATTTCGACAACAATGGTTTCTCCGATTATTATGTGTTTGGTAATGGGCTGAATGGTAGCGCCATTTTCTTTCAGCAGGCTGATGGCACATTTACCAAAGACCAATCGTCATTTGCTGCATTTAACTTGATTGATGCGGATGTAACCACTATTGATTTCAATAACGACGGACACATTGACTTGTTTGTAAGTGGCTGGGACGATATTGCCAAACAGCGATTTTCGGCAATTTTCATAAACGACGGCACAGGTAAATTTGCTGCATTGGCACAACCCAACCTGATACAAAAAGGCTATGGATCTTCTGTTTGGGGCGATGTGGATGGTGATGGTTGGTTAGATTTACTTCTCAATGGCGATGGAGGCGCCAATGGCGAAACTAGTTCGGATATTTACCGTTTGTACAAAAATAACAAAGGGGTGCTGGAATCGAAAGCTACTTTCAACGATTACCGCCAAATTAGTGTTGGTGATGGTGCCCGCATGGTGGATTGGGACAATGATGGTAAGTTGGATGTTATCCTCACAGGTTGGAGTAAAACCAAGAGCCGCCAAGCTACCACTCTATTTTTGGGGAGTGATGCTGCCAATTTTGTGTTTGCTGAAAGCGCGCTTAGCAATACCGATTTTCCGGGTGTGTCGGAAAGTAGCATCGAAACAGCCGACATAAATAACGACGGTCGTATTGATTTATTGATTACTGGATTTAATGGTAGCCAGACCACGCAAGTTGGGAAATTCAACCGTAATATTTGTGGATTTTACCTCAACCAATCGTCGGTGTTCAATACAAAACCCGGCGTATGTAGTGGTTTGGCACAAGTTATTGGTAAAAATGGTGACCATACAACAGTGACACTGAGTTGGAATGCTGCTGTCGATGATAAAACTCCACAAGCTTCAATTACCTATAATATCTCGTTGAAAAATAAGACAACCGGCAAATGGCTCTATAATCCAATGGCCGTAATGATTGGTACAACCAACGGTTGGCGGCGAATTGCCGCAATGGGAAATGTGTTCACCAACCGCAAATGGGTGCTCAGCGATTTGCCCGAAGGCACTTACGAATGGACGGTACAGGCCATCGATGCTAATTTTACCGGAGGAATGTTTATTACTGCAAAGTCATTCACCATTTCGCCAACTGGTATCGAAGAAATCCTTTCGGGTGTAAATATTGGCAAAGTTGATGGAAAACTGCAGATTGACAATAAAAATTCTGATCTTGTAAGTATTTCGATATTCAGTACCACGGGTGGCATTATTAAGCAATTGAAAGTTGATGGGACAGCTTCAGTGTCGCTACAGCCGGGCATTTATATTGTAAAAGCTAACGATGGAGTAAAAAACAGGATACAGAAAGTGGTTTTGTAAAAGTTGACTTTTTAAAATAGAAATGAAGCCGTCTCAAATGCCAAATGCGCATCTTGAGACGGCTTTATTAATTTTCAGACGATGGATTTATATTGGTTTTTTACAAAATCTTTCGGTAGAATTCCAAACTGATTTTTGAAACATTTTGCAAAGTATGACGAGGTATTAAAACCCACCATAAAACAGATTTCGTTAATCCGTGTTTCGCCATCTTGCATAAGTTTTACAGCCTTCTTAAGTCGTGCCAGACGAATAAAATCATTGGGTGTCAGACCCGATAAGCCTTTTACTTTGCGGTACAGATTGGAGCGGCTCATGGCAATTTCCACGGCCAAATCATCTACCGAAAAGTCCACGTTCGTAATATTATTCTCAATGATATTGGTTATCTCGGACAAGAATGCCTCGTCAGCTTTATTTCTTCCAATGCTGCGGATAGGTGTCAACGGCAATGTAGCCAGACTTTGTCGCAGTTTCTCACGGTTTTCGAGCAGATTGATAATTTGCGCTTCCAGATGTTCAACCGAAAACGGTTTTTCAATGTAGGCATCGGCACCATGTTCCAGCCCTTCGATTTTATATTTTATATCTGTTTTTGCTGTCAATAATACAACCGGAATGTGGCTATAAAGCGTATGCGTCTTTACAAACTGACAGAGCTCCATTCCGTCCATTTCGGGCATCATTATGTCACTGATAATCATATCCGGTGCAAAATTATCCAATATTTTTACGGCTTGTTTGCCATCTGAAGCAGACATGACAGAATAATTCTCACGGAAATAGGTGACCAGGAATTTGTTCATCTCTTCGTTATCCTCAACAACCAAAAGTGATGGTAATTCATCGTTTGGATAGGCTGTTTGCTGATCTTTGTTCTGTACTTCAAAGTCAGTGACGATAATATGTTCTGGAAGTTGTAGTTCGTCAACCGATTCAGGCTTTATGTTTAAGTGCAACGAAAGGTTGACCGTGAAACGTGTAAGTTCATTTTCAATACTTTCTACTGAAATATTTCCGCCATGTATATCCACCAAAAGCTTTACAAGTGCCAGTCCTATACCTGTTCCCTTATTCTGTTTTTTATCTTTTTTAATCTGATAAAATGGCTGGAAAATCTTTTCTTTTTCCGAGTCATGAATACCATCGCCATCGTCAACAACCTGAATTTCGAAGTGTTCGTTGCTATTTTCATGAGTGATTAATAATAGGTTCACCTTCGTCTTTGCATGTTTAATGGCATTC
>Ga0302215_10000873_pt1 | contig 21947 bp, 15 predicted proteins | sample II_Fen_N3_1_FD_194580 | JGI IMG/M metagenome (GOLD analysis project Ga0302215, IMG submission 194580) | Peat permafrost microbial communities from Stordalen Mire near Abisko, Sweden - II_Fen_N3_1 | ecosystem: Environmental > Terrestrial > Soil > Wetlands > Permafrost | place: Sweden: Abisko... | reverse complement strand
AACATCCAGCAATTTAACGGTCAGTCGATTATTCAAACAATGTTTATCAGGGGAAATTTTAAAGGCGCAGAAATCGACAACACGACCGAGCCCGAAATGAAAGCATGGATTGAAGTACTCCAACAGATTCGCCCCCGTCTTGTAATGATTTACACCATCGCCCGCGACACGCCAGCCAACGATCTTCGAAAAGTTTCGACCGAAGATCTGGAAATAATTGCTGATCGGGTCGTAAAAGAAACCGGTCTCGAGGTTCAGGTAAGCGGATAGGGGAAGAATGGAAGACACGGAGGGAGTGAAAGAGAGAAAAGGAAAACATATAAAAACAAATTCAATTTAAACACAACTATTATTAAAGATGAAAATGAAAATGCGATTTTTGATTTTACTGCTGGTGCTGTTTACTTATACCACTTATGCGCAACTTGTTGAAAACAAACAGGGATCGCTGGTGGAGTATGTCAATCCGCTGGTGGGCACAGATTCCGATTATGCTTTATCAAACGGGAACACTTACCCGGCTATTGCACTACCCTGGGGAATGAATTTCTGGACCCCACAGACCAACAAAAACGGAAACGGCTGGGGCTATATGTATGACGATGTGAAAATCAGGGGTTTTAAGCAGACACACCAACCAAGTCCCTGGATCAACGATTATGCTGCCTTTTCACTTTTCCCCGAGACAGGAAAACTGATTACTGATGAGAATGAACGCGCTTCGTGGTTCTCGCACAAGGCTGAGATAGCAAAACCTCACTATTACAGGGCTTACCTGTCGAATTATGATGTGGTTACCGAGATAACACCTACCGAACGTGCGGCGCAATTCCGCTTCACCTTTCCAGCATCCGATTCGTCTCACATTCTGATTGATGCTTTCAGCAAAGGCTCAATGGTGAAGATATCTGCTTCGGAAAGGAAAATCACGGGCTATTGCCGGAATAACAGCGGTGGTGTTCCCGAAAACTTTCACAATTACTTCGTGATTATCTTTGATAAAGATTTCGCCGAAGTTACAACATGGAAAGACAGTGTTTTAACTGAAGGCAGTTCATTTGCTGAAGGAAAACATGTAATGGCAGCGATCACTTTCAAAACGAAAAAAGGAGAGATTGTCAATGCTCGTGTTGCCTCATCCTTTATCAGCCCCGAACAGGCAGAACTGAACCTAAGCAGAGAAATTGGCCAAAGCACTTTCGATCAAACAAAAAGCAAAGCAGAAGCTGCCTGGAACAAAGAACTTGACCGTGTAAAAGTTGAAGGTGGAACGGTTGACCAGAACCGCACTTTTTACACAGCACTTTACCGCACGATGCTCTTCCCACGTAAGTTCTATGAACTCGATGCAAATAATAAAGTGGTTCACTATAGTCCTTACAACGGGAAAGTTCTTCCCGGATACATGTTCACCGACAATGGCTTCTGGGATACTTTCCGTGCCGTATTCCCCTATTTCACGTTGATGCACCCCACACTCAGTTCACAGATCATGGAAGGTTTGGCAAATACTTACAACGAAAGTGGCTGGCTTCCTGAATGGGCAAGCCCAGGTCACCGCGATTGTATGGTCGGATCAAACTCGGCGGTCAATATCGCAGATGCTTACCTGAAAGGAATTCGTGGTTTTGATATCGCAAAATTGTATGAAGCCATTCAGAAAAACACTAATAATGCCGGACCACTAACCTCTGTTGGTCGTTTTGGTGTTGAATATTATAACAAGCTGGGATATATCCCCTACAATGTAAAGGTAAATGAAAATGTAGCCCGGACTTTGGAATATTCATTTGCTGACTGGTGCATCTCTAAACTTGCAAAAGATTTAGGCCGTCCGCAGGAAGAGATTAAGCTTTTCGAAAAACGCGCAATGAATTACAAGAATGTATTCGATCCCTCTGTTAATTTTATGCGTGGCAAAAATGAAGATGGCACTTTCCAGTCTCCTTTCCGTCCTGACAAATGGGGTGATGCCTTTACCGAAGGTTCAAGCTGGCACTGGACATGGTGCGTATTCCACGATCCTCAGGGATTGGCAAATTTGATGGGTGGCCGCGAAAAGATGGCGGAACGTCTCGATGAAATGTTCGTAGCTGCACCTACTTTCGATTGCTCTTATTATGGTGGTCAGATTCACGAGATCACCGAGATGCTCATCTCCAATATGGGCCAGTATGCGCACGGAAATCAACCAGTTCAACATGCCATTTATCTCTACGACTACATTGGTCAGCCATGGAAGGGACAATATTGGGTTCGCCAGGTAATGGACCGTCTCTATAATCCAAATCCTGATGGTCTTTGCGGTGACGAAGACAACGGGCAAACATCCGCATGGTATGTCTTTTCGGCAATGGGTTTCTATCCTGTAGCCCCGGGAACCGGAGAATATGCATTCGGATCGCCTTTGTTTAAAAAGGTCACCCTTACCCTTGAAAACGGAAAGAAGTTTGAAATCGATGCTCCACTGAATAATACGGAGAATGTTTACGTCAATAAAATCTCCCTCGACGGGAAAGTGTATGGTAAAAACTACATTACACACAGCGATTTATTGAAAGGTGGAAAATTACAGTTTGACATGACAAAGACCCCGAATAAAACACGTGGTACTTCGCCAGAAAGCTTCCCTTATTCGTTTTCGAATAAGAAGAATTAATTCTTTCAACTAAAATAAATGCCCTTCAGGTGACTAAATTACTCACCTGAGGGGCATTTTGTTGTTCTGAACTTTGGTTTCATTGTCCAAAGCAATGGCTTTAATGTTCAAAGCATCGGCTTTATGGTTCGAAACTTCGGTTTCATGTTGTTCCGAACACCAACTTCGGAGTTCAGAACCCCGGTCTTATCTTAAAAAGTATCGGCTTCGGAGTTCAAAGCATCGGACTTGTGGTTCGGAACTTCGGTTTCATGTTGTTCCGAACACCAGCAGCGGAGTTCAGAACCCCGGTCACGTATTAAAAAGCATTGGCTTCAGCGTTCAGAACTGCGACTTCATTGTTCGAAACCTTGGCGTCGTGGTTCAGAACAGCAATTTGGATATTCAGAAGGTGAAAGTTTCAGTGTAAATCTTCAGATTTTCAGCGAAGCATGATCCCCGTCCCCATTCTTCCGGTTTTAATCCCGTCGCGACGTGCGGAGAAAAACCGATCCGGATCTGAAAAGGTGCAGGTTCGGGCGACGTCAATCTGTTCCGCCGGAACTCCGGCTTTTATCAGCTGTTGATAGTTGGCATTCCAAAGATCGAGTAATTTTTTGCCCGCTTTGTCAGGATTTGAAGCAACATAAAATTCCGGGTCAAATTGCTTCCAGACCTCCTCCCCGACTTCGTAAACCTCGGGACTGATGGAAGGTCCAATTCCAGCGATAAGATCCGATGGATCGGTTCCAAATTCCATTATCATTTTATGAATTGTCACGAATACAATGTTCTGTATCGTTCCACGCCATCCGGCATGAACAGCTGCAACCACTTTTCTTTTTGAATCGAAAAGCAGAACCGGCACACAATCTGCCGTTTTTACAGCAACACAAACACCTTGAAGATTCGTGATAACGGCATCCGTTTCATTTAGAAAATACTTTTGCGGTTCCTTTCCTAAATCAAAAAAACCGTTAGTGATGGTTTTAACAGTTGCAGTATGTGTCTGTTTTGGAAAAATAAGCCGGTCTGGATTAATCTCCAGTGCCCCACAAAGTCGGATCCTATTTCCAATCACATTTTCAGGAATATCACCCGAATTAAATCCCAGATTTAAAGAGCTGTAATTATTAATGCTGCAACCACCAACACGTGTGGTTGAGAAATGAAACAACTCCGAAAACTGGCTCAGGTTGGCAAATTGGAAAACAGGTAACTTATTTTTAGCGACAGATATCATAGTTCGATTAGCTACATTTACGTTAAATTCGCTGCCAATTTACAAAAGTTCCGGTTGGGACGATCAAAAGATCAAATATGGAAATCGAAATTCTTCAGCTCACCGAAGGGGCAAAAAAGGCCAAGGGGCTTACCGTCGTGATCGATGTCTTCAGGGCATTTTCGACGGCTTGTTACGTTTTCGCCGCCGGTGCTGACAAAATCATCCCTGTCGAACATGTGGAAGAGGCTTTCGAACTGAAGAAAATTCTGAAAGATGTGGTGATGCTGGGCGAACGGAACGAGCGGAAAGTACCCGGTTTCGATTTTGGAAATTCTCCAACTCATATTATGAATCAGGATTTCAGTGGAAAGACAATCATCATGACAACCAGTTCCGGAACGCGCGGAATTGCCAATGCAAAGCTTGCAGATGAAATCATCACAGGAAGTTTTGTCAATGCTGAAGCCATCATCAGCTACATCCGACAGAGAAATCCGGCAGAATTAAGCCTGGTTTGCATGGGGTACGAAGGTCGTTACCCGACACAAGAGGATACTTTTCTGGCCGAATATGTGCGCGACCGGTTGCTGAATAAAGAGACGGATTTCGAAAAGATGAAGCAAATCCTCCGCACTGGCGACGGGGCCCGGCTGCTCGATCCTGCCAATGATGAATGGTCTCCTGCATCCGATTTTGAACTTTGTCTCGATCCCGATCGTTTTAATTTCGTTTTGAAAATTGAAAAACTGCAGGATTTTAATTGGTTGAAAAAGATTTAACCCTTCGAGGCTTTTCAGCCGCTCGAAAGGATACTAAAAAGATATAAAATGAAGCATTACAACTTTGATGAAATAATAGAACGACGCGGTACCGACTGTGTCAAATACGATATGCTCGAAGAAGTCTTTGGGAATAGCGATGCCCTTCCACTTTGGGTAGCCGACACCGATTTCAGGGTGCCTGACTTTATCCTGGATGCTTTGCACCAGCGGATGGATCACGAAATACTGGCTTACTCCTACCGTCCCGACAGTTACTTCGAAGCCATTATCAACTGGCTGGATCGCCAGCACGGTTGGAAAATAGATAAAGAGATGATCACATCAAGTCCGGGTGTCGTTTCGGCAGTCACGATGCTGATCATGGCGCTGTCGGAGCCAGGGGATAAAGTGATTGTTCAACCTCCGGTTTACTTTCCCTTTTTCACAAGTATAAAAGGTTCGGGAAGAAAAATGGTTGAGAATCCGTTGATGCTAAAAGATGGAAGGTATACCTTCGATTTTGAAAACCTTCGAAAAATCATCGATCCACAGACCAAACTTTTGGTCTTATGCAGTCCACATAATCCGGGAGGAATGGTCTGGAAGATGGAGGAACTCGAAGAGCTAAGCAGTATTTGTACCGAAAATGGTATTGTGATCATCTCGGATGAGATTCATGCAGATGTGGTTTTCACCGAGAACAAACACATTCCGATTCCACTGGTGTCGGAAGAAATCGCGATGAACAGCGCCGTTTTGATGGCCGCCAGCAAAACCTTCAATATTGCCGGACTTTCGACAGCATTCGTGATTATCCCCAATAAAAAAATCAGGATAAAGTACGAAAGGGTTTTGCATACAGTGCATATCGACAGTGGCAATATTTTCGGGAATATCGCGACAGAAGCAGCGCTTAAAAACGGATACGACTGGCTTTCGCAGCTAATGATCTATCTTGAAAACAACTACAATTTTCTGGAGACGTTTCTGACAGCCCGGATGCCGCAAGTAAAGATCATGAAACCAGAAGCCACATTTTTGGTCTGGCTGGATTTTTCCGCCTATCATCTCACTGAAAAACAATTAGGCAAAATACTGATTGATGGTGGTGTAGCGTTAAACAACGGGAGTAAATTCGGAACAGGCGGCGAAGGTTATTTCAGGTTAAATTTTGGCTGCCCAAGAGCAATCCTCGAAGAAGGATTGATCAAAATTGAGAAGGCTTTGAACCACCGGGGTTAAATTAATAAACAAAAGAAGCGACCTTCCGTTAATTGGGGATGAAGCTTCTTTTGACCATCTTCCTTATTCATTTATCCTGCTTGTTGTCTGGGCAACCAAATAAAGAGACGAAAGCTGTTGCAGCCGATACCATCAGTACCGCCAATGAAAGGTTATCCCGGCAAAACTACAACCTGCCAGAAATTCAAATAACTGCCTATCGCACATCCGGTGAGCTTAAATCCACAGCCGGATCAGTTTCGGTGATTTCAGCCGATCGGCTTGAAAATTCAGCAGTAAACATTGTTTCTTCATTATCAACGGTTCCGGGCATTGTAATGCAGGAAGGAACTTTAGGGACTGTCAAACTTACATTGAGGGGAATCGGTTCACGCTACCCTTACGGAACAAAGAAAATCAAACTGTTCTTTGGCGACATCCCGATGTATAGCGCTGAAGGGGAAACTACCTTCGACGATATAAACCCGGAATACCTAAGCCGGATTGAAGTTTTGCGAGGACCAGCTTCGAGCATTCATGGCGCCTCGTTGGGCGGAACAATCATTCTCTATCCCCGAAGAGCGGAATTTAACATTGAAGAGATTAAACTGAACAGTTCGATCGGCAGCTACGGATATTTCAAAAACGGCGCTAGTTACTCAAACGGAACACCTAAAAATGATTTGCTGATCGCACTTTCCGGCATTCAATCGGAAGGATATCGCGAAAACAATAAATACAATCGCAACTCCTTTTTTATCAATCAAAATCAGCTCTTCAGCAAAAAGTTGTCAGGCAACCTGGTATTATCGGGATCAAAGATCAGGGCGCAGATCCCAAGCTCGATCGATTCTGCCACTTTTGCAAATCACCCTCAAAAAGCTGCTGCCAACTGGCTAAATACAAAAGGATACGAACATCCAGACCGGATTTTCGCAGGATATAGTCTGCGCTATCAAATGCCCAGGGATTGGGAATTTTCATCTTCCGTATTTCTGAATTCAAGAAAAACGGAGGAGAACCGTCCGTTTAACTATTTGGATGAATCGGGATTTGCCTATGGCGGACGTATTTTAAGTCAGCACACGAAAAAACAAGGAAGTACAACCCTTCATTTCCTCGCAGGAACCAATCTTTATTTTGAAAATGTAAGAAGTTCCCTGTCCGAAAACATTGGCGGAAAAGGAACGAAAGGAGTTCTTCAGCAAAAAGGGAAAGAATCGATTTATCAGACAGATCTGTTTACCCAACTGGAAGCCAAAATAAAGCGAATAACAATTACAGGAGGTGTCAATTTCAACCTTTCCGGCTTTCAGTACATCGATCAGTTTACCTCCGATACGATCAACCAGTCGGGAAATTATAACTTCACATCTATCCTGGCACCGCGTCTCTCAATATCATGGAATATACTGAACGATATTTATTTCTATACATCCGTGAATAAAGGGTTTTCCATTCCATCACTTTCAGAGACTTTAAGCCCGCTCGGATTGATTAACCGGGATATTAAACCCGAAAAGGCATGGAGTTTTGAAGGGGGATTCAGGGCAAGTCTGCTAAACCATGCCACTTTTATTGACCTCGCATTTTATTACATGCGTGTGACCGACCTGATTGTTCCCAAAAGAGTGGCAGAGGATGTCTATGTTGGAATGAATGCCGGATCTTCACTTCACAGAGGAATTGAAGTGACATTACAACAATGGATTATTGGTCGTAAAAGAAGCGATACAGACAGACATTTTGCATTAATTGCGAACCTGAACTATGCAACCAACCGCTATAATTTTCAGAATTTCACAGATAACAACATTGATTATTCGGGTAATAAATTGCCCGGAATGCCGGATCAAACCTTTTCCGGGAGTCTCGATTTAAAGACACCGATTGGTTTCTATACACAATTTGAGCTAAACACTTCGGATAAAATTCCGTTGAATGACCTCAATAGTCAATATTCGAAAGGATGGCTTGTGATGAGCATGAAGGCTGGGTATATCTTTGAGATATTTAAGAAACTTCGAATTGATGTTACATTGAAGGTCAATAATTTAGCCAATGAAAAATATGCCTCAATGGTCGTTGTCAATGCACCTGGAACTGCTTCACGGCCGCCACGCTATTTTTATCCCGGTTTACCGCGATGGTTCACCTGTACCCTCAATCTAACCTATCAGGATTTCAAAAAATAGCAAGCCGACCAGCCATCATTATCTGTTATTTTTTGAATGTCCATTCAGATCCTTCTTTGGTATCCTTTATTTCGAATCCCAACCCGGTAAGACTATTTCGTATTTTATCAGAGGTGGCCCAATCTTTATTCTGTTTGGCTTCAATTCGGAGATTTAGCAATAAATCAACAACATCGCCCAATACTTCATTATCAGCGGATTCGCCCAATGAAGTTTCGGATTTGAATCCAAGAATATCGAAAACAAAATCGTTGTAGAGTTTTTTCAATATTTCGAGATCCGTACCATTTACAGAAGCGTTGCCGTCATTGATCGAATTGATCATTTTAACGCCATCGAACAGGTGTGCAATCAGAATTGGCGTGTTCATATCGTCATTCATTGCAGTATAGCACTTCTCTTTGAGTCCGGCCACATCAACGGAAGAGTTTTCTGCCGGTTTAAGCTTATCAATAAGAGCGGTTGCTGTGATTAATCTTTCCAAACCTTTTTCGGCAGCTTGTAAAGCTTCGTTCGAGAAATCGAGCGGACTCCGGTAATGCGCCTGTAGAATAAAAAACCTTATGCAAATGGGTGAATAAGCCTTCTCAAGCAAGGGATGAGTTCCAGAAAAAAGTTCATCGAGCGTAATAAAATTCCCCAACGACTTACCCATCTTCTGACCATTAATTGTGATCAGGTTATTGTGCATCCAGTAGTTAACCGGCTCGTGTCCAAAACATGCTACACCTTGCGCAATTTCAGCTTCGTGATGCGGGAAAAGCAAATCGAGTCCGCCACCATGAATATCAAACGGTTCGCCAAGATATTTAGTGCTCATTGCTGTACATTCTGTATGCCAGCCAGGGAAACCCTCACCCCACGGAGATGGCCAATGCATGATATGTTCTGGTGAAGCTTTCTTCCACACGGCAAAATCCAGTCCCGATTTTTTCTCACTCTGGGCATCCAGGTCCCGGGTATTGGTATAAAGATCTTCAATTTTCCGTCCTGATAGTTTGCCGTAAGGATGAACCGCCGCATATTTCTCCACATCAAAATAGACCGATCCGTTTATTTCGTAAGCAAACCCCGATTCAATCATTTTCTGAACCGCTGCAATCTGCTCAATGATATGTCCTGAAGCGGTGGGCTCAATGCTTGGTGGCAATACATTCAACTGCAACATATTCCGACGGTAACTATTCGTGTATAACTGAACAATCTCCATAGGTTCAAGCTCTTCAACTTTTGCCTTACGGGTAATTTTATCCTCACCTTCATCAGCATCATTCACAAGATGACCAACGTCAGTAATATTGCGGACATACCTGACTTTGTAGCCAAGGTGTTTGAGGTAACGGAACAACACATCGAACGTAATAGCAGGCCGCGAATGACCAAGATGAGCTTCACCGTAAACGGTCGGACCACAAACATACAGTCCGACATGACCTGGGTTGATAGGTTTAAATATTTCCTTTTTCCTGCTTAAGGTATTGTAAATGATAAAATCGCTCATCCTACTTTGTGTTATCAAACTGAATGACAAAAATAAAAAAAATACGGGTCAATACGAAGACAGAAGTCCGAAGACAGCAGACAGAAGTCAAAAGCGAGTAACCAACCGCCAGTTGCTCTGATTTTAAAAACCAAATTATCCTATTTTCGGATACGATTCACTTTTATTATCTTTGACATCAAAGAACAGCTTATTATGAATAATATTTTAAAAGGTGGAATCATACTGGCCTCCGTATTTTTATTTGCATGCGGCAATGCCCAGGATAAAGGGGATAAACGCCCTGTTGTATTGATAAAAACACAATTCGGCGATATGAAGGTGGCCCTTTATAACGAAACCCCTAAACATCGTGACAACTTCCTGAAACTGGCCAAAGCGGGCTATTACGATGGAGTTCTCTTTCACCGGGTCATCAAAGATTTTATGATTCAAGGTGGTGATCCTGAAACCCGAAATGCAAAACCAGACCAGCAACTTGGAAATGGAGGCCCCGGATATGAAATTGACAATGAAATTAATCCCAAATTTCTTCATAAAAAAGGGGCATTAGCTGCTGCCAGGGAAGGCGATCAGGTAAATCCCCAGAAAAAATCATCCGGCTCTCAATTCTATATCGTTCAGGGCGTCGTATTTCCGGCCAATAACATTCCGGCCCTCGAAGCCAAAGGAACCGAAAAACTGGCACAAAGTTATATGCGTCAACTCGCAATGGCAAATGAAGACTCCCTTAAGTTCTACCAGAAATCGGGAAATCAGATTGCATTTGCAATTTTGATTGAAAAATTACAAACTGAAGCTATGGCAAAAGCGAAGCAAACGCCTTTTAAATTGACGGAAGAGCAAAAGCAGATCTATACAACTATCGGTGGAACCCCGCATCTTGATGGAAATTATACCGTTTTTGGTGAAGTAATTGAAGGATTGTCTGTTTTGGATTCTATCGCCGCTCAGCCAACCGGCCCCAATGATCGTCCGCTGAAGGATCTCAAAATGGAAATGAAGGTGATAAAAGATTAAAAGGATCTGGCATTCCTCCTTAAAAACATTTCCGCTATCATCAGGTCTTCCGGAAAAGTAATCTTGATGTTTTCACGATTTCCAAAGACCAGACGTACGGAAGTCCCGGTGTGCTCAACGACCGAAGCGTCATCTGTAAATTCAGGAATATAGGTCTGATTATAACTTTTTTTCAGAATTGAAGCCTCAAAAACCTGGGGCGTTTGCACCAAGTAAAACCGCGAACGATCAACCGGGACCGATTCATTCATACTTCCTTCGCGTAGCGATTCATTTGCAGGCAATACTGGGATGGCTGTACCATTCTCATCTGCACATTTGAAGCATCGTGCCAGTGTTTCGTGACTTACCAATGGACGGACCCCATCATGCACAGCAATCAGATCGCAATCCAATGCCAAAGAGAGTCCGCTTTTGACTGACTGGAAACGTGTATCGCCACCGGCAATCACCTGATGTGAAACTGCAAAGTGATATTGATTACACAAGTCATTCCAATAGATAATTTCTGTTTCGGGGAGTACCAGAATCAGTTGAAGCGAAGGATCAAAATCGTAAAAATTACGGATAGTATGCATTAATACAGGAATGCCCCCTACCAGGAGAAACTGTTTTGGGAGTTCTGTTCCCATGCGTGAACCATTTCCACCCGCAACGATAATGCAACAATTTTTCATAAGTGACACAGTTTTTTACAAAAATAAGGAAGCAATCTGAAAAACGGCTTTAAATTTAATTTGTTTAAATTTATTCAGTCTGGTGCCACTTTTTAAATGATTTCAGGTATTTTTGAATTTGAGTTCAAACAAATTTTATTCCTTTATCGATGAAAGAGATACTCGATTTTCTTAAAGACCTTGAAGCAAATAACTCGCGCGAATGGTTCGACCTGAACAGAGATAGATATGATGCAACCCGCAAACAATTCCTGGTTGTTGCGGAGCAGTTAATTCACGATATCAGGCAATTCGACGACGAAGTTCCGGCATTGAATCCCAAGGATTGTGTATTCCGGATTTTTCGTGATGTCCGCTTTTCGAAAGACAAGCTGCCTTTTAAATCGAATTACGGCTGCTTCGTTGCCCGTGGAGGAAAAAAATCGGGTTTTGCTGGATACTACCTTCATATTCAACCGGGTGAATGTTTTCTTTCGGGAGGAATATATATGCCACTACCAGAATATCTTCAGGCCATTCGGCAGGAAATTTATTACCATCCAAAAAATTACATCGATTTAATTGAAAACAAGGAATTTAAATCTACCTACACCTTAGAGTACTCGAACAAACTAAAGACTGCGCCGAAAGGATATCCAAAGGATTGGGAATACCTCGACTTTATCAAAAACCGTAACTATGCCTTTGGACACCGGATTGAAGAGCAGGAGCTCTTTGCCACCGATTTTCCAGAGAAGGCTATTGAATTATTTAAGGTCATTTATCCGCTGAACAGGTATTTGAATAAAGCAGTTGATGAAAACATTGGCGTTTAAAACAATCATTTAAGCATTAGGAATATAGTTCCATAGGAACTGGCATATTGTAGCCCGGGATTTCAATCCCGGGGATGGTGATCTATGCAAAAGATGGAGTTCCATCGTAATGAAGCATATCAGCCATCAAAAAATCATAATCCATAATCATTGCATCCCAAAAGAGGCCCGAGCCTACTATTCTGCAAAATATTCTCTCCAGATTCACCCCCAATTTATTTGAAATTCGGTTCGGAAATTTGTATATTTACTTCCAAATCTAAAAGTTATTATACATCAATTAGAATCAATATTTTATTGGTTTATTGACTCATTAGACAGAAATGTCAATTAATGATTCACTTGCTTCGTTAAAAGTAAAATATTTTTACATTTTCTATAAATTTTTCTCAATTGCACTTCTTTTATTTTCAATGTGTTGCAAAATTTATTATTGATTTTAAAAATATTTTCAAATACGTAAACTATTTATTTACATTTTCGTTATATCAGTAAAATATCTTTCTATCTTTGTGCAGATAAATGATTTTTTTGATTATAAGTTTCTTTAAAATCAAAAATCAATTGCCATGAAAACGATACTAATATTGATTTTCGCAGCGGTACTTTCGCTGACACTTGCAGAACCCAAAGTCTACAGTCAAACCATTGCGATCGGACATGTGACCGCTGAAGTAATAGAATCAGTGAGTGCAGCATCAAATGCTGTTACAAATTTTGAACTTGAGACGATTGCACAAAGTGATGCCAGACAACTGGAACAATCCTACCTGACTTCCGAAAACGTCAACCTTGGCGCGATTACACTGCATTCAGGCAAAAATATAAGTTGCAATGTTGTTGTAAAGACCGCTTCACTTGTTGATGCAGAAGGAAATGAATTTACCTTAGAACCTACTATTAAAAACAATTCATACGCTTCAGCCGCGAAGGCGGATGGCTCTCAAACCATTCAGCTCAACGGGAAGGCGAACCGGTCCAGCAGTCAGGCTTCCGGACTTTATCAGGGTTCGTACACAGTGGTATTTGCCTACAATTGAATACAGGCTACCCTGAAACTTAAGATGAGAAGGTGGGAAGGTAAGAGGATGAGTTTTTTAAAAATGTACAATGGGTTGAGTGCCCATGTTACGTGCCTTTTTATTTTCCTTTAAGCCTCCCACTCTTCCCTCAAGCTATTCAATCGAATGCAAAGACATCCAAACATCTGGTTTTAGTTTTTTCATTCCTACTCCATTTAATTTTCAATTGCAAAATAAACTACCCATTCTGGTTTATTACTAAACCGCCAGGTGGATTTGCTACCGCTCCAAGGACTATTTTAAACACCTGATCATTTGAATACAATGTTTCATCTTCACTTTTGAAAAACAGGTAAAGATAGATTTCCTTCCCGGGTTTCCCAGGCAAAGGTATTTCCACATGCTCATCTTTCCGGCGAAATCCGGTATCGACAGGCATGAACGACTCATAAATATTGTAAAACACAACCATCAGGTGATCATCGGTGCGCGCAGAATTAATGAGCTGGTTTGTCCAGCTTACCGTAATTATATTCAGATGATCTGACAATACAATAGCATTCAAATTCTTAGGAAGCGGAAGTAAGCCAGCTGAAAACCGCAATAGACCAGGATCAGTAATACTTCCATTTGTGCCGAAAGCGGACTTATTTGCTTTCACAAAAAGGTTGAATCCCCTCACAGAACCAGGCACCGCTTTATTCCAGATTGGTATTATAAAGGGTTTCATCATTCTGGAGGCAAACTTCACAACACCAGCGAAACATCTTCTGTGATCCTTTTGATGGGTACTCCATTCCGAAGGTTTGCGTTCGCGTGGCAGCGAACGGACATATGTAATTCCACCGCTATTGACAAATACAATGTTGCCGAGACGACCCGACAATCCTTTTCCGATAATATTATTTACACGTGCCATATTCTTCGGTTTTGCAGTTAAATCGTAAGCATATATGAATAGACTACATTCAGTATTCTTATATGCAACCTTTATGACTTCTGTACAGCTCGTGTACACATCGTGTACATTGCGTACAATCAAAGATAAGCATGAATATATGCTTATGATATCGCAGAACTATTTTTATAATGAATTATTCCAAATAAAAACTGAGCGTTCAATTTGCCCATCACCCCATCGCCCGCCTTCGCTTCCAGAAACCGCTTCGAGGGTCTGCGACCGCTCGAAGGGTTATGAAAGGAAGCGAAGGATTCTCGCAAATAAATTCTTTACATTGTGTGAAATTACTTTCCACAATAACATCCGTTCAGAAGTCAATCGGCTACTAATTATTATTTGTAATGATTATATTTATGATGTGCCAAATTCTTAGACTCAACACCTTACCTTTACTTTAAAAGTTAGTTAACAAACTTAAAATGGTTTGTAAAACCGTTTGGCACGGAGTTTGCCATCATCCCCATGTAAACATTAAAAACTCAAAAAAAATTAATAATTTATTACACACAATTAAAATTAAAACAAAGTAAAAACATGAAAAAATTACTCGCTCTTGCTGTCGTTATCTTAGGATTCACAGCTGTCTCTTTTGGTCAGGTTAGTGCAATCGCAAGTGCATCTGCAACAATCGTTGGACCCATAACAATTACAAAGTCCGCAGATTTGAATTTTGGCAATCTTGCTGTTAATACAACTGCTGGTACAGCAATTATTACACCTGATGCGGCTCAAACAGTTACTACTACAGGAGGTGTAACAAAGGTTGCTGGTGTAGCACCTACGAATGCCCAGTTTACTGTTACAGGTGTTGCAGGTTATGGATATACAATTAACGTACCCGCATCTGTCGTCCTTAATTCAGGAGCTAATCTTATGACACTTAACCTTACTAGTACTCCAACTTCCCCATCGACATTAACTGGAGGAACTGCAACTATATATGTTGGTGGTTCTTTGGTTGTAGGTGCATCGCAACCTTCAGGAACATACAAAAATACAACAGACCTCAAAGTAACTGTCAACTACAACTAAGTAGTTACCCACATTCAAAAAAGGCGCTGCACTTTGCAGCGTCTTTTTTTGGAAATTGCTTAGTTGAATTAATTCCTTTACAATTAAGTTCATTAGTTTTACCCTAACCATCGAAAACTATATGAAGAATACTTTTCTACTGTTCAGCATTATTCTTTTCCTCCTATTTTCGCGCACACCAGTTGTGAATGCCCAGGCAAGCGTAACGGCCCAGGCCTTTGCAGAAATTATTGCTGCACTCACCGCCACCGAAACAGCCCAGTTAAACTTTGGTCGTTTTTCGCCGGAGACTCAAGGGGGAAAGGTTGTATTGACGCCCGATGGCGCCCGCACAGCACAAGGTACCGTAGTTTTGGGAGGCGGAGGACACAATTCAGCCAGTTTTTATATCACAGGTGAATACGATGCTACATTTTCGATCACACTTCCATCTGGTCCGATTGTGTTAACCAACACCATCAATGCCAGGACGATGAAGGTAAGCGATTGGCAATCGTACCCAGCACCCGGAATCGGGGTAGGAAAACTGAACGGAGGAGCAATGTCGGTACAGATTGGAGCAGTTCTGAATGTAGGTACGATGAACGACAATCCGGTAGGAATTTATGCAGGAACATATGCAATTACATTTTCCTACAACTAATTACAATCATCGGTTTCAAATAGCGATTTAGAAAAGCATTCCGGATTTGGATTCATTAAAAGATCTGTTTTGTTATTGTTCAGAAGCCAATTCAGTCAAGCTTTCACAAAGTCTTAATCATCATAAAATAGTTCCATTATTTAGTTGCCGCCGTCTCAACAATAAATCCTTAAATTATTTATTTATTTTGTATGTTTGGTGCAATTTATTTTAAATGTAAACACATGTGCAAATCAGGATTTATGCAGGAAAAAACACACGCTTGCAAGGGTCATCAATACGTACTGTTATTCGCAGGATTGGTGCTTTTATCAATCATAACATCAACGCAAGCAATGGCTCAGGGCAATTTATTAATTACCCCCCGAAGGGTGGTATTCGAAGGTCAAAAACGGACGCAAGATCTTAACCTCGCAAATACAGGAATCGATACAGCGAAATACAATGTATCTATTATTCAGTATCGTATGCGCGAAGATGGATCATTCGAAGAGATTACTACACCTGATACGGGTCAAAATTTTGCCGATAAGAATCTTCGCTTTTTTCCACGCAGTGTTACCTTGGCGCCCAATGAAGCACAGGTGGTGAAAATGCAGGTTACCAGGGCAGATCAATTATCCCCCGGAGAATACCGTTCGCACATTTATTTTAGGGCCGTTCCAAAACAAACCGCACTCGGAAGCGAGGAGATCAAAAAAGATTCAACCTCCATTGGTGTTAAACTGATCCCCATCTTTGGGATCACGATTCCTGTGATTATCCGCGTCGGCGAGTCAACCACAAAGGTCAATCTTTCGGACCTTAAGTTAGAGATCATCGGCGATACGATTCCACGTCTTCAACTCGCTTTTAATCGTTCAGGGAATATGTCGGTTTATGGTGATATCGTTGTCGAACATATTTCACCCTCAACAGTTATCACGCAGGTAGGAACTGTGAGAGGTATTGCAGTTTATACTCCAAACTCCGTCAGAAGGTTTCAAATGGAGCTCGACACAAAAGCTAAAATTGATTATCACACCGGAAATTTAAAAATTACATATACATCACAATCAGATACCAAAACCGAAAAATACGCAGAAGCGGTTTTGCCCTTACATTAACTAAAACTTAGAAACTCAACATGGGAAGCTCTCCACTTCCACTCACAACGCTTCCCTTTCATCTGACCTCGCAAATCACGAGGTCGTTGGTGTGTCAAAAAATTTTCAGAAAGAGAATCTCTGAAGGCGGCTCTGTATGGTCTTTGAGGAGATTCCAATTTCTATGCCTATTTTGGTTATTACTAGCTGCTGGTCAGGTGAATGGAGCTACGATTTATTCCAATCAAACTGGAAACTGGAATGCGGTAACAACTTGGGTTGGAGGAGTAATCCCTGCGGCAAATGATGATGTAATAATTAATGGAGCAGATGTAATAACAATAAATATTACATCTGCGATTTGTAAATCAATTCAAATTGGCGGAGATCCAACTAATACGAATGCCGGAACTTTAACTTTTGCAAATACAGGAAATCCAAAGCTTACTGTTGTTAATGGTGTAACAGTGGGTGGTTATGGAAATAATGCTCGGACAGGAACAATCACTTTTAGCAATGGATCAACACTTGACGCTGGAAGTGTTATCATAGGAAATTCAGGAACTACACCCGCTGCCGGAATCATAACAATGACAGCTGGCGGAACACTAATAACTGGTAGTTTTATTGTTAATACAGTGACTGGTAATACCTGGACGCCAGGAACTGGGACTGTGAATTTGGATGCCGCCAATACTTTACCAGCCACTATAATTACATCATTCAATAATTTAACCTGTAGTGCAGGGAAAACAATAACGGGCGTAGTGTTGACTATAAATGGGAATCTTAGAATTAGAGATGGAGCCACCTTCGATGCCACAGGTTATAATTTAACCGTTACAGGTACGACCAATGTTGGCGATGGAGCAAGTGGAAACATGACTATTAGTTCTGCGACAGGGGCTAAATTATTTACGGGACTTGTTTCGGTTGCCGCAGGAGGAACATGGAATAATTCAGCAAATGAAGATGTTGCATTTAGAGGAGGAATTACAAATTCAGGCACATTTAATTCAGGAACCGGTGTTCATACATTTAACACAAATGGTCAGGTATTAACAGGAACATTCACTATCCCAAGTGTGACTATTACTGGTGTAACATTAACAAACAATAATAGCCTTACAATTGCAACTGCTCTTATTGGGACTGGAGGACTGACACAAGCGGCCAATGCTGATCTATATATTGGAGGGACTTCTGGTATTACAACATTAACTGCAACAAATTCAAACAATACAGTTATCTACAATGGAGGAAATCAAACGGTTCATTCAAATAATTATAATAATATAACACTAAGTGGTAGCGGTACAAAAACATTGCAAACAGGCACAACCAATATTGGAGGAGACTTTACAGTTGATGGTGTTGCAACTTCTGCCGTTATCGGCTTAACAATTGGGGGAGATGTAATTTTAAACAATGCATTCAATTTTACTGGTGGAACATATACTCACAATGTTGCTGGAAACTGGACAAAAAACGGATGGGGAACCTTTACTCCCGGAACAGGTACAATTAATTTTACGGGAAATAATTCTGCAATTAACGGGACAAATACAGATGTCCAAACATTTAATAATATCACGATTGCCAAAACTTCTGGTCAAACATTAAGTGTAGGAGGTAGTATAACAACTTTAAATGTAAATGGTGATTTGACATTAGCCTCCGGAGCATTTGCACCTGGAACCATACCAACAGCAATTGGTGGTAATTGGATTAATAATGGAGGAACCTTAACCAGTGGAACCGGAATTATATCAATGAAAAGTTCAGGAAAAACCATTGGAGGAACGGCATCAACCAGCTTCAATAATTTAGATATTAACAATAACGCAGGCGGAATTTCACTTGGATTTGATCAGTTTGTAAATGGAACGTTGTCGTTGTCAAATGGTCTGTTAAAGCTTGGATCGTACAATTTGACAATTGGTCTTGCTGCTCCGGCAATTTCAGGATCTTTTTACTCCCAGAATATGATTATTGCAGTTGGTTCCGGAGAATTGAGAAAGCAGTTTTCAGCTAATGGTTCATATGTTTTTCCGATAGGAGATGGAACAACAGTTTCGCCAATGACACTGAATTTTACGCAGGGAACTTATGATGCTGGGGCATATACGGGTGTGAGAGTGACCAATAGCATGCATCCGCAAAATACGAGTCCAAATTATTTGAAGCGGTATTGGTCGGTTAGCCAATCAGGTATTCACTCTTTTTTATGTAATGTCTCAGGTAATTATATTTACGCTGATCTTGTAGGGGCAGAAAATATCCAGAATGCTGTTGAATATACCGGTTCACTCCCATGGCTTATTTATTCTCCACTTGCGAGTTACACACTCAACGCCAATGGAGTAGATGCATTTGGTGATTTTACAGGCGTTGGTTTACCGTCTTTATCGACTTCTGTTTCTTCATTGGATGGGTTTACATACATTCATTATTATGGCCCAACTGCTCCTCAGAATTTTAAGGTTACAGCCCAAAACCTCTCAAGCAATTTAACTGTCACGTCACCAGCAGATTTTGAAATCTCAACATCATATAGCGGAACCTATTCTTCGACAATTCAACTGACTCCTTCAAGTGGAGCTGTCAATTCTGATATTTATGTTCGGTTAAAAGCTGGACTCTCTGTTGGAACTTATTCTGGCGAAAATATTATTTGTTCAACAACAGGATTAAGTCCTGTTAATGTTCTTTTAACAAATGCTACAGTTACAGCTCCTGCTTTCTGCACGCCAACCGGAGATGGCTCTGCATATAGCATTACTTTGGTTAAATTCGGTACCATAAACAACATCACGGCTAAGCCGGCAGGCTATTCTGACTATACGTCAACACAATCTACCAACCTTCTCGTCGGAAATACTTATCAGATTACAGTTAATGCTAATACCAACGGTAATAACCCAGTAGGGGCAAAAGTGTGGATAGACTGGAATAACGGAGGTTTTTCTTACGGCAGTGGATATCTGGCATACGACCTTGGAACTGCAACTAATACAGCCAATGGCAAAACGAGTCTGTGTCCACTCAATATAACTGTTCCTGCAGGAGCAAGTCCCGGGAATCTTAGAATGAGAGTTGCTTGCGCGTATTACAACTCTCCGTATAATGCATGTGATAACAACAGTGAAGTTGAAGATTACACCCTAAATATTATAGATCCCAGAATAACAACTGGCACTATTACCGGTTCGCCATTTTGTACAGGTGCTTCAATGTCAGTTCCGTTTACGATCGCCACAACTTTTTTAGCAGGAAACGTTTTCACTGCTCAATTATCGGACATAAGCGGCAGTTTTTCTTCTCCAGTTAATATTGGTACATTAACTTCAACGACTGCAGGTACTATTTCATCAAATATTCCAATAGGATCTGCAAATGGAACAGGATACCGTATACGAGTTGTGAGCAGCATGCCGGCTCTGATTAGTGCAGATAATGGGAGTGATTTGACAATCGGGCAGCCTTCTTCCCCATCAATAGGCGATATTACCCAACCCACCTGTGCTGTTGCAACAGGAAGCGTTGTTTTAAACGGTTTGCCGACAACAGGAACCTGGTCATTGACAAGAAATCCGGGTGGTATAATTACGACCGGGACAGGATCAACTGCAACAATATCAGGACTACCCACAGGAACATATACCTACACAGTTACCAATGGGGATATCAGTGTAACTTGTCCAGGATCAGGGACCGGACTTATTGCAGAATATTATAACAATATGACCCTTACCGGTACTCCAGCATTAACACGCACGGATCCCATTGTTAATTTTACCTGGGGAAATGGAAGTCCTGACCCTGTAATAAACAATGATAATTTCTCAGCAAGATGGACAGGTAAAATACAACCTTGTTATAGCGAAACCTATACATTTACAACAAGTAGTGATGATGGAATCAGACTTTGGGTGAATGGTACACAAATAATTAATAATTGGACTAATCATGGAACGACGACTGACGCAGGTAGTATCAGTCTTACCGCTGGTCAGAGATATGATATTATTCTTGAATATTACGAGAGTGGAGGGGGTGCTGTTGCTCAGTTATCGTGGAATAGTCCAAGCCAACCCAATCAAATCATTCCTCAATCCCAGTTATATTCTATTCCTACCGGATGTACATCTGTCTCTTCAGCTAATGTTGTCATCAATTCAGTGCCTGTTACACCGTCAACTCCTACCGCCAGTGTAACGGTTCAGCCAACTTGTTCGGCACCCACAGGCACCATTGTAATCACTGCTCCCGTCGGGGCGCAATATGAATACCAACTTGATGCAGGAGCCTATCAGGCAAGCACTACTTTTCCCGGAGTTTCACCAGGAAGTCGTACAGTTAAAGCGAGATTAATAGCCTCACCAACCTGTATTTCCTCCGCAGCAAATTTAACCGTCAATGCGCTGCCATCACCACCCGCCGCCCCAACAACTGGTGCGATTACCCAACCCACCTGTGCACTTTCAACGGGAAGTGTAGTATTAAGCGGTTTACCTGCTACAGGCACATGGATTATTAATCCTGGAAATATTTCGGGTACAGGAACGAGTAAAATGGTCACAAATCTTTCATCCGGCACCTATAATTTCACCGTTACCAATAATGCAGGTTGTACATCTACAGGGACATCAAATGTGGTCATTAATTCTCCTACTTTACCCACCATCATTGGTTCCTCGGGAAGCCGTTGTGGTCCGGGGACAGTTAGTTTAGGGGCAAACGCTTCTGCAGGGACTATCAACTGGTATGACGCAGGCGGAACTTTTTTAACCACTGGTGCGACCTATACAACACCAAACCTTTCATCAACTACAACTTACTATATCGATGCCACCAGTGGCAGTTGTACTACTCCAAGAACGGCAGTTCTCGCTGTAATTATTTCGCCTGCAACCATTTCAGTTAGTGGAGCAGGAAATATCTGTCTTGGATCAACATTGAATCTGACAAGTATCGGTGCCGGTATTACCAATCAGTACTGGCAAGGTCCGAATGGTTTTTATTCTTTGCTTCCAAATGTGGTCATCAATAACGTAGCGGCAACCGATGCTGGGACCTACACTGTAACAGGAAGCGCATTAAGTGGCATTAACCTGGTTGCTAACGGTGATTTCGAATTAGGGAATATTG
>Ga0302215_10000872_pt1 | contig 21947 bp, 20 predicted proteins | sample II_Fen_N3_1_FD_194580 | JGI IMG/M metagenome (GOLD analysis project Ga0302215, IMG submission 194580) | Peat permafrost microbial communities from Stordalen Mire near Abisko, Sweden - II_Fen_N3_1 | ecosystem: Environmental > Terrestrial > Soil > Wetlands > Permafrost | place: Sweden: Abisko... | reverse complement strand
GTGTGGTAAATATCAATACCCGCGAGATGATTATTGCCGGACAAACACCCTCGGGTAGCGGTTTTTGGCACGTAAATGGCTCTGCGGATAAGCGTTTTCTGGTGGGCGACGATTTTGCCCGAAATATTTACCTTATCGATCGAAAAACGCATGAAATGATGTTACTTTCAACCGGACACAAAGTTACAGCGGGTGATCATCCTCATCCAACTTTTAGTCCCGATGGCACGAAAATAGAGATTCAATCAGCTATGCTTTCTGCCGATAATCATTCGATGAATATATGCGTTATTCCGGTTCCAAAGAAATGGTTGAACCGAAAGTAATAGCTTTTGTTGTATCAATGATTTCTCACAAATTTTAATTTTGCGTCTTAGCGCATTTACATGGACATAAAATCATGAAAAAAATAATTATTTCTCTTGTCGTTTTCTGCGTGCTATTTTCAATACAAACTCAGGCGAAAAACTATTACGTTGCTACCACAGGTAACGACACAACCGGTACAGGCCTGATTGCTGCTCCATATCGATCTATCATAAAGGCGCAACAATATGTGGTTGCCGGCGATACAGTCTTTGTTCGTGGTGGAACCTATAAAATGGCTGAATCGCAGATTAGTCAGACATTCACGACCGGACCTTATGCGGCGATGCATTATCTGAGCAAAAGTGGAACTTCTGCCACCAAGCGTATTTGTTATTGGGCATTTCCGGGTGAACAACCAGTTTTTGATATGTCGAATGTAAAACCTGTTGGCTACCGCAATACTGTTTTTTACACAACTGGCTCATGGCTTCATATCAAAGGGTTGGAAGTGATTGGTACACAGGTTACAATTTCTACTCATACTCAATCGGAATGCTTCCGCAATGAAGGTAGCAATAATATTTTTGAGCAATTAAAAATGCACGATGGCATGGCTATTGGATTTTACCTTACAAAAGGAGCTAATAATCTGGTAATTAATTGCGATGCTTACCGAAACTGGGATTATTTCTCGGAAACCGGAAAAGGTGGAAATACTGACGGTTTTGGTTTTCATCCCGCTAAAACCGGAACCGGAAATAAAATTACGGGATGCCGTGCCTGGTTCAACAGCGATGATGGCTACGATTGTATTAACGCTTATGAATCAATTATTTTCGACAATTGCTGGTCTTTTTACAACGGATATAATTCATCTTTTACAAGCGAAGGCGATGGAAACGGTTTCAAAGCTGGCGGTTATGGTCAAGCTCCGGTGGTTTCTGGTTTGCCAAGTCCAATTCCGGCTCATACGGTTCGGTTTTGCATGGCCTACCGAAATAAGGCCAATGGAATTTATGCCAATCACCATGTGGTGAACGGAAGCAATTGGTACAACAATACTGCTTATCGAAACGGAACTAATTATAATATGTTGAGCCAGCAAATAACTAAAAGTTCCATTACCGGTAATGACACAACACTGGATTGTGCCGGAATCAATCATATTTTACACAACAATTTATCATTCAGGTATTCTACTCAAACTGAAACGGCCAATTTGGGAACAAGTGTCAATACCTATAATTCATTTACTTCCGGTATCGGTGTGACTGTTGATGCGAATGATTTTTTGAGTACCGACGAAGCACTTTTAGTCGCTGCGCGTCAGGCTGATGGTAGTCTACCAAATGTCAACTTTCTAAAACTAAAACAAGGTAGCGATTTGATTGACAAAGGCATGAATGTTGGGTTTAGCTTTTATGGTGCAGCACCTGATTTAGGAGCATTTGAAACAAATTATACAAGTGCTGTTGAAAATCCGGAAACCGATAGTCAAACACTTTTCTATCCAAATCCAGTTCATCAGAATTTGTATTTTATCCAACAGATTCGATCGGTTGAAATTTTCGATATTCAAGGGAAAAAACTCCTTTCAACCGGGAATGTCCAACAATTAAATCTCGGAGCATTGAAGAACGGGATTTATCTGATAAAAATAGTCCAATCAGATAATGCTACATTAGTGCGTAAATTTATCAAAATCTGATGTATCTATATCAAATTGTGAAACTTTTTGTTGGTGATGAATAAATTATTTACATTATTTTTACCAACCGATAAATTGTCACTTTATGAGAAGATATACATTATTGCTTTTGGCTTTTGGTTTTTTGTTTGTTTCTGAAAATCAGGCGAAAATTTTTTTTGTGGCCGGCAACGGTAACGACTCAGTAAATTCTGGTACAATTGGATCTCCTTTTGCAACCATTATGCGTGCCCAAAAAGAGGTAGCACCGGGCGATACAGTTTATATTCGGGGTGGAAAGTATTTAATGACCGAATCTCAGATTGCCAGAAAACAAAAAATCTATGCAATAATTAATTTTCTACATAAAAGTGGAATGCCTGGTAAATTGATTCATTATTGGGCTTATCCGGGCGAGAAACCTGTTTTTGACATGACCAATGTAAAACCGTACAACCAACGTGTTATGGTTTTTAATGTTAGTGGTTCATGGATTCACTTGAAAGGCTTTGAAGTTGTTGGTACTCAGGTTACAATGACCGGACATACCCAATCAGAATGTTTTCATAACGAGGGCAGCTATAATGTCTACGAACAACTTTCGATGCACGATGGACAAGCTATTGGCTTTTACCTGAGTAAAGGATTGAATAACTTGATTTTAAATTGCGATGCCTATCGAAATTGGGACTATACTTCCGAAGGTGGAAAAGGTGGAAATGCCGATGGCTTTGGTTGTCACCCACAGCCGGGTGGAACGGGAAACGTGTTCCGTGGTTGCCGTGCCTGGTTCAATAGCGACGATGGTTATGATTGTATTCGAGCTGCCGAAACAGTAACTTTCGACCATTGTTGGGCATTCTACAACGGTTATAGCACTGAATTCAAAAACCTTGGCGATGGCAATGGTTTCAAAGCCGGAGGTTGGGGACTGGTTAGAGATGACCGTGTACCGGATTCCATTCCAAAGCATATTATTCAATTCTGTGTAGCGGTTCGTAACCGGGCAAATGGGTTTTACTCCAATCATCAGCCGGGTGGAAGTTATTGGTACAATAATACATCATATTTAAATGGTACCAATTTCAATATGCTTAATCGCACTGCCAGTTTTTCTGCTGATACTGCAGGTTACGGTCATGTGTTGAAAAATAATCTTTCCGTTGAACCACGAACCTACGAAACGCAGTGGATTGATACAGAAAAGTGTGTCGTTGAAAATAATTCATTTTCTTTACCAATAAAAGTCACAGTTGCTGATTTTGTAAGTGTTGATCAATCTCAACTTATTGCGCCACGCAAGGCTGACGGAAGTTTACCTGATATTGATTTTTTGAAAATCAAAAAAGATAGCAAACTTATTGATAAAGGGGTGAATGTTGGATTTCCGTACAAAGGAAAAGCCCCTGACTTGGGCGCTTTTGAATATTGATTTAAAAAATATAGAAATGTTGCGGTGAATAAACAAAGGTTTGTTCGCCGCTTTTTTTATTTCTTACAGTACAAAATAGCCATTTCTGCGTCTTTTTAGCAGTGTTTAATACAGAAAATTAATTTCATGCAAAAAAGATTTTCAGGCGTTGTGGTGCCTATGATAACTCCACTGAACAAAGATTTTACAGTTGATGTAGTGGCTGTTGAGCGTATCATGCGCTTGTTTGCGAAAAATGGCATTAACCCCCTAGTATTAGGAACTACCGGTGAATCAAGTTCAATAAGCGATAAAGAAAGTTCCCGGCTAGTGGAAGCTGCTGTAAAAGCTAAAGGTGAAAACCAGTGTGTTTATGCCGGACTGGTTGGAAATCAGGTGCAGGGTTTGATTGAGCGTGGTAACCACTATATTGAGTTGGGTGCCGACTGCGTAGTGGCAACTTTACCTTCGTATTATGTGCTAACACCTGCCCAAATGACAGCTTTTTATACACAACTGGCCGATAAAATTTCAGGTCCGGTAATGATGTATAATATTAAGGCTACTACACAAATGACTATTCCGTTAGATGTTGTTGAAAAGTTGAGTGTTCATCCCAATATCTTTGGTTTAAAAGATTCAGAACGTGATGCGGAACGTATGCAAATCTGCATTGAAACATATAAAAATAATCCGGAGTTCTCTTATTTCTGTGGTTGGGGAGCGCAAAGCTTTGGAAGTATGCAGTTTGGAGCTGATGGAATTGTACCAAGTACTGGTAATATCGTTCCTGAAATGTATGGTAAATTATATTCGGCAGCATTGAATGGCAATTGGGCTGAATGCGAGAAATGGCAGGAAGCTACTGATAAAGTGGCGGTTGTTTATCAAAAAGACAGAACGTTGGGTGAGTCATTGGCAGCATTAAAGGTACTAATGAATGGAGTAGAAGTTTGCAATACTACAATGATGCCTCCTTTGACAGAATTGTCTGAATCACAAGTTGCCGTAGCGGAGACTAATTTTGCCGAATTAATGAAAAAACTAGGATAAACGTATGCAAACAAACCCAATTCACTGGATTGATACAGTTATTGTAATAATCTCTGTACTTTTTACCATTGGTACCGGATTTTATTTTTCGCGTCGGCAAAAAAGTTCCGACCGTTATTTTTCGGGAAGTAAAACCATTCCTTCGTGGGCCATTGGTATCTCTATTTTTGCCACTTTGCTCAGTAGTGTGACTTTTTTGGCATATCCAGCTGCAGCCTATAAATCTAATTGGATTTTGTTGGTTCAAGGCTTAATGGTCCCAATTGTTTTAGTAGGAGTCATTGGATTTATAGTGCCTTTGTTCCGCAAAGTTATTCGACTTAGTACTTATGAGTATTTCGAGCGTCGTTTTGGTGTTTTTGCTCGTTTGTATAGTTCAGTTGCTTTTATGCTTACCCATTTTTCCAAGATGGGAACCGTTTTGTATCTGGTAAGTATTGCATTGAGCAGTTTTACACATTTCCCTGTCTTGGCTATTATGCTATGTTTAAGCATTGCCATTATTACACTTACCATGCTTGGTGGTATGGAAGCTGTTATATGGATGGATGTGGTTCAGGGTGGTTTGCTTGTTGGTGGCGGTTTAATTTGTTTGGGAATATTACTTTTCAAGCCCGAGAGTGGAGCCATGCTTACCTTGCATCAGGCTTTCAGCATGGGCAAGATTGACATTGGTCCGTACAATTTCAGTTTATCTGATCTCACTATTTGGGTGATGATTATTAACGGAGCTTTTTATGCTATTCAAAAATATGGAACCGACCAAACCATTGTGCAACGTTATTTGGCAGCAAAATCAGACAAAGATGCTAAACGAGCTGCTTATATTGGCGTTTTTGCCAGTGTGTCGGTTTGGACGCTGTTTATGTTGATTGGTTCGCTGTTGTTCGTGTTCTATCATACAGGAACGGATATTTTGCCAAAAGATATTTCTGCCGATAAAGTATTCCCTTATTTTATCAGTACACAGTTACCTGTAGGTGTTCTCGGGTTAGTTCTCTCTGCTTTAGTAGCAGCTGCATTGGCAAGTTTGCAGTCAGATTTGAACTGTTTGTCAGCTATTGGCGTTGAAGATTATTATCAGCGTCTTAAACCTAATTGCACAGATAAGCAACGGCTCAATATGGGTAGAATTCTTGTGCTCGTTGCCGGTTTGATTATGATAACAGTTGCGTATTTATATGTTCAATGGGAAGGTGAAGGCGTTTTGGGTGTTGTTTTTGGTTTGTATGCCATTTTCTCTGCCGGTATCGTTGGAATTTTCTTGTTGGGATTATTATCTCGCAGAGCCAATAAACAAGGTTTATACTTTGGGATTGGTGCTTGTGTACTTTTTACAGCTTATGCAGTGCTGACAACAACCAAAGTTGGGGGTGGTTTGATACTTGATTTGGGCAAATTTAATTTTCCACACCATAAATATATGTTGGGTGTTTATAGTCATATTATCGTCTTTGTGGTTGGTTATGTGGCAAGTCTTTTCTTCAAATCGGAACCAGCTGCAGAGGAATTGACAATTTATGGGTATTTTAAGCAAAAAGATAAACCTCAGTTAGAGCAATAGAAAAATAATTTAAAATAGAACCTTATAGTATTCATGATGTTATATGTTGTGTCTACTGTGGCTCGAGAAAATATAAAATGAATTCAATCGTATTACAACAACCCGGAAAGATCGTTTTCGGTGAGAATAGTTTACAACAAATTGCAGACGATAACCTGATTACTTCGTCGGAGCGAATTTTATTTCTGGTAGCAACTCCACTTTTGGATGCGTCGCAAACCGTTTGTGAAAAAATGTCGACAACCGGCAAAAAGGTAGTTATTATTGAATATGATTTTCCGGGAGAACCTACTTTTGCGCAGTTTGATATGTTGCTGAATAAATCTGATTATTTCAGACCTGACTGTGTGGTTGGAGTAGGAGGGGGTAGCGTACTTGATTGTGCTAAGTTGTTGGCTGCACTTACTGGAAATTCTCAAAAGCTGGAGGAAATTATTGGTATTGGCTTTCTGAATGGGCGTTCTAAAAAACTGATTTGTGTTCCAACTACTTCTGGTACCGGAAGTGAAATGTCGCCGAATGCCATTTTGCTTAATGAGTCAACTGCGGCTAAAAGTGGTATTATAAGCCCTTTCTTAGTACCTGATGCCTGTTATGTCGATCCTGTACTAACTGCAAGTTTACCTGCTCGTCTCACAGCAGAAACTGGTATGGATGCGCTTTCGCATTGCATTGAGGCGTATACCAACTTGTTTGCTCATCCAGCCGTCGATACTTACGCATTGCGTGGTATTGAACTAATTGCAGCTAATTTACAAAAGGCATGCGAAAATGGTCAAGATCTTGAAACTCGTTCTGCTTTGTCATTAGGTTCTATGTATGGTGGATTGTGTCTTGGTCCGGTAAATACGTCAGCTATTCATGCTTTGTCGTATGGTTTAGGTGGAAAATTTCATGTGCCACACGGCTTAGCAAATGCCATTTTGATGCCTGAAGTTTTGCGCTTCAATCTCTCAGCCAACCCTAAACGTCATGCTGAAGTGGCTCGTGCGTTAGGAGTGAAACTGGTTGGAACTGACGAAGAAGTTGCTTTGGCAGGAATAGAAAAGATTATTGAAATTTCAAAAGCTTGTGGTATTCCACAGCATCTTGCTGAAATTGGAATAACCGTAGATATTTTACCTGAACTGGCTGATATAGCCATGAATGTAACTCGTTTGTTGAAAAATAATCCACGTGTTGTTACTCGTGAGAATGCTATTGAAATCTTTAAAAAATTATTGTAATGAAACCAATTATAGGAATTTCTATGGGCGATCCGGCTGGGATTGGGCCGGAGATATGTATCAAAGCTTTGTCCGAGTCTCATGTTTACGAACGTTGTCAACCTATTGTGGTGGGCGATGCGGAAGTATTGTCACAAGCTGCTACATTTCTGAATTCTGATTTGAAAATTAATGCTATCCAATCTGTAGAAGATGCTTTTTTCCAGTTGGGTACTGTTGATGTTCTTGATTTGAAGAATGTAAATATGTCAGAACTAAAGTTCGGTGAAGTTTCGGCTATGGCCGGAAATGCTGCTTTCGAAGCTGTACATAAAGTCATTGATTTGGCTTTAGCCGAAGAAATTGATGCTACTGTCACTGCACCAATCAATAAAGAGTCTATTCACACGGCCGGACATAAATTTTCCGGTCATACCGAGATTTATGCCCATTTTACCAATACAGTTAAGTTTGCCATGCTGTTGGCCGATGAAAATTTGCGTGTAATTCATGCTACCACCCATGTTTCGCTACGTCGTGCTTGCGATTTATGCAAAAAGGAACGTGTACTGGAAGTAATTTCGTTGCTAAATGATGCTTGTGTTCAATTCGGAATTGCTAAACCTCGCATTGCTGTTGCAGGATTGAATCCGCATGCCGGTGAAAATGGCTTGTTTGGCGATGAGGAAATAAATGAAATTATTCCAGCTATAAACGAAGCTAATGCGCTTGGATTTACCGTTGAAGGACCCGTTCCTCCAGATACCATGTTTGTAAAGGCTGTTCAAGGTAAGTATGATGGCTGTGTTGCCATGTATCACGATCAGGGACACATTCCATTTAAGTTGGAAGGTTTTAAGTGGGACAACGAAAAGCAAACCATGAAAAGTGTAAAAGGCGTAAACATTACACTTGGATTGCCGATTATTCGCACTTCAGTGGATCATGGTACGGCTTTCGAAATAGCTGGACGCGGTATTGCTTCACCTGACGCTATGTTGGTGGCTATTGATTATGCTATTCTAATGGCAAAACATAAAAAAAAGAATACACCCAACTCTTAAAGGGGGAATTTTAATTAGCGCTAATTACATTTTTCATATATTCATTGAATAAAATCGAAAACATATCAAATGAAACTAACTTAGTTCCTATTCATGGGTTAGTTGTTATTGCTGATGATATAACCGGAGCTGCCGAAATTGCAGGTGTTTGCCTGAGGTATGGTTTGAAAGTTTCGTTCGGGATAGATACTATCCCGGATGAAATTGCCGATGTTTGTATTGTTGCCACTGATAGTCGCTCGTTGTCCGAATTGGAGGCCTGTACTATTCATTCAAAGCTTGCAATAGATGTTTATCGGATTAAACCTGCGCTGGTTTTTAAAAAATGTGATTCAGTTTTAAGAGGTTATGTCCTTTCTGAATTATCAGCTTTATTAGCTGAAAGTCATCAAAAAAAAATACTACTTGTGCCTGCAAATCCCTTGTCGGGAAGATGTATTATAAATGGCTTTTATTATGTTGGTGATCACAAAATTGAAAATACTGGATTCTCAACTGACCCGGATTTTCCTGCAACCGACTCATCTGTTCAAAATATTCTGCTTCAACGTTCAAAAAAGCATGATAATATTAATGATGTGCATACTGGTAAAATTACTAAATTAAGAGGGAGTGGTGTTTTTATTCCTGACTGTAACTCTGTGAATGACCTTCAACAATCTTGTCTGCTAGCTTCTGAGAATACCTTACTCTGCGGTAGTGCGGCATTTTTTGAGCAAGTGCTTATCAGTAGAGGTTTCACGAAAAGTGAAAATGAACAGCCGAAATTTTCAAAAATAAATAAGTTTCTACTGGTTGCAGGTACCATTCATCCTGAAACTAAACTTTTTGAAGAACGATTGAGGCGAAATAATTGTACAATTGAAAAATTTCCAACTCAGTTTTTATCTGAAATGTTTGACGAAAATGAATTTTCTAAATGGATAATTTCACTTCAAAATAATTGGAATGAGAATAAAATGCTCTCTATTGGCATTTCGGATAAACCAGTCATTTTTACAAATAGTAATGTGGAACTTAAAACTAGGTTAAGTAAGGTTGTAGCTCAATTATTGATTAATTGTACGATTTCAGAGATGTTTATTGAAGGAGGAGCCACTACGTACAGCATTTTAAAAACTCTTTCTCTCGCCAGCCTTACTCCTGAAATAGAATTGGCTTCAGGAGTTTTGAGATTGAAAGTGAATGATGCTGATAATCTATGGATTACTATAAAACCTGGAAGTTATCCTTGGCCGGAGAAAATAATTGAAAAGTAAAAAAAAAGATTCAGCAATGAGTCTCTTTTTTTATAAACAAGAAACTATCACTAAAGAATCCCGATTTAGTTGTGTTTTTTAGCCCTATATATGGCTTTAATATTTAAAATTGAATTTATTTGTATTTTTTTTTTATAAATTATATAATTTGTTTGAAATAATGCCGTTATAATTACAAATCCGGATTGATTGATTTCTTTTAGTGTTGAATTGAATAAATTTGAATTCTCAAAAGAATGGAATCTATTTTCTGTGAAGAAATTTTTAATTGATCTTTGATATTTTGTAGTTTAGTCAGACTTAATTATTAGTATTTTGAATTAGGAACTAGATTTAATTTTTGAGTTTTTGTATTAAGTTTCTAATTCATGATTTTGAAGGAGGATGTGAATCAAATTTTAAAGTCAATGTTTCAAATTTTATAGGACAAATTGCGTTTTTTGAATTATTTTTGCAACGAAATAGACAATAAACCTTAGAGTTGAATTACTAAAGTACCAATGTTCATTGTTTTTTATTTTCTTACTGTTCATTTCTTTCTGTTTATTAAGAATATTTCTTGTTAAAATGTTCTTTTTTTGTGACAAAAATGCTAATAATAATATTCTGTTTTATAAGTTTTTATGCAAAAAAGTAATTGCTAAATATATTTTTATGCTGATTAATAGCATATTATAAAAAAATGTAATTAAAATTTGTAAAAACACTATACAGTATTGATTTTGTTGTTATTTTTGTGCTCATTTTTGATTTTAAATGCAAGTAGTCTACCTATCTGTTTTTATATCAATAATTCAGGTTCGGCTATCTTAATATAACTTTATCTAAATCTGATATTGTTGTTTGGATTAATAGGTTGTTACTAACACGAACTCTAAAGAATAATACTCTATTTTGAAACTATAATAACAAATAATTAATAAAAAAACGTTATGGAAAACAAAGAAAAACAAACAAAAACAAAAAAGCAATTTAAGGGAATTAAGTCTTCAGGTTTAGTTATGCTAGCATGTTTAGCACTTGCTGTATGTATCTACCATTTTGTGTTGGGAAATCCAGCTAACTTCGTGAATGGTGATCCAAAAAATCACCCAATTGATGGTAACTTATTGGGTCTTATCTACAAAGGTGGTGTTATCGTTCCAATTATCCAGACTTTATTACTTACTGTATTGGCATTAAGTGTTGAACGCTTTTTTGCAATCAAATCTGCTCAAGGTAAAGGTAAGTTAGACAAATTCGTTGCTGCAGTAAAAGCTTCTTTGACAAAAGGTGATTTGGCTGGTGCTAAAGATTTGTGTGACAAACAACAAGGTTCTGTTGCAAGTGTAGTATCTTCTACTTTGATTAAATATGCTGAAGTTGAAAAAGACACTACTTTATCTAAAGAACAACAAATTCTTGCTATTCAAAAAGAAGTTGAAGAAGCTACAGCGTTGGAGCTTCCAATGTTAAGCCAAAATCTTCCAATTATTGCAACTATCGTTACATTAGGTACTTTGATGGGTCTGTTAGGAACTGTAATTGGTATGATCAAGTCATTTGCTTCGTTGGCAGGTGCAGGTGGTACTGACTCTATCGCTCTTTCTGCAGGTATCTCTGAAGCTTTGATTAACACAGCTTTCGGTATCGCAACAGGTGCGTTGGCAGTTATCTCTTATAACTTATTTACTAGCAAAATTGACACTATTACTTATTGTATTGATGAAGTAGGTTTCTCAATCGTTCAAACATTTGCAGCATCTCACAAGTAATCACTCCTCTAAAATATAAGCTATGTCTAAAGCAAAAGTAGCAAGGAAGAGTACCCTTATCGATATGACCGCGATGAGTGACGTTACTGTACTACTGCTCACTTTCTTCATGTTAACGTCTACGTTCGTGAAAAAAGAGCCGGTACAAGTAAAGACTCCCGGATCAGTATCTGAAATCAAAATACCCGAAACTAATATCCTTCAGATATTAATTGATCCTAAGGGAAAGGTATTTATGAGTTTAGATAAACAAGCCGATATGGTGAACTCCTTGGAAAGTGTAGGCAAAGAATACGGAATTACCTTTACTCCTGAAGAATATCAGAAGTTTAAGTTACAGAAAACATTCGGAGTCAATATAAAAGATATGAAGCAGTTTTTAGCTCTGAAGTCAGAGGCACAGGATGCAGAGCTACAAAACCTAGGTATCCCAACTGATAGTGTTGATAATCAATTTAAAGTGTGGGTTAAAAATGCTCGTATCAGTAATGGTGCAGAATTGAGAATTGCTATAAAAGCGGATCAAGCAACTCCATATAAGGTAATTAAACAGGTTATGAACTCACTTCAGGATTTGAATGAGAACAGATACAACTTGATTACTTCGTTGAAAGTTGAATCATCTGCCAAAAAATAATACAGAAATAAAATATGGCTGAATTACAAACGAACGACGGCGGCGGAAAAAAGAAAAAAGGCGGCAGCAAACAAAAGAAAGTGCATGTACACGTGGATTTTACTCCGATGGTGGATATGAACATGTTGCTTATTACTTTCTTTATGCTCTGTACTTCCTTGAGTAAACCTCAAACAATGGAAATTGTGATGCCTACAAATAAGGATACCAAAGAGGACAATCAATCTGCGGTAAAAGCTTCACAGGCAATCACTATTCTGGTGACAGGAGGTGACTCAATCTATTATTACGAAGGGCAACCTAAGTATGACGATTATACAACTTTGAAACAAAGTTCTTATGAGCCTACTGGTTTGCGCGGGTTTCTTCTAAGACGTAACGGTGATGCTGTTACGAAAATCAACGACTTGAAAAAGAAGAAACTGGATCTTAAAATATCAGCGACTGATTATACGAAGCAGGTGTCGGACATTAGGAATGGAAAGTTAACGCCTACTGTTATTATTAAGGCAACTGATGCTGCAACGTATAAAAACCTGATAGATGTACTTGACGAAATGGCAATTTGTAATATCGGAAAGTATGTAATTGATAAAATTACTCCTGGAGATAGATTGTTGATAAAAAACAAACAATCCAAAAGTAATTCTTCTGCAAATCTAGCGAATTAATAACCCTTAAAAAGAAATTAAAATGAGCAAAATAGATTTGACATCCTTCGAATGGCGTGAACTCGTTTTCCAAGGAAAAAATAAAGAATATGGTGCATATACACTCCGTGGTGAGTCTGATAGACGACATAACAGAGCCATGTTGATTGTTGCCATTATTACTGTTATTGGATTCAGTATTCCGAAACTTATCGAGTTTGTGAAAAGCAGACAAGAAATAAAAGAAGAATATGGAGTTACTAAAATGACTCAATTCAAACCTGCAGAGGTGAAGGATAATCACATTAAAAAAGTGGAATCCGTTGAGCCACCTCCACCGATTAAGAACTCTGTGAAATTTACGGCTCCTGTTATTAAAGAGGATAAAGACGTAAGTGACGAAGATGAACTTAAGAGTCAGGAAGAAATCAATAATGCAAAAGGTATTGTTTCTATTGCCACTGTAGTAGGTGGTGATGATGTAAACGGTAAGGATATTGCTGATCTTAAAGAGGTTGTTACTCAGGTTGCTGAAGAAAAACCTTATGATGTTGTTGAACAAATGCCATCGTACCCTGGTGGTGAAGGTGAACTTTTATCATATATATCAAAAAATCTTAAATATCCTGTCATTGCACAAGAAAATGGTATTCAAGGTACGGTAATTGTACGTTTCGTTGTATCTAAAAACGGAGCAGTTGAAAAAGTTGAAGTAGTTAGGTCTTTAGATCCTGCTTGCGATAGAGAAGCTATCAGAGTAGTTAAAAACCTTCCTAACTGGATACCTGGAAAACAAAATGGTGCTAATGTAGCTGTTTATTATACATTACCAATAAAGTACAAACTGGAAAACTAATTGTATGTCTAACATCAAAGTTTTTTTCTTATTATTTGTCATTACTCTAGTCTCTTGTCAGACTAAGAGTAATGACAAATTTACTGATACATATTCCGCAGGTGTGATTCCTATCGCGGTAGATGCTAGTTTTGAACCAATTATTACTCAAGAATTAGCTGTGTTTGAGGCACAGTTCCCAAATGCTCATATCAATCCTACTTTTACTGATGAAGTAACTGCGATTGATTTGTTGATAAAAGATAGTGTTAGAGTTGCTATTGCAACTAGACCATTGTCAGAGAAAGAGCTTAAGTATTTAAAAGATAAGACATTTGCACCACGCTCATATAAGCTTGCTACAGATGGTATCGCTTTAATTGTAAATAATTCGAATCCTGATACATTAATTAGTGTTGTTCAACTTCGAAAGATATTGACAGGTAAGGCGAAAAACTGGAAGGATATTTATCCAAAATCCAAATTAGGAAATTTTAAAGTTGTATTTGATAATCCAAACTCTAGTACTGTACGTTATGCAATTGATTCTATCTGTGTTGGAGAAAAAATTTCTCAAGATTTAAATGCACAACATACAAATCAGGAGGTTATTAATTATGTCTCAAAAACTCCTAATGCAATAGGTGTAATTGCCGTTAATTGGCTTGATAATGATAAAGATACGACGAATTTATCTTTCAATAGCTCGATAAGGGTTATGTCGGTAAGTAGGCAAGAGATAGCAACTCCGGTTGATAGCTATAAGCCATTTCAAGCTTATTTGTTTTATGGAAACTATCCTTTGTCCCGTAGTATTTATATAATTATTAATGATCCCAGAGGATCTCTCCCTTCAAGCATCACAAATTTTATGACTTCTGACCGCGGACAGCGTATTATACTTAAAACTGGATTGGTTCCAGCAACTCAACCTGTTCGTATTGTCAGTGTGTCAGGCGAATAAAATTAATATTAAACAATATAACCAAGTTTATAATGAATCGTAACTTATTATTTTCGGTGATTCTTTTTTCAATATCCACATTTAGTGGAAGTGCTTTTAGTGCTCCTTCTGAAGGACAAGGTATTGCCTATTATCGTGCAGGGTTTCCAATGGTAGCAAAGCCTTTGCTTATTGCTGAAATTGAATCTAATGCTGCTTCAAGGGCTGAAACTTGTTTTAATTTAGGGAATATTTATTTTTCAGACAATAAGTCAGATTCAGCTGCTTATTATTTCAATAAAGGCTTAGCTGCTGACCCTGCAAATTCGTTGAATTCGATTGGTTTGACTATGCTTAAAATTAAATCTGATCCAACAACTGCTGAAACTGAATTTAAAAATATTCTTAAGCTTAAACAAAATAAAAAGAACCTTGATATTTATATTGCAATTGGTAATGCTTATTTGTTTAATGGTTCCTTAGATAATGCTGTAGCTTATCAGGAAAAAGCAAAAGAAATTAAAACCAAAGATGCAGAAGTTTATGTGTTGTTGGGTGACATTGAATTTGCAAAGAAAAATGTTGGTGAGGCATGTAAAAATTATGAACAAGCTATTTATTTTGATGATAAATGCAAGGAAGCTTATATAAAATATGCTCGTGCTTATAGAATTGTAAATCCTAATTTAGCTATTGAAAAACTCAATGCGTTAAAAGTCAAAGAACCAGCTTTCTTGTTAGTTGATAGGGAATTGGCTGATATTTATTATGCTACTAACGATTTTAAAAAAGCTGCTGAGTTATACGGTAATTACTTGCAATCTGGAAATTCAAATGTTCAGGATTTGACTAAATATGCATTTACCCTATTTTTAGGTGGTGATTTTGCTAAATCTCTTGAAGTTACTGATTTGGGGTTGGTTAAGGCTGTCCGCAATCCAGTTTTTAACCGTTTGGCTATGTATAATAATGTTGAATTGAAAAAACCAGATGATGCTTTAAAAGCAGCCGACTTGTTTTTTAATCAAACTGATAAACCGGAATTTACTTTTTTGGATTATAGATATTTTGGGCAAGCTTATCGCGATAAAAATCAACTTGACTTAGCTATACCACAGTACGAAAAGGCAGTACAATTAGATTCTACAAAAGTTGATCTGTGGAAGGATATTTCTGATATGTGTAGCAAAAAGGGAAATTATACAAGATCAGTAGTTGCATATACTAACTACATGAATGCATTAAAAGTCGAAGATAAAACTTCCGATGTTTTTATGCAGTTAGGTAAAATATATTACGGATTAGGTACTGCAGATACTACATTAAAAGCTGATGCAAAGAAAATTGCTTTGGTTAATGCAGATAGCTTGTTTGGTGAAGTTGCAGCAAAAGAACCTACAAACTATAGAGGAAATTTCTGGAGAGCCCGTACAAATTCAGCATTGGATCCTGAAACTTTGAAGGGGTTGGCAAAGCCATATTACGAACAAACTGTTACTTTTATTGAGGCTAAGGCTGATCCAAAATACAATTCAATATTAATTGAAAGTTATAGCTATCTGGGCTATTACTTCCTAGATAAGGATAATAATGGATCTTTAGTGTATTGGAATAAGATTTTAGCTCTTGATCCTGCAAATGCAAAAGCAAAGCAAGCTATTGAAGTAATAGCTAAGGCTGCTAAAGGGAAGAAATAAATTTTAGAATTACCTTTAAAAAGGAAGTGATGATATTCACTTCCTTTTTTTTATTAAAATGATTTCCTTTTTTTATAAAGTGTGCTGAAATTCTATTATTATTAGTAATTTTGTCATGCTTTTATGTCATTATTACAGTTATAAATTATTTGAATATAATGCAACAATCAGAAATACAGGCAGTAAAACAACGATTTGGAATTATTGGAGCTTCTGAGCTTTTAAATCGTGCTATTGATATTGCTGTGCAAGTTGCACCTACCGATTTGTCAGTGCTCATCACCGGCGAAAGTGGCGTTGGAAAAGAGAATTTTCCTCAAATAATCCATCATTATAGTCACCGAAAACACGGCCCATATATCGCAGTAAACTGTGGGGCAATTCCTGAAGGTACAATTGACTCTGAATTGTTTGGTCACGAAAAGGGATCATTTACTGGTGCGTCGGCTGACAGAAAGGGTTATTTTGAAGTTGCTGATGGTGGTACTATCTTTTTGGATGAAGTTGGAGAGTTGCCTTTATCTACACAAGTAAGGTTGTTGCGTGTGCTCGAAACGGGTGAATTTATTAAAGTTGGTTCTTCTAAGACATTAAAAACAAATGTTCGGGTTGTGGCTGCTACAAATTTAAATATGTCTCAGGCGACTCGAGATGGAAGGTTTCGAGATGATTTGTTTTATCGTCTGAATACTGTACCTATTGCAGTGCCAGCTTTGCGGGATCGTAAAGAGGATATTGTGTTGTTGTTCAGAAAATTTGCATCAGATTTTGCTGAAAAATACAGAATGCCACCGGTAAAACTAACAGAGGAAGCTAAAATTATTCTCTCAAATTATTATTGGAATGGTAATGTGCGCCAGCTCAAGAATATTACTGAACAAATATCAGTAATTGAGCAGCAAAGAGAAATAAACGCACAAATACTGAAGGTGTATTTACCGAAAGATGATATGGAACGTTTGCCAGCCTTATTTTCAGGGTCAATAAACGAACAAAAGTCTTTCAATAGTGAGCGAGAAATTTTGTATCAGGTCCTTTTTGATATGAAAAAAGACATGAATGACTTGAAAAAATTGGTTCATGATATAATGAGTGGTAATTCTACTGAAATTCAAACTACGGAAGTTCATTATCCGACTTCATTTCTAAGTAGAAACGATGCCATTTTTGGAACTTCACCTTCACCTGTTGATTTTAAAACAGAAAAATCAGTTCGTGAAGCTAAACAATTTGTGCCCAATCTTGATGAGAACGTAATTTTTCAAGATGCAGAGGAGTACCATGAGGCGGAAGCTCAAAGGCCTCAGACTCTCGAGGATATGGAAAAGCAGATGATTAAGAAAACTTTGGAAAAACATAGAGGAAAACGGAAAGCTGCAGCTGATGAATTACAAATTTCTGAAAGAACGTTGTATCGTAAGATTAAAGAGTATGGAATTGAATAAGAATAATAGAATGTTCAAAAGATTCAGGTTTTCAAGTTGGAGAATTTTATCTGTTGTCATTACAATCTTTTTGTCTGTAGTGTTGGGTTCTTGTACGATATCATATAAATTCAATGGATCGGTAGTTGATTATGCAAAAACAAAAACTATATCCATCTCTGATTTTCCAAATGTAGCTGAACTAGTTTATCCACCTTTATCACAGGAATTTGCAGAATCGTTAAGAGATGCTTATACTAAACAGACTCGGTTGCAGCTCCAAAAAAAAGGAGGCGATATGCATTTGGAGGGTGAAATTGTTGGTTATCAGTTAACTCCAATGGCAATTAGTTCAGATGGCTATTCGTCGCAAACTAAATTGACTCTTACAATTAATGTTCGATTTTCGAATAATAAAAATCCAGCAGATGATTTTGAGAAGAAGTTTAGTGCCTATCAAACTTTTGACAACACAAACTCTCTTACTTCGGTTCAGGACGAGTTAGTTAAGACTATGATTACTGATATTGTAGACAACATATATAACGATACGGTAGGAAAGTGGTAAGTTGTTATTACTTTTTGAATAATTGATATTCCCTTAAATTATGACTCACGATGAATTGATTATGCTTGTTAAGCAGCCTGATTTGGTGGCTACGGAACATATTACAGGCTTAAAAGAGCTTGTTGATATGTATCCGTATTTTGCACCAGCCAGATTGTTTTATACAAAAGCATTGCAGGAGTCTGATAGTATTTTTTTTGAATCAAATTTGAAAACTGCATCAATTTATTCATCAAATAGACGTTGGTTGTATTATTTTATTCATCCTGATAGAAAAACTTCAACTGAGCCGTATAAGAAGGATAGAGCCACAAAATCATCTGGTGACTACTTTGACATGATGAGTGTGTTAGAGGCGGAGGGTGGCGATACTAAGTTGACATTAAGGAATTTGGCTGAGCGTTTGAAGTCTGCTAGAGCAATGGTCGCAATTAATTCACCGAAATCAATAAAGCCACCTATTGAAGAAATAGCTGTGACTGAAAATCAAATTGTTGAAGCCGTAGAAATTGCAACACAACCTATTTCTGCTGATTACTTTATTTCACCAGACTTTGAAATTTCTGAAACTAATGCAAAAAAGCTTATTTCGGAGCATAAATACCGCGAGGCAATTGAAATATTGAAGGTTATAAATTTGAATAATCCAAAAAAAAGTGTTTACTTTGCAGACCAAATTCGATTTTTAGAAAAAGTTATCTCAAACTCAAAAAAATAAACTATATTATGTACGTTCTTCTTATCATTCTAATTGTTATTGCTTCGATTCTTCTTACTTTATTAGTACTAGTACAAAACTCAAAAGGTGGAGGTTTAGCTGCGGGATTCTCTTCGACAAATCAAATTATGGGTGTTCGAAAAACTACTGATTTCCTTGAAAAAGCAACTTGGGGTTTAGTAATTACTGTTGTTGTGTTGTCGGTTGCTGCAGTTGGAGTCCATAATAACAGACCAGCAGCTACAAATGAATCTGAAATTAAGAATCAGATTCAAAATGCTAAACAATCTGAACCAGGCGTTGTCGCTCCAAACTTCGGAGAAAAACCAGAGGCTGCTAAAACTCCTGCGACACCTGCTCCAGCAGCTGCTCCAGTAAAAAAATAAATAAACGAAATTCAAAAAAAGAGCGTGTCAAACTATTTTGATGCGCTTTTTTTTGTAATCTCAATATGTGAAGTTCTTAGCCTTTGATTCTCAATTATGAATTTTATACAACTAATAGATTACGCAGGTACTTTTGCTTTCGCTATAAGTGGAATAAGACTAGCCTCTGCTAAACGTTTTGACTGGTTTGGAGCGTATGTAGTAGGGCTGGTTACAGCTATTGGTGGTGGTACAACTCGTGATTTATTGCTAGATGTCACCCCTTTTTGGATGCTTCAGCCTTCTTATTTAGTTGTTACTGCAATTGCTCTCATTTCGGTAATTCTTTTTGGAAAGTATTTAATTCGATTGAACAATACTTTTTTTATTTTTGATGCTATAGGCTTGGGGTTGTTTGTAGTTGTGGGGATTGAAAAAACTCTTGAGGCTAATTTTCCTTTCTGGCTGGCTATTATTATGGGAATGATAACAGGTTCTGTAGGAGGGATAATTCGTGATATTTTAATTAATGAAGTCCCCTTGATTTTTAGAAAAGATATTTATGCTTTGGCTTGCGTTGTGGGTGGGTTAGTGTTTTTTACCTGTACTCATTTTGCAGTATCTTCGCATGTAACTCAAATTTTATCGGCAGTTTCGGTTATTTTAGTTCGGGTTTTAGCTGTGAAATACCATATTAGTTTGCCTGTTTTGAAAGGGCATGATGAAAATTTAAATTGATTTTGAATATAGAAATATAAAGTATAATGTTACAGATAAATGATACCATAATAAGCCTCGAATTGTTGGATGAACATTTCGTTTGTGATTTGGCAACTTGTAAAGGGATTTGTTGTATTGAGGGTGATGATGGCGCTCCTTTGGAGGTTGAAGAGGTGAAAATTATAGAAGATTTATTGCCAATTGTTTGGGATGATCTTACCGAAGTTTCAAAGGATGTAATTAAAAAGCAGGGAATTTCGTATATCGACGATGATGGAGAGCCAGTTACTTCAATTGTAAATGGTGCTGAATGTGTTTTTACATATACAGACGGTGATGGAACTTGTAAATGTGCTATTGAGAAAGCTTTTAGGGAAGGAAAAACTGACTTTTATAAGCCTATTTCTTGTCATTTGTATCCGGTTCGATTGCAAAAATATGAGGAGTTTACTGCTGTGAATTATCATCGTTGGAATGTGTGTAATTGTGCTCGAAAACTGGGTGGAAAATTGCAAGTACCAGTATATAAATTTTTAAAAGAACCATTGATCCGAAAATTCGGTGCTGAGTGGTTTGAACAACTTGAAATTGCTGATAATGAATTAAAAAACAGATAATATGGCAACAAAACGAGTAAAGGTTGAAATTATCACTATAGGTGACGAAATTCTGATAGGTCAGATTGTTGATACTAACTCGGCCTGGATGGCTGTTGAATTGAATAAGATGGGTTTTGAGCTAGCTCAAATAACTTCGGTTCATGACGATGCGAGGCATATTGTAGAATCGCTTGAAATGGCTTTAAATAGGGCTGATATTGTTCTGTTTACTGGTGGAATTGGTCCAACAAATGATGATATTACAAAACAGACACTTACTAAATATTTCGATACTAAATTAGTTTTTGATGAGTCGGTAATTCGTAATATTGAACAATTGTTTGCCAATCGACCAAATTTTGTAATTAATGAATTGACATATGCACAGGCAATGGTGCCTGAAAAATGCACTGTTATTCAGAATGTTGTAGGTACTGCGCCGCTAACATGGTTTGAAAAAAATGGAAAAGTAGTAGTTTCGATGCCTGGTGTTCCTTATGAAATGAAGAATGCAATGACTACGGAGATTATTCCGCGTTTGCAGCAGCATTTTAGTACACCATCATTGTTATATAAAACAGTTCAAGTGTATGGTTATGGAGAGTCTGCTTTAGCGATGAAAATTGCTGATTGGGAAAAAGCTCTGCCAGGAAATATTGCGTTAGCCTATTTGCCCAATTATGGTGTAGTTAAGCTTCGTCTGAGTGGGACTTCAGAGGATATGTTATCGTTAGAATTTTCAATGAATCAGCAGGTTGATAAGTTGAGTCAGATTTTGGGTAGTGCTATCATTGCTTTTGAAGATATTTCTGTAGAAGATTTGATTGGCAATTTGTTGATTTCTAAAGGGCTAGTTGCAGCGACTGCAGAAAGTTGTACGGGAGGTAATATCGCTCATCGTTTTACGTCGATTCCTGGAAGTTCAGAATTTTTCATGGGTTCTATTGTTGCTTATTCAAATGAGGTGAAGACTTCGGTGTTGCATGTTTCAATTGAGGATTTAGATGAGCAAGGGGCAGTAAGTCAGGTTGTAGTTGAACAAATGGCTGTTGGGGTTCGTCGCCTATTGAGAACCGATGTAGCTATTGCAACTTCTGGAATAGCAGGACCATCTGGAGGTACTGTCGATAAGCCAGTTGGAACTGTTTGGATTTCAGTATGTTCTGCTGACCGTGTTGTGAGTAAAGAATTTCGCTTTGGCGCTTTGCGTGAGCAAAATATCCAACGTGCAACTCAGGCAGCTCTGCTCTTGTTGAAAGAAATTATTTAATGCAACTAATACGTAATAAGCACTTTAGTGTGTTGTTGAGAATAAGTGAGTATAAAAATTAAAATTAATAGCTGGAAAAGCTTGTATGAATAAAAAAAATAGTGTACTTTTGCACACTGTTTTTGAGAAAAAATGTAAACAATAAAAAGATATAGAAATGTCAAAGATTTGTCAAATTACCGGTAAAAAAGCAATGGTAGGAAACAATGTATCAC
>Ga0302215_10000870_pt1 | contig 21974 bp, 19 predicted proteins | sample II_Fen_N3_1_FD_194580 | JGI IMG/M metagenome (GOLD analysis project Ga0302215, IMG submission 194580) | Peat permafrost microbial communities from Stordalen Mire near Abisko, Sweden - II_Fen_N3_1 | ecosystem: Environmental > Terrestrial > Soil > Wetlands > Permafrost | place: Sweden: Abisko... | reverse complement strand
TTTATTGACCGTCGAGTGTTTTTTTCTATATGAAAACAACGTTCAATGTGTAAATTTACATAAATATGATAATTACAAAATCATAATAGTTGATTTTATCAACCTTTAATATTATCTTTGCACCGAAATAAATAATAAGTTATGAATAATCAAAATGCACCTTTTGGAATGACCGTCGCAGGAATGATGCGTGAAGTGATACGTTTAATCAAAAAATGTACGGCCGAACATGCAGAAATCAAACTTACCATGGAACAACTTGGACTATTGCTGATTATTTTCAGCAGTGAAAGCGAAGTAATCCAGCAGGATCTTGCCTGCTCCATGGGGAAAGACAAATCAGCCATACTAAGGACTATTGATATGCTTGAAGCAAAAGAGTTGGTAAAAAGAGTATCGGATACCACTGACAGACGGAAAAAATACCTGATGATCACAAAAAAGGGAGAACGGATAGTTGCCCAATACCTTGAGATAGAACTTGAAATAACCTCAGAGCTTCAAAAGGGATTGACAGAAGAAGAAATGGCTACCTTTTATAAAGTAGTGAATCATATTAAAGCAAACGCTAAAACACGATAATGCTTTTAAAATTGGTTGATTATATCAATCATTGATAACACAACCTATAATAAATTAACATCCTTTTGGGATCAAACAAATATTGCTCAAAAATATTATATACCGGAAATGCTGATTTTGTTCCGGAGAGTAATTTCAACAATATTTAAACTAGTTTTTAAACCGTGATAGAGACAAATAGTCAATATCATTAGCATGAATTTAAAATTGATGAAAATAAAAATTTTAATACTGACCATTTGTATTAGTTTAATGCCTTTTGTGGTATATTCTGTTACAGACAAACCGGTAACATACAAAGGAGTTGTTCTTGACAAACAAAGCAACCAACCCATATCCCAGGTTTCAATTGTTTCGTCAGACCACGGACAAGTGACAAAGACCAATGAGCAGGGACTGTTTACCATACAGGTGAATCCGGCAAACTCAAAAAAGAATCAACTCAGCATATCCTGCGTGGGCTATAAAACTGTATCGTTCATATTGACGGAAGACAAAAGAGATCTGGAAATAAAACTGGTTCCTCAAATTCAGGATCTTACCGAAGTCACGGTTAAGAAACAAAAGTATCACAACAAGAATAATCCGGCGGTAGACCTTATAAATAAAGTAATCGCCAATAAAAACAAAAATAAGAAAGAGGCATTGGACTTTTACGAAAACGAAAAATACGAGAAAGTTCAGTTCGCATTAAACGATATAAGTCCGGATTTAAAGAAAAAGAAAATATTCAAGCATTTTCAATTCGTTTTTGATAACATTGACACGCTCAAGAATAACGGGAAGAAAATATTACCCGTATACCTGAAGGAAGAAATTTCAAAATATTATTACCAGCGATCGCCCAAAAAAGTGAAAGAAATTGTGACTGCACACAAAGCCGTATCACTGGCCGGATTCGACAATAAAGGAATAGAGGATAATATTAAATACCTTTATCAGGATATAAACATATACGACAACAACATATCCTTTTTATCCACACAGTTTTTAAGTCCGATTGCCGGTACTGCACCCGCATTTTACCGGTACTACATAATGGACACCATACAGACCGGCCAGGATAAGTGTGTGAGAATGTATTTTGGTTCGCGAAACAAGGAAGATATGCTTTTCCAGGGATATTTGTATGTCATGCTGGATGGAAGTTATGCCATAAAACGGGTAGAGTTGTCGGTCAGCAAGGATATAAACCTGAATTGGATAAACGATGTGAAGGTTATTCAGGAATTTGAAAAGACCGAAAACAATAACTGGATGTTATCGTCGGACCAGATATCCATCACCTTCGGTCTTACAAAAAAGAGTCGTGGCCTGTTTGGACAAAAAGTAGTATCCTACAACAATTATCAGTTTAAGCCATTGGGGCAGGAAAACATGTTCAAGGGGCAGGCCATTCAGGTGCTCGACAGTGCAAAACGAAGGGATAATGCGTATTGGGATTTACACAGGCAATTGAAACTTAGCAATTCTGAGGCCGGAACATATACAACTATGGATAGTGTGCAGAAAGTTCCAGCCTTCAGAAGGGCCATTAATCTGGCGACTGTTGTATTGTTTGGATATGAAGACCTTGGAAAATATGAGATAGGCCCGGTGAGTACATTTTACATGTATAACCCGGTTGAGGGGGTCAGGTTCAGGTTTGGCGGAAGAACCACGGATAAATTCAGCAAAAAGATAAACATTGAAAATTACCTGGCCTATGGGTTCATGGATCAACGTTTCAAGTATTATTTAGGAGGATCATGGTCGTTCACAGACAGAGGTTTATTGGACTTTCCCGTGAAATCACTAAAAATGAGCTATCAAAACGAGACACAACTTCCCGGGCAACAGATGCAGTTTTTAATGGAAGACAATTTTCTTTTATCCATAAAAAGAGGCATAAATGATAAGCTTTTTTACAATAAGACGTTCAAAATGGAGCATTTGAATGAGTTTGAAAATCACTTTTCGTATACCCTTGGTTATAAGTATACCAATCAGGCACCGGGAGGAAGTTTACGTTTCAATTATACGGACTATCTGGCACAAGGCAACGACATAAACAGCCTGAACATTTCGGAGTTTTATCTGAATCTGAGGTACGCGCCCCACGAAACTTTTTATCAGGGAAAAACATTCAGAATCCCTATTTACAGCAGATATCCGATTTTTGAGTTGCGATACAACGTTGGATCAAAAGCCTGGAATAATGATTACAATTATCAGACCCTGCGTTTTTCAATCAGGAAAAGATTCCTGCTATCTGTTTTAGGATATTCGGATGTTGTATGGGAAGCAGGAAAAATATTTGGCAAGGTTCCCTACCCTCTTTTGAACATACCTCAGGCTAACCAAACCTATTCGTATCAAATAGAGTCATACAACATGATGAATTTCCTCGAGTTTGTCACCGATCAGTATACTTCATTGCTGATTGATCATACTTTCAATGGATTGTTCTTTAATAAAATTCCAATCCTGAAACATTTAAACTGGAGAGAAATGGTTACGTGCAAGATTCTGTACGGAGACCTGACAAAGACAAACGATCCTAAAAACAACAACGATTTATTGAGATTTCCTGTTGAACCGGATGGTACTCCGATAACCTATACCATGGGTAGAACACCTTACATCGAAGGAAGTATAGGGATCGGGAATATATTTAAATTTTTCAGGGTCGATTTAGTAAAACGCTTTACGTATCTGAACAATCCGAATGTTTCGGAATATGGAATCAGAGTGCGATTCAGATTTGATTTCTAAAACGGATAAAAACAGGAACAATAAGTATTTTTAGAGTAGTCTTGTTTTACTTTATATAAAAATAAAAAATTACAAGCAATTGATTATTAATATGTTAATGCAGCAAAATAATGCCTTGTTATATATATATATATATATACAAATACTATGACCTCTCCCCCAACCCTCTCCCAAGGAGAGGGTGATAGAGCCGAGGGTTAATGAAGTTTTATTTAAAATAACAGGACATAATAGGCTGCCAACTACTTACGTCTTTTGATTCTTTGTTTAAACAGAAATAAAACAAAACATATCAGAAAAGCAAGGTTAAAACAAGATCATATTGAACATATTGAAACATCTCTAAACTTTATTTGCAACTCTATGTTACTTTATATTTACAACAATACAGAAAAGCGCTTTTTGCTGATGTAAAACGCTCATATTAAAATATGGATTAATGATTTACCATAACAATTACTTATTCGAAATTTTACATATATTATACTAACTACAACATGAATTCAGAAAAAAATCAATCGACAGACGATGTTTTAAAAATCATTTCTCAAGACAGGGGACGGACTAACATTCTCCGGAAATACGAACAAAATGCACTCGCTTTTCTGGTTCAACGGATTCCATCATGGATAAGTTCTGACATACTGACTGCCATTGGTTTCTTTGGAAGTTTCATTATTTTAGCTGGTTTCATTCTGGCGAAATACTATGGCGAAGTATACCTTTTAATAGGTGTATTTGGTTTTCTGGTATGCTGGTTTGGCGACTCGCTTGATGGCAGAATAGCCTACTACCGGAACAAGCAACGGAAATGGTATGGCTTTGCACTCGACATTACCGCCGATTGGATTGGTGTTGTTTTGATGGGTTGGGGATTTGTAATTTACATAGAAAACACCTGGGAAATCCTGGGTTTCTGCTTTGTGATATTATATGGCTGGGAGATGCTGACCACATTACTTCGTTATAAAATTACAAATAAATATTCAATTGATTCAGGGTTATTCGGCCCGACAGAAGTGCGTATTGTCATTTCAATGATCTTAGTAATGGAGGCCGCATTCAAAGGATCAATTTTGTACTCCGCAGCACTTGCATGCGCCCTATTGTTTATTACGAATGTCATAGATACTAACAAGCTATTAAAACTCGCAAATGATCGGGATATTGAAGAAAGAAAACAGAAGTAAATCAAATATACTGTTTGAAAGGATATTAGTTTTTGCAAAAGCGCAGGTTTCAGCATTTATTGGCGGGATAACCGATTATGCAATAATGGTTTTCATTACGGAGGTTTTTCACGTGCATTACACCATATCTATTGCAATTGGTGGTATTATAGGTGCCGTTGTGAATTTCAGTCTGAACAGGTATTGGACATTCCCGACGAAAGAACTTCGATACAAAAATTCGATAAACAAACAACTGTTGAAATTTGTACTGGTTGTAATAAACAGCATTTTATTTAAATCATCCGGAACCTATTTGGTTACTACATTTTTAAAGATTGATTATAAAATAAGCCGGGTTATCGTTGACTTGTTTGTTTCTATTGCCATAAACTATAACCTGCAAAGGCACTGGGTTTTTAAAAGTATCAAATGATGTTAATTAAAGATTGATTTCCCCACTCAAAAAACAGACTGCCCGTTACAAAATACCATCCATAAATAAGAATGGAATTTAGTAAGAACGATATATAGCCGGCATAGAATTTAAGGAAAAGAGGGCAAGACAACCTATCATTTTGACTTTTTTCCCTATCTTTGTCGATAACAATCTAATCGTTTCAATTTACTCTTAACATTCAATTTATATGATAACACTTAAGCCTGCATTGGTTTGGAACTTTTTCCATGAAATAACCCAGATACCAAGACCTTCAAAAAAAGAGGAACGCATTATTGCTTATTTGAAGAATTTTGGTGAAAAACACAATCTCTCCACTAAAATTGATGAAGCGGGGAATGTACTGATCAGCAAGCCGGCGACTGCGGGCTATGAGAAAAACAAAACCGTCATTCTCCAATCACATATAGATATGGTTTGTGAGAAAAACAGCGATGTAGTTCATAATTTTGATACAGATCCTATACAGACTTACATAGAAGGCGATTGGCTTAAAGCTAAAGGAACAACCCTTGGGGCAGACAATGGCATTGGCATGTCAATGATGCTGGCAATACTTAATTCAACCGATCTGAATCATCCGTCATTGGAATGTTTGTTTACGGTGGATGAAGAAACAGGGTTAACCGGTGCTTTTGCGTTGAAACAGAATTTCCTGAGCGGCGAAATATTGATCAACCTGGATTCGGAAGATGATGGAGAGATATTTGTAGGCTGTGCCGGTGGAATTGATACGGTTGCAAAACTCACTTACAAAACAGAAAAAACTCCGGAACATTATTTCGGATTTACAGTTTCGGTTAAAGGACTACAGGGTGGACATTCAGGTGATGATATTGACAAAGGCCTGGGTAATGCCAATAAAATACTGAATCGCTTTCTATGGAGCCTGAATAAGAAAATGGACTTACGATTATTCAGCTTCGATGGCGGAAACCTGCGCAACGCAATTCCAAGGGAAGCAACTGCTACAGCCTGTGTCCCTTTTTCAGAAAAAGAAAATATACGTGTACAGTTCAATCATTATGTTCACGACCTGGAAATTGAGATTGGGGATGTGGAGCCGAAGATGAAGATGGCATTGGAATCGGAAGCCCTACAGGAAAATGTTCTCGATAAAAAGACTACAAATGCCCTGTTAAATGTACTCTATGCTTGTCCTCACGGGGTAATTGCCATGAGTCGTGATATGCCGGGACTCGTTGAGACTTCGAATAACCTTGCTTCAGTAAAAATGAAAGAGGGTAATATCCTTGAAATAACCACCAGCCAACGCAGTTCGGTTGATTCGTCCAAACATGATATTAAACAGCAGGTAGAAGCTGCATTTGCACTCACAGGAGCAGAAATATCACACGGGGACGGTTATCCGGGCTGGAAGCCAAATCTTAAGTCTGATATCCTAAGAGTGGCAACAGAGAGCTATGTGAAACTACATAACGAACAACCTAAAGTTCGGGCCATACATGCTGGACTGGAATGTGGCCTGTTTCTTGAAAAATATCCCTTCCTTGACATGATTTCAATTGGACCAACCATGAAAGGCGTGCATTCACCGGACGAGAGGCTAAGCATTTCAGCTACACAAAAATGTTGGGAATGGCTCACAGACATACTGGCATCTAAATAGTTGTCATCGGCGATATGACTTCGAGTCATGATTTTAAATAAAAGCACATTCCAATGTTCTAAGCTGTGGAAAAGTTTGGTGAATAAAAATAAAATGAAGAAACCCAATAAGCGTAAAATCATCAACGACCCCGTTTTCGGATTTATCAATATTCCGAACGACTTTTTGTATGATATTATTCAACATCCGTACTTCCAGCGAATGAACCGCATCAAACAGCTGGGATTGACATCGACGGTATATCCCGGAGCCCAGCACACCCGTTTGCAGCATTCGTTAGGGGCTATGTATCTGATGGGTGAAGCAATTGCCCAATTACGCCAGGCAGGGAATGAAATTACGCCCCCGGAAGCTGAAGGTGCTCTTGCTTGTATTTTGTTGCACGATATTGGCCATGGCCCTTTTTCCCACACATTAGAACACAGCGTGGTAAGTGGCATTAGCCATGAAGAAATTTCACTGTTAATGATGCAGAAGATAAACATGGAAATGGATGGCAAACTGGATATCGCCTTGCAGATTTTCACAAACGTATATCCTAAAAAATTCTTGCATCAATTAGTCTCGGGTCAACTGGACATGGACAGAATGGATTATTTAAGCCGTGATAGCTTTTTTTCGGGTGTAAGCGAAGGTATTATTGGTTCAGCGAGGATAATTAAAATGTTAAACATTCATAACGACCAATTGGTTGTTGAAGCCAAGGGTATCTATTCCATTGAGAAGTTTTTAGTGGCACGTCGATTGATGTACTGGCAGGTCTACTTACATAAGACAGCGGTTGCAGCCGAGAAAATGTTGATGAACATATTAAAACGGGCTAAAGAGTTAGCCGGAAACGATATAGAACTTTTTGCTTCGCCGGCATTACATTATTTCCTTTATACCGAGGTAAACAAACAGATATTCTTAACCAGTCAGATGGCACTCGATCACTTTGCCATGCTCGACGATTCTGACTTAATATGCGCTATAAAAGTGTGGTCGACACACACCGATATTGTTTTATCAACTTTATGTAAAGCATTTACAAACAGGAGATTATTTAAAGTTGAGATTGGCACTGATGTGATCAAAGAATCCATACGTCAACATTATTTAAAACAATACAAGGAACATTTCGGCGTTAGTACAAGTGAAGCTGAATACTTTATGGGCGATGAAACTGTGAGTACGGATACATACAGTCCTGAGGACGATAATATTAATATCTTATTCAAAGATGGTACCATTAAAGACATTGCGGATGCATCAGATATGTTGAATATAAGTGTTTTGACAAAAAAAGTGGAAAAACATTTCTTTTGTTATTATCGATTGTAACATTTAGGTAGTATTCAGGTTAATACATCACATTAAAGAGTAAAAATCAAGGTAAGTTTTACATGTTAGAGTATAGAATTTATGGTTAATTGAAAATTGTTTAGTACTTTTGCAACCAATTTTTTAATAAGTTATCGAAAAATTCGATTGAAATATGTGCTATCGGAAAATGAAAATGATTGACATAAATACTCAATTTTTAATTGCTCATTATTAATTATTAATTATATATGGAGTTTTCAGCTCAACAAATCGCAGATTTTTTAGGAGGAGATATACAAGGTGATCCTTCCATAAAAGTATCTGACTTCTCCAAAATTGAAGAAGGGAAACCTGGTACATTGAGTTTTTTATCGAACCCAAAATACAGTCAATACATATACGATAGTCAGGCAAGCATCATACTTGTCAATAAAGATTTTCAACCTGAAAGAGATATTCAATCTACTTTAATTCTGGTTGACGATGCCTATCAATCCCTGGCCAAATTGCTTACAATGGTTGATCAGACAAAGCCTAAAAAAACCGGAGTTTCGCCGTTAGCATATATTTCTGTAACAGCAGAAGTCGGGGAGAATGCCTATATAGCTCCTTTTGTTTACGTTGGAGAGCATGTTACAATTGGCAAAAATGCATGTCTTCATCCTCATAGCTGTGTTGAAGAAGGAGCAAAAATAGGTGATAATGTAACATTATTTTCGGGAGTAAAAGTCTACTATAATTGTGTAATAGGCAATAACTGCACATTGCATTCCGGATCAGTAATTGGTTCTGATGGATTTGGATTTGCTCCGTCTGAAGATGGAAGCTACAAAAAGATTCCTCAAATGGGGAATGTTGTCTTAGAAGATAATATAGAAATCGGTTCAAATTCAGTTGTCGACAGGGCAACTTTGGGAAGTACTATTATTCGTCAAGGCGTAAAAATTGATAATCTTGTTCAAATTGCACATAATGTGGAAGTTGGAATGAATACTGTTATTGCGGCACAGACAGGGATTTCTGGTTCTACCAAATTAGGGAAACAATGCATTTTAGCCGGACAGGTTGGAATAGCCGGACATTTACATATTGCTGATGGCACCATATTCGGGGCACAAACAGGTGTTCCAAATAATGTCAAGAAACCTAATCAGACTCTGCAAGGATATCCTGCCATACCGGTGATGAATTTTCACAGGGCTTCGGTAGTTTATAAAAACCTGCCTGATCTGCAAAAGACAGTTTACGCATTAGAAAAGAAAATTCAGGAATTAGAAAATAGAATAAGTAGTATTTCTTAAGAAAGCATGTCGAAACAAAAAACTATTAAACAAGCCTTTACTCTTTCAGGAAAAGGCTTACACTCAGGTTTGGAAATTATCTTAACCTTTGTTCCAGCTCCCGAAAATCATGGAATAAAAATCAAACGTGTCGATTTACCGGAACAACCGGAAATGGACGCTGTTGCAGAGTATGTTGCTGAAACTACCCGGGGAACTGTATTAAAAAAGGGTGATGTTCAGGTGAGTACCATCGAGCACGTGCTATCTGCATTATATGCACTGGGGATTGATAATTGCATGTTAGAAGTGAATGCCCCCGAGTTTCCGATATTAGATGGCAGTGCAAAATACTTTGTTGAAGGTATTCAACAAGTGGGAATAGAAGAGCAATCTGCAGAAAAAGATTATTATATCGTTCGTAAGAAAATAGAATACAGTGTTCCTGAAACCGGAGCAAAAATCACGATACTCCCGGATGATACTTTTAGTGTAGATGTACATATTGGCTTTGATTCTAAAGTATTAAACAACCAGTTTGCTAGTCTGTCATCACTGGACAATTATACAAAAGAAGTTTCAAATGCACGTACTTTTGTTTTTGTACACGAGATTGAACCTTTGGTAAAAATGAACCTTATTAAAGGTGGTGATCTTAAGAATGCAATTGTTATTTACGACCGACAAGTTTCACAAACAGATTTTGACAAGTTGGCCGACCTTATGGGTCAACCTCACCAGGACGCCAACAAATTAGGCTATTTGAATGGAGGAATCAAATTTGCAAATGAACCTGCATCTCATAAATTACTGGATATAATCGGAGATCTGGCATTAATAGGAAAACCATTAAGAGGAAAAGTTATTGCTACTTTCCCCGGACACAAAATCAACACAGATGTTGCAAAAATTATCCGGAAGGAAATACGCAAACAGGATGTTCAATCTCCGTTTTATGATGACACCATTCCTCCCGTATTGGATGTAAACGCCATACGAAAACTCTTACCCCATCGCTGGCCATTTTTAATGGTGGATAAAGTCATTGAAATGCGCGACAAAGTTATTGTCGGAGTAAAGAACGTGACAGTTAATGAGACTTTCTTTATGGGACATTTCCCAGAAGAACCTGTTATGCCCGGAGTATTGATTGTTGAAGCAATGGCACAAACCGGCGGCTTATTGGTTTTACATGGTTTGGAAGAGCCACATCGGTATTCAACTTATTTTTTAAAAATAGACAATGTCAAGTTTCGTCAAAAAGTTGTCCCTGGAGATACGCTTGTATTTCATCTGGAAATGACCGATGAAATTCGTCGTGGCTGCGCATTAATGCGTGGACATGCCTTTGTTGGTGGGAAAGTAGTGTGTGAAGCAGAATTTATGGCACAAATTGTAAAGAATAAATAATACAATAAGCAAAGTCATTGACAATAAAACTGACTGTGAGAGTCTTGTAAACATATAATAACGTAAAAAAATTGATACCCTAATTAGAATGAAACAACCTTTAGCATACATTCATCCTGACGCAAAAATTGCACCATCGGTGGTAATTGAACCATTTGTAACCATTGATAAGAATGTCGTCATAGGCGAAGGCTCACGAATAGGTTCGAATGTAACCATCCTTGAAGGAGTAAGAATTGGCAAGAATTGCACCATTTTCCCGGGAGCCGTAATTGGAGGGGTCCCACAGGACTTAAAATTCAAAGGTGAGGACACGTTGGTAATCATAGGAGATAATACCACCATTCGCGAGTATGTGACAATTAACAGGGGTACGGCAGCCAAAGGTAAGACAGTTGTTGGAGATAATTGTTTAATAATGGCATATTGCCACATTGCACATGATTGCGTGGTAGGTAACACTGTGATTATGGCAAATGCCTGTCAACTCGCGGGAGAAGTTGAGATCGATGATTTTGCTATTCTGGGAGGCGGATGTTTAGTACATCAATTTACACGTATCGGCTCGCATGTCATGTTACAGGGAGGCTCTAAAATTGGGAAAGATGTTCCTCCATTTGTTAAGGCAGGTCGTGAACCACTTTCATATGCAGGAATTAATTCAATCGGATTACGTCGCCGGGGATATACAAACGAACAGATAAGAGACATCCAGGATATTTACCGTTACCTGTACTTATCGGGAATGAATACTTCTCATGCAATTGAACGTATTGAAGCTGAATTACCGGCAACAAAAGAACGCGATGAAATTTTACTTTTCGTTCGTAATTCTCCACGTGGAATCATAAAAGGATACTTTGAATAACAGAGGCAAGAGGTAAGGAGTAAGAGGCAAGTATATTAATACAGAACTTTCTTTTTCCAATACTTACCTCTTACTCCTTACCTCTTACCTCTTTTATTTGTTTCTTATAACATTTAAACTGCATAATATGGACGTTGAAAAAAGCGAAGAAGCTCCTAAAAAAAGCTTGAATTTTATTGAAGCTTTTGTGGAGCAAGATTTAAAGGAAGGTAAAAACGGAGGTCGCATTCAAACTCGTTTTCCACCAGAACCTAACGGCTATCTACATATTGGTCATGCCAAGGCAATCTGCCTTGATTTTGGCATTGCTGATAATTATAACGGCATTTGTAATCTGCGTTTTGATGATACAAATCCGGTCAAGGAAGATGTTGAATATGTGGATTCCATACAGGAAGACATACAATGGCTGGGATATCACTGGGAAAATATCTATTATGCTTCCAATTATTTCCAACAGCTATGGGATCTTGCCGTTGACCTGATAAAACAAGGGAAAGCGTATGTAGATGAACAATCGGCAGAAGTCATTGCCAAACAAAAAGGCACACCTACTGTTCCCGGCATTGAAAGCCCTTTTCGTAACCGGCCAGTAGCAGAGAATCTTGAGCTTTTCAACAAAATGAACACAGGTGAAATCCCTGAAGGAGCCATGGTATTGAGGGCTAAAATTGATATGGCATCCTCAAATATGCATTTCCGTGATCCGTTAATGTACCGTGTAATAAATTCACACCCTCATCACCGCACAGGCTGGACCTGGAAAGCGTACCCAATGTATGATTACGCCCATGGTCAATCCGACTATTTAGAAGGCGTGACACATTCACTTTGTACCCTTGAGTTCGAAGTACATCGTCCGTTATATGACTGGTTTATCGATCAGTTCAAGGATTCTGATTATCGTCCGAGACAAATAGAATTCAACCGGTTGAACTTAACCTATACCGTAATGAGCAAACGCAAAATGCTTCAGCTGGTACAGGAAGGATTAGTAAACGGTTGGGACGACCCCCGCATGCCTACCATTTGTGGATTGCGTCGTCGTGGTTATTCACCTGAATCGATACACCATTTTATTGACAAAATCGGATATACTAAATTTGAAGCACTTAATGATATCGGCTTGCTGGAATATTCAGTCCGTGAAAGCCTGAATAAGACTTCGATCCGCGTAAATGCTGTTATTGATCCCGTAAAGCTCATTATTACCAACTATCCCGAAGGACAGGTTGAAATGCTGGAAACCGTCAATAATCCGGAAGATGAATCGGCAGGAACTCGCAAAATAGCTTTCTCGAAAGAATTGTACATAGAGCACGATGATTTCATGGAAGAAGCACCAAAGAAATACTTCCGCATGACACCAGGACAAGAAGTCCGGTTAAAAAGCGGATACATTGTAAAATGTACCGGTTGTAAAAAAGATAATGATGGTAAGATTGAAGAAATCTACTGTGAATACGACCCACTTACTAAAAGTGGCATGCCTGATGCAAACCGAAAAGTCAAAGGGACACTCCACTGGGTATCGGCAGCTCACAGCTTAACAGCTGAAGTGAGATTATACGATCGCCTGTTTAGCGTTGAGAACCCAACAGCCGACGAACGTGATTTCAGGGATTTAATAAATCCTGATTCATTGAAAGTATTGACCAATTGCCGTGTAGAAGCTTCATTGAAAGACGTAAAACCTATGGATCATTTTCAATTCCAACGTATCGGTTATTTCAATGTCGATCTCGACTCTACTCCGGATAAACTGGTATTCAACCGCACAGCTTCTTTAAAGGATAGTTGGGCAAAAGAACAGGGAAGATAAACTTTATCCGAATTCCAACCATATAAAAAAACCGTTGTAATAACTTACAACGGTTTTTTTATTTAGCTAAACTGTAAATTCTTTTAATCTTAATCAAGTATCAATTTACTTTTTTACTTTAAGCCAACTTCAAGTACTGTGAAGGTTCCCGGTTTAATTGTCGCCCTTGGATGAGGGTTTTGTGCCGTTGCTGCCGGAATTTCACCATATGCAGCAGTTGGCAGGTAAAGTTTATGGGTTTTGGTATTCACGGTTATTGTTCTTGCCCCTTTTTGAGTAGACACGTTTTCCAACACAGTGAACGTATTAGCGTCTTTTTCCTGCACGACAGTCATCGTTCCTTCACCATTTGATGAATACGCTCTGTTTAATCCAGGATCGAAAGAAACTCCATCAACACCTTCTCCGATTTTGAGTGTCGTAATCACTTTACCGGTTATATAATCAACAACAACCATAAGCTTATTCTCGCACACAGCGAATAAACGTTTGTTTTTTACGTCTATTGCCAGGCCGCTTGGTGATTCACCGGGTGCAACCGACCATGTTTGTTCAACTTTCAATGTATTGACATTAATCACACTGATTGAATTCTTATCTTCTATATTCACATAGATTTTACCCGCTAAGCCATTAACCGGAAATTCAGGTTTTCCTATCAATTTAATAGTTCCAATCACTTTATTCGTTTTGGCATCGATCACTGTGGAATTAGAGCTTCTGCCGTTAAACGTAAAAACCTTATGGGATATCGGGTCATAAAGAATGGCATCAGGATTATTACCCGTCACTTTTACCTTTTCAATAAATTTCAATGTCTTTAAATCAGTTATAGTCACCGATGTATCCCGGCCATTACTGATAAACCCTTTATCGAGGTCCTTTGCCAAAGCGATACCGTGAACCCCTTTAGTATCGGGAATGGTTCCGATAACTTTACTGGTAGTAATATCAACCACATTCATTTCATTGCCATGCGAAACGTATATCCTGGAAGTTGCTTCATCCATGGTTATATAATCCCAGCCTCCGTTACCGTCAATATGTATTTTATTAACGATCCGATAGTTTGATTGTGCAGAAGAAAAGCTCACGCAACATAACATCAATAAGCTTAGTGCAAAATTTGCTTTTTTCATGGCGATTAATAAAAAGGTGATTACTTGAAAGTAGTATTATGCTTTTATTGATTTTGACAATTCACGTTCAATTTCTTTAATCAACTCTGATTGTTTTTGCAATTCTTCGTCCTTATTAGTTTCAGCAATTGAATCAATAAGCGTACTTACCGATCCTAGTAAAGATTGAATGTTTTGAAGTACCAGGTCGTTGTCGACAGTTTTTTTATCTACAACAACCTCTTTTTTAACAATAACCTGATGATAGTTTTGTTCTAACTTTTCAGCCATATAATTTATAGCTTCAGCCAGTTCTTTAAACTCATCTTTTGAGGTAATGGTTATCCTGCTTCTAAAATTAGAATTGGCTATTTCCTTTATACTCTCAGTAATCTTCTTTATTGGTCCTGCAATATAGTTTGGAAAATTAATCATAAATGAAAATGTAATAAGAAAACAAATCGCCAGAACTATCGAAAGATTCTTATAAATTCGCCGTATCATTTCACTCACGTTTTCATTCTTTTGAACGATTGATTGCATATTCAAGGTAGATACTGTAAATATTTTTGCCCGTAATTCGTTTGCCAGTGGCAATACATTGACGGAATAATAATTCACCTTATCTGTAATATTATCAATTTTCTGTTCCATCACCAGTGATTTATATTTCAAATAATTCTGTTTGATCGATTGAACTAACTCCTTTTCACCAAACTCCGTAATATTTTTCTCTTCCAGGTTCAGATTTTCTTCAAACTTATTGAATGAAACAGTCAAATTTTCTTTGTCATTGTGAAATTGTTTATTTAAGAACAAAGAATTTACAGCCGTGTTTGTTTCATCGATTGCCTGAATCATATTTTCAGAATAATTGACTGACCTGTAATTGTTCTTAATTATCATTTCAGAACTGTATTTGATGGAGGATATGTAGTAGATGCTCAGAGCCCCTATTAATACAAATTCAAGAAAAAGAAATAGAATGCCAAATAATACTTTTGTTCTGATTTTAAATTTCATGACTGCCTGTTTTTATTTTTTTAAATGACTTCTTAATATTTTCGAAGCAAAGATAATTTAAATATATCAAATGTATAATTTTAAACACAAAAATCCCGCTTGAAATCATTCAAACGGGATTTTTTATTTCATTTTGTATAAAATAACCGATATTCCTGTGGGTTATTTCGAAGAAAGTGCTGCTTCCACCCTGTTGGTAAGGTCAATGAATGCCGCCACATCCAACCGTTCAGGACGTAGGTCAAACAAGGGGTCGGCATACATCGGGTTACCCTGCTCAACCAGTGGTTTTAACGAGTTACGCAATGTTTTACGACGTTGGTTGAAGGATGTTTTCACGACTGCTTTAAAGAGTTGCTCATCACACTTGATCTGCGAAACTTCATTCCGGGTAAAGCGAATGACTGCCGAGTCTACTTTTGGAGGTGGATCAAACACCGTTGGTGGGACTGTGAACAGGTATTCAATTTTATAATATGCCTGCATCAGTACGCTCAGAATGCCGTATGTCTTACTTCCAGCGGGTGCTGCAATCCGTTCAGCTACCTCTTTCTGGATCATACCTGCAAGGCATGGTATTGAATCCTTATTCTCCAGCATTTTAAAGAATATCTGGCTGGAAATATTATAGGGAAAATTACCGATAATGCAAAACTTATCCGGGAAGTAACTCTTTAAATCCATTTTTAAAAAGTCAGCTTCAATAACCTTAAGCTGTGGATAATGAATATGGAGGTATTCCACCGATTCAGTATCAAGCTCCACCGCTGTAAGATCAATCAGCGGATTTTCCATCAGGAACTGAGTCAGCACACCCATACCGGGTCCAATTTCAAGTACCTGAGTTTTCCCATCGAGTACCAGACTCTCTGCTATCCTGCGGGCGATATCCATGTCTTTCAGAAAATGCTGTCCGAGATATTTTTTTGCTTTTACTTGTGCCATTGTATTGGTTGGGTTCTTATGTAAAAAACCGGTTTTGAGGTGATTATTTCTAAAATGACTCTTATAGCTGCATTCCGGTTTGTAAAAAAACTGTATCTTTGCAACGGGAATAAAAAAACCATGTCAGAAGCTTACAAAAGTAACTAATTTAGTTCACAATTCCATATTCTCCCTGTACAAACTCCTTTAAAGAACCAGTTATAACAAACTGAATGAGAAAAATATTCGTATATACAGGTCAACACATTCGTAGCCTCATTGATTTTTTCTATCCTCCTTTTCGTAAATACATGACACTTCAGTTCTTCCGTTATGGGGTTTCCGGAGTTGCCAATATGATTTTCGACTGGGTCCTGTACTTCCTGGTTTACCATTTTGTGTTACATCAGCAAATGTTACGCATTGGATTTGTTCCAATCAGTTCGCATATTGCCGCTCTCTTTATTACCTTTCCGGTTACGTTCCTTTCTGGTTTTTTACTTCAGAAATATGTTACATTCACTACGTCCGAATTACGCGGAAGGATACAGTTATTCAGATATTTTCTGGTTTTACTGGCAAATTTGCTCTTGAACTACCTGGGATTAAAGATTCTTGTTGAATTTGTTCATATTTTCCCAACGCCTGCTAAAATGATTGTAACCATGTTTACCACCCTGTTCAGCTATTTCTCGCAAAAGAAATATACGTTTAAAAAAACAACTCCTCAAATTCACTAAGCAGGCATTGGAATGGATAGCCTAAGCATTGCTTCGACCGGTAAATTGGCAAAACTTTTCCCTTTTAGAATTACTTTTAAAAGTTGGAAGTATCTGATTCTGCTTTCATCGTACTCATTTTTAGGATATAAACTACTCACATTCAATCACTACGAAGATCTTTCAGATCAATGGACACAAATGCCATTATCACGGGTATGGTGGTTAGCCGGAGTTTTCACCCTGCTGCCATTCAACTGGTTCCTTGAATCCATGAAATGGAAAATGCTGACTGCTCGTATCCAAAAAATCAATACAAGCACTTCTGTAAAAGCTGTGTTATCAGGAATATCCACCGGGTTCTTTACCCCCAACAGGGTTGGTGAATTAGTGGGCAGGATAGCTTATTTAGAACCCGAAAACAGGAAAGCCGGTATTACCATGAGCCTTGTAAACAGTCTGACACAGAATATTGTTATGGCTTTGTGCGGTGTACCGGCCTGTATCCTTTTCTTTATCCATACTACAGGAAACATGCGACCGGAAATCATTCATTTTGTATGGATAACGTTGACAGGTATTCTGATATTGGGATTGCTATACTTTACGCTACCCCGTTGGAGCAGGCAATTAAAAACAGGCAGATTATTCTTGAGCATGCAGACATTTACTGATTGTCTGTCGGGATATACTTTAAAAGAGTTATCAGAGATAATAGGTATTTCTCTTATTCGTTACGCTGTTTTTTGTATCCAGTTCTATTTTATGCTTCGCCTTTTCAATATTGAATTAACCCCGTTTCAAGCATTATTGGCTATTCCAACCACCTATCTATTTATCACATTCACCCCTTCCCTGGCATTTTCTGAGGCTGCAGTACGCAGTTCGTATGCCGTATTGATTTTCGGAGCATTTTCATGCATGGTAGTAAATATCGCATTGGCAGGTGTTTGTATCTGGGCGGTTAATTTCATTATCCCCATGCTGGTAGGTTCGGCATTGATGATACGAAAAAGCGTTTGATCTGATTTTATCGAATATAAAAATAGTAGAAACAGCTATTATTTATAGAACACAGGCATGATAAACGGCCTGGTCACCCATTTTCGTAGAAAAACATCATACTCATTCTCCGCTCCCATCATCAATCCCCAATTCGCATTGACCTTGAACTCCACGGATCCACCGTAATTCGAGTGAGGATAAAGCGGGGAAATAAACGGCGAGATTGCAATTTTACTTTCACGAATGGAATATTGTCCAAAGAGGTTGAAATCTATTCTGTCGGATAAGTGGATTTTGATATTCCCGTTAAAGCCAACATCATTCATAAAATCATTGTATATATTATACTTAGCTGCATATATCCCCGAAGAAATAACACCGACATCCAGAATATTATAATTATAACTTCCCATAACTAAATTCACGCCTCCTAATCCTATTAAATTGGTTTGGATATGTGAGGTGGTAATGCTGCCGAAGTCGTCTATCTTAAATTGATTTGTCAGGTTCTCATCCATCAAAAACTTAGTAAAAAAACTATCTCTTTGATAAGCGGACAAGAGAGGTAAATAATAACTTTCCCGTATTTTGAATCGATCTGCGTTGTTAAATTCGTGGTTGCTTATAGTATACGAGGATTGTTCATCATTCCGGCTAGAAGAACCGGATTTAGGCATTAATAACATCTGTTCTTTCAACAAAAGCGAGTCATCATTCTCCCTAGTCGTTTTCTGTCCAAAACAACGTATTGAGATTAAAACAATTACTATCAAAAGAACTTTTCTCATTGATAATCAATTATCTATTTTTTTTGTAACTATATAAGTATCATCAAAAATCATGCCCAAACAGAGAGTATTTTATTACTTTTTCTCTAATTCCAACTCTACTCTTCCCAGGTACAATCCGCTTTTACCAATTTGGGCAATCACCATCGGCTTACCTGCAGCATTTTTTACAGTTGTGTTTGTAATCAAGGTATGCGAATGCCCTCCTATGATTACATCGATATACCGGGTTTTACGGGCAATTTCAAAGTCGTTTACTTCTTTTTTTGTACCATCACTCCCTAAGTGTGATAAACAGATAATGACATCGCATTTTTCTTTTTTCTTCAACAGTGCAGAAATTTCATTCGCTTTCTCAATCGGATCCTGATAAACAAGTCCCCGGTAATTCTTTTCAAAAATCAGGCTTTCGGGGTTTACATCCAATGCCATAATACCAATGCGTAAACCTGCTTTCTCAAGTACAACATATTTTTTTACTATTGGAAATAACGATGTTTTATCCAGTTGGTAATTTGAACTGACCATTGGGAACTGTGCATTTTTCAGTACTACAGCCAGTGTATCAATTCCGTTATCAAATTCATGGTTACCAAGTGTTCCGGCATCATATTTCATCCGGTTCATGGCATCAATTTCAATCCGACCGTTAAAGAAATTAAAGTAAGGCGTACCTTGCGAATAATCACCGGCATCAACCAGCAGTACGTTTTTTTCCTGTTCCCTTATTTGGCTGATAAGTCCCATACGGCGGGCATACCCTCCCATATCTGCCGTTTTAAGAGTCGACTTATCCGTTGGTTCTACCTGACTGTGCGTGTCGTTGGTATGCAGGATCACCAATTTGATTTTCTGTTGCGCCAGTACCGTAACTGTCGATAAAACCAACACAATGATTAAGCTCCGGACCCTTATTATCTTATTATCTCTCATTATTCTATACGTTTATATTTATCTCCTTACTACTTTCTACCGATTTTTTTACCAACTACCTTCTACCAACTACCTACTACCAACTAACGTAATCCGTCCGTCCAGCTTCGATTGAATTTTATTACCTTTCAGTGTTTCACCCTTAATATAGTCCAACAGCATATCCCGCACTTTGATGCCCGTATTTACCCGTTTAACGTACTCTGCCAGTTGTATCATCTTGTCGTTTCCTCCTGCCAGGTAATCGTTGGTTGTGATGCTGTACAATTTATCCATATCCAAAGGCTTTCCACCTACCGTTATATTTGTTGCGTTCCCTTTCTCAATATCCATACGCAATCCGGAGACTCCTTCCCCACCCATGCCGGCAAAGTACTGAAGCAATTCATACAGCCTGTCACCTTTCAACCAGACAATAACCAGTTCATTTTCGAAAGGCATCAGTTCAAAAACTTTTCCCACCGTAATGTTCCCGGCAGTAACAACTGTGCGTAAACCGCCCAGGTTCACAATGGCAATGTCGACATTCTCCCCCAGGTATTCCGTAGCTTTTTGACGGTATACATCAGCGCTAAAGTTAGATAGCAGGCTTTCAGGTCCCCGTCCTTTCATGGTTTCTGCCGCCTGTCCGATTACCACATTCATTTTGGCATCAACCCGTTGTTTAAGTGGCTTTAAATAGTTTTCATAATTCTTATCCGCCATTACTTCCGTGGTACTGTCCATAGCAATTTTTGTGGAAACGGCATGTGTGACAGTCCAGGCATCCTGGCTATAGCACTGGGTTGCCAGGAATATAAAAGATATGATTAAAGTATTTTTGACGTTCATCCGTAATATGTTTTTAGATACAGTTTGTTATTGAAAAAATAAAGTACGAAAGTACTGAAAATTAATTTATATGCCAAAATAACCGAACGTTATAGAATTCAGATAAATTATTTCACTGTCATTCGTTCGCTGTTCAGAGGGGGGTCAATGAGAGTTCAGTGAGGGTTCGGAGTGGGTTCAGTGTGGTTTACCCCTCCGAACCCCCTCCGAACCCCCTCGCAACCCCCTCGTTACCCCCTCGTTACCATGAACAGATGAGCCATTGGCTCCAATACTATAAAAAAGTCATTCTTGTTTTATTCAACCGATACATTTTTCGTTCTCATAACCTTTAAATCACAGATATAAGTTTTTGTAGGTAAACGCAAATTGTCGTATATTTGCATGTTGATAGAAAAGTCAGAAATTAAACATCCTATAAAAGTATAAATACGAATGAATTTTATTGAAGAATTGCAGTGGAGGGGTATGATCCATACCATGATGCCGGGGACGGAAGAACAATTGGCAAAAGAAATGACATCGGCATACGTGGGCATAGACCCGACTGCCGATTCACTCCATATCGGCCATCTGGTGAGTGTGATGATGCTTAAACATTTTCAACGTGCGGGCCACAAACCCATCGCGTTGGTAGGTGGTGCTACGGGTATGATCGGTGATCCTTCAGGTAAATCGGCTGAACGGAATTTACTGGATGAAGCCGCCCTGCGTCATAACCAGGATTGCATACAAGCCCAGTTGGAAAAATTCCTGGACTTTACCAGCAATTCGCCCAATGCAGCCGAAATGGTAAACAACTACGACTGGATGAAGGGATACTCGTTTCTGAATTTCATACGTGATATTGGAAAACACATCACCGTGAACTACATGATGGCTAAGGATTCGGTAAAAAAGCGACTGAGCAATGAATCGAACGTAGGCATGTCGTTTACCGAGTTTTCATACCAGTTGTTACAGGGATATGATTTTCTGCACTTATACCGCGAGAAAGGCTGCAAACTGCAAATGGGAGGCTCTGATCAATGGGGTAATATCACGACAGGTACAGAGCTTATCCGTCGGGTAACGGGAGGTGAAGCATTTGCATTAGTCTGTCCGTTGATAACCAAAGCTGATGGAGGAAAATTCGGGAAGACAGAAAGTGGTAACGTGTGGCTCGACCGCCGGTATACTTCGCCTTATAAGTTCTACCAGTTCTGGCTGAACGTGAGCGATGCTGATGCAGAAAAATACATCAAGATATTTACTGCCATTGGCAGGGACGAAATTGACGGATTGGTAGCCGAACATACACAGGCTCCCCATTTACGAATCCTTCAAAAGAGACTGGCTCAGGAAGTAACCGTA
>Ga0302215_10000868_pt1 | contig 22013 bp, 23 predicted proteins | sample II_Fen_N3_1_FD_194580 | JGI IMG/M metagenome (GOLD analysis project Ga0302215, IMG submission 194580) | Peat permafrost microbial communities from Stordalen Mire near Abisko, Sweden - II_Fen_N3_1 | ecosystem: Environmental > Terrestrial > Soil > Wetlands > Permafrost | place: Sweden: Abisko... | reverse complement strand
AAATTCATACCATAATAATTATTGTTTGAGTTACCACCCATATCGCCTGAATAATTTGTATTGTTAATGTTATAACCGGTTCCACCGAATATTGAAGGAAAATAACTAGATTTAGCAACTCCTACAGCGCCTTTTTGAACTTTTTGGTTATCTGCCGAAACTTTTATATTAGGGTCATGCTTTAAGGCATAATCCACACAGTCATCAATTGACAAGACCAAAGAACCACTAAGTAACGGCGTACTGTTTACCACTGGGGTTTCTGCCGGTTTCGCTTCCGCTTTGTGTTTAATAAATCTGCTGAAGAAAGATTTCATTGCAGGAACTTTGTTTTCTGTGGTTTTCCCAGCATCTGCAGCAAAAGAAGGCACAGAAATTAGCGTGCATAAAAGCATTGTATAAACTGCTGATTTCGCTATTTTTTTTATAAAAACCTCTTCCATATTCAACAGTATACCAGTGTAAAAAAATTTGGCAAATACTTCATAAAAACTAAATATTTATTAAAACTTTTTATTTTGTTCCCAAAGCCATGCGGTTTCGATTATTTTCTTAACATCGGTATATTTCGGATTCCAGCCTAAAACATCTTTGGACATTTGGTTAGAGGCGTACAATTTTGCAGGATCGCCTACTCGTCTTTCGCCGTAAACTAGCGGAACGCTTTTACCTGTTACTTCTTCAGCTGCTTGGATAATTTCTTTTACAGAAGTTCCTATTCCTGTCCCCAAATTTATGCAGTAACTCTTTCCATCTTTAATTAATTTTTCGACCGCCAACATGTGAGCATCCGCCAAGTCTTCCACGTGGATGTAGTCCCTGATACAAGTACCGTCAGGGGTGTCATAATCTGTTCCGAACACGCTTATTTGAGGAATTTCACCTTTTATTGCTTTTAAAACAAGCGGTATAATATGTGTTTCAGGGTCATGACTTTCGCCCAACTCGCCTTGAGCATCACAACCAGCAGCGTTAAAGTATCTCAACGCAATATAGTTTAACCCGTACGCCGTTTCGTAGTCAGCCATAATCTTTTCCATCATAAACTTTGTATTTCCGTAAGGATTAATCGGGTTTTGAGGATGTTTCTCGTCAATCGGAGTGTATTGAGGGTTGCCGTAAGTGGCGCAAGTACTTGAAAAAACGATATTTTTCACATCATTTTCAACCATTGCATCCAAAAGGTTCAATGTGTTTACAACGTTGTTTCTATAATATTTTTTAGGGCTTGTAACACTTTCGCCGACATAAGTGTACGCCGCAAAATGAATTACCGCGTCAATTTTGTACTTTTTAAAAATGACATCAAGCGCTTCTTTGTCGCACAAATCAACATGCTCAAAATTCTCTGTCAAAACAGCCTCTTTGTGACCGTATACAAGATTATCCAAAACAACCACGTTGTAATTATTTTTTAACAAATATTTTTGGGTATGAGATCCGATATAACCGGCTCCGCCTGCAACGAGAATCGTTTTTTGCATGATTAATCTCCTTAAACCAACTGAGATTCTGTCTCAAGCGACTTTCTCAAATCTTCCACTGTAACTTTCATGATCGGTGAATTTTCATCTTTTCTAAGATAAACTTCTACGATTCCTGATTGGATAATAAATCTTGTACAAAGAATACAAATAAAATCGTGTCCCCAAATATACATTGTGGCACCTTTGCATTTGTCTTGTCCAGCCTGAATTATAGCGTTTTGCTCAGCGTGAATTGAACGGCAAGTTTCGTATCTTGTACCTGATGGAATATTGTGTTTGATTCTGTAACATTCGCCACGCTCAGCGCAAGATTCCACTTTTGAAGGTGTTCCGTTGTAGCCTGTTGCTTTTATCGTTTTATCGTCGCTGACAATTACTGCACCAACATTTGCTCTGATACAATTTGAGCGAGAAGCACAAGTCTTTGCCAAATCTAAAAAATAATCTACCCATGGTTTTATAGTCATTACATACTCCCTTTTTTATTTATAATTTATATTTTAACATGGACAAAAAGTCAAAAAATGAAGGTTAATATTTCTATTTCTGATTCATTTGTTGCTTTGCATAGTCCATTTGTTGTTTGGCTTGTTCCTGAACTCCCCTTGAATCATTGTTGTAGCCCTGCATCATATTACCCATACCTTGCAGAGTGGAATTTATCATCGGGTTTTGGAATATCTCAGAATACGGAGAAGAAAAAGAAGATGAACTACCATTTGCTTTTGCTGAAACATCGCTCGGATCTTGAAGTTTTATTTTAGAACCTATAAATTCCTGCGCAAAGCTCGCTTGCGAAACGCAAAGTAAAACCAACAAAACAAATCCGAAATTAGTATATTTCATAACAATCCCCAATTAACCAAACTAAATCTACACTAATATCTTAGCAGACTGAGTCAATTTGGACAACGTGTAAAGAAAATGAAAAAATTAACCTTTATAAGTTAGTATAAATTTTTCTAAATTTTTGCATTTTGCATCTATGTGTGGCTGTGAGACCCCTATCGAGTGCAGTTTACCCAAAATCAAAACTGCTTTGTCCATATCATTAACTTCTATCAGTCTTAATTCCAGCGCACGAGAAACTTGGTCGCCATTCATTTTATTAATCTCTTCTAGTGTTTTAAACATAATTCCTTCTGTCCAATAATGGGGATTATAAATTATAAGGCTCAACAGTCTACAATTTCAACCTTTAAGGCTTACAAAAATATTCGCTAACAAGTGGCTCAAACCTCTCGTCGGGTAGCAATCTAAAACTTTAAACTGCATAATCCCTATAAATAAATGTATACATTACAAATAACATGAATTATTTCAGATGTCCATAAAATTATTTAATTTCCCCCAAATTTCCCTGCTTGGAAACATTTGTTTTCGTATGCTATACATGGTGTCAGGTATATTTAGCTGAAAGTGGTTATACTATGTTAAACAAATTTAAGAATCTTTGCGCGTTTACACTTGCCGAAGTTTTAATAACTCTTGGAATTATTGGCGTGGTAGCGGCATTGACTATCCCGACTTTGATTAACAACCACAAGAAAACTCAAACGATTACTCAACTCAAAGAAATTTATGCTATATTGACTCAGACCGTAAAATTTGCTGAAGTGGATTATGGCTCAACAGACTCTTGGGATTGGGGCCCCACAAGCAATTTAGCCCTAACTACTCTGTTCGCAGATACATATTTTTACCCTTATATTAAAACAGTTACAAGATGCGATAGCAACTCGACTGTTTGTTGGAATTCTCAAAAATCTATATCGAATGTGTCTTCAACAAATTTCAACAGCGCAACGTCTCTTTCTGCAATATTACCCAGCGGAGCATCAGTCTATTTTTGGACCGGTGGCAGCGCACTTCCCCACGTCCAAATCTGGGTTGACGTAAACGGTCCGAATAAAGGTGGAAACAAAATAGGAAACGATATTTTTCATTTTCTACTTTTTTTGAAAGCGGACGCAACTTACAAACAAGGATTATTCCCAACAGGATTGGAATACCAAGTCCCTTACACAAGGGCACAATTAAAGAGCATGGCCTCAGTTGGATGCAGCACATCAATCTCAGCAACAATGGCAGGACGAGAATGTTCCGGTTTAATCGTACTCGATGGTTGGAAAATTGCTGATGATTATCCTTGGGATTAATATAGCCAAATAGACATTACAGAACTATTTAGTGTAATTTTCAACAGTTCTCATTGGAGCACGAGCTACAGCAAGAGCCTTGTTTTCAACATCTTTTGTAACAACAGTTCCGGCACCGATTGTAGCACCTTCACCAATTTGAACAGGGGCAACGAGCACAGAATTTGAACCGATGCTTGCGCCGTCTTTTATAACTGTCTTGTTTTTAGCTTTTGTCGCGTGGTTGTAGTTAGCGGTAATAGTTCCTGCACCAACGTTTACACCGCTTCCGATTTCAGAATCCCCGATGTAAGTCAAGTGACACGCGTTAGTATTTGATGCTATTTTTGTCTTTTTAACTTCGACAAAGTTACCGATTTTTACGTTATCGCCGAGTTCAACTCCGCCTCTGATATGAGCGAAAGGCCCGATTTTGCAGTTGTTGCCGATAACATTTTTACCCGTCATATAAACACTCGGATAAATCACAGTGTCAGCACCGATCTCGGTTTCATCACTAATCCAAGTTGAATTCGGGTCCACTATTGTAACGCCGTTTTCAAGGTGTTTATTAATTATTTTTTTGTTCAAAATTTGTGTCGCTTCTGCTAGATGAGCCTTTGAATTTATCCCGAAAATTTCTTCGTTATTTTCAAGTATAAAAGCGTTAACATTTAGCCCTTGCGCGCCGCCCCAAGAAATAATATCTGTCAAATAGTATTCACCCTGAGCGTTGTTGCTTGTAAGTTGAGAAAATGCAGGTTTGATTTTCTGCCAATTTAATATATAAATACCCGCGTTAACTTCTTTGATTTTCTTTTGAGCAGGGCTCGCGTCTTTTTCTTCAACAATTCCAGCCAATTTGTCGCCGTCTCTGACAATTCTTCCGTAATTTGTTGGGTTGTCAAAAATAGCGCTCATTACTGTTAAATCTGAATTTTTATTTCTATGGAACTCAACAAAATCTTGCAAAGTTTTTTCTGTTATTAGTGGAGTATCACCGCAGAGAATAATAATTTCGCCGTCAAAATCTTCTAATTCAGGACAAACCATACTTACCGCATGTCCTGTTCCCAATTGTGGCATTTGCAAAGCGGTAGAAGCGTTGTCATAATTGTCTTTAACAAATTTTTCTACTTGATCAGCCTGATGACCGACTATTACAAAAGATTTTTCAATCAAATCTGTCTTGTTAACGGCATCAATAACGTATCCCAACAAAGTTTTATCAAAAATCTTGTGCAAGACTTTTGAAGTGTCTGACTTCATTCTTGTGCCTTTTCCAGCTGCTAATATTACCGCGTTTATATTCTTTTTCATTACTCATACTCCTTTTTAAATTATTATACCAAAAGAATAATCTAAGTGCTCATTGTTAAATAAAAATGTTGGTAGTAAACTTGAACTCGTAAAAGAGGCATTATGAATCACGAAAAAAACAAAACATTCCAAAGAACATTATTTGTCATAGACAAAATCGAGCTCAAATACTATGAATTCAACAACCTTGTAACCAATTTTTGGCTAATTAAAGAGCTTCTCGAGCGCGATCAAGAGATTTTCATCACAACCATCGATAAGTTGGGCTTAAGCCAAGCAAAAGCTTACGCTAATTGCACAAAATCGTTCTTAAAAGGCGAGAATATATATTTAGAAGAAAAATTTGAGAATATCGAGGTAGAAAATTTCGACCTTGTCATGTTCAGACCCGATCCGCCTGTGGATTTGGATTACATAAACGCGACTTTCATTTTGGATTTTGTGGACAAAGAAAAAACTCTTATTCTAAACGATACAAAGGCGATTAGAGACTTCAACGAAAAACTACACGCTAACTGGTTCAACGAATTCATGCCAGAAAACATTGTGACTTCAAGCAAAGAAGACATAACAAAATTCTTAGCAAAAAATCAGGAAATTATTCTGAAGCCGCTTAACAGATGTTTCGGAGCCGGCGTGATGTATCTCAAACACGGAGACAAAAATACCTCAAGCATAATAAACACTATGACAAACAACCAATCGACTTTGATTATGGTGCAAAAATATATTTCAAACGCACAATTCGGCGACAAAAGAGTTCTGCTTTTAGGCGGCGAGGTCTTGGATGAATGTGTGGTAAAACTCCCAAGCGGTGATGATTTCAAGTTCAACAACCACAGCGATGATTACATCAAAAAAGCAACACTCAGCGAAAGCGAAAAAGCTAAGTTCAAGCAAGTTGCCCAAAAACTAAATGAGATGGGAATTGTTATGGCAGGCCTCGACGTAATCGATGAACAAATAATCGAAATAAACGTGACTAGCCCTTGCTTTTTCATCAAAGAAATAAACAACTATTTTTCAACAAATATGGAAAAGAAAATAACGGATTGCTTGTTGAACGTGAAAAAATCTTTATTTAATACGGACTGTGTCAAAAAGTTTTGAGCCAAGCAAGAAAACATTTTCCCCATTGAAATTAATCCTCAATTGACCAATTGTACTTTTGCCGTTTTCTTCAAACATTTTTTCAACGGTTTGAAGAAAACCGCCTAATTGATTGGCTTTTCTCAATTTATCAAAATCGCCGTGGACAATAAATTCAAGCAAATCTAAAGTCAACTGAGATTCCTTATTTGGCGCAGGTCTTGCTGATGCATACATTTGCCAGTTCTTGAATGATTCAAACCCACCTGGAATTTCAGGAAAATATACGTAAGATTTATAAGAACTCTTGAGCGTTTTTGAAGCAATATCAGGATTGCTTTTTATTACTTTGCTTATATCTTTCATCTCAACGCCCACAGGGTTAGTTTCACCCTCAGAAGTCACATAACGACCATACTGCCTTTGAATTTTAGAAAAATCAGAATTATCCTTTAACAAAGAAATTACAACAAGACCTTTATCATTTATAGAATTTGCCATTGAGGGAATTATCGCCTTCAGATTATCTACAGGGGAATGATAAAGGGAATGGGACGCCACTAAAATATCTTCCGCCCCTTCCGGCACCCGTGAAAACACATCGGATTTTAGAGTTTTCACTTTTATATTTTCTGAAGCGGCAAATCTTGTTTGATAATCAGCCAACTGTTGAGCGTTGTTATCAAAAGCTTTTACCTGAAAAATTTGTGTGGGAAAAAACTTCTTGACCATAGCAAAAATTTTTGAAGAGGCAAATCCGTCACCACAGCCTAAATCCATAACCTTGATGCTTTCATTGTTTTTCCACATGCCCTGCTTTTTTACTTTCGAAAAAACCGACTCCATCCCCTTTGTCATTTGGTCCTTTTCATCGGTATTCATAAGGAAAATTGGGAAAATTCTATCAAATTTTTTTTGTTCCAAACTTCCAAAAGACAAATCAGCCTTGTGTCTAGTCGCTAAACTTGTCGATGAAAAAATGACTCTCATATTAATCCCAGTCCCCATTTTAGTAACCTTAGCAAATAGCGTCAATCGTACCAAAGATTTTGTCGGTAATAATTTCGATATAATCAACTTCAACAAGTCCGTTGATAACAACGTCGGCTATTTTCATCGTTGGACGGATGTATTCTTGAGCTGTTTTGTTAACATCTCTGAATTGCAAATCAGCAGCCAAGCCCGTTTTGCCTCTTGAAATTGCACGTTTGTACCATCTGTCTTTTAATATATCCAACGGAGTGAAAACATAAATCTTGATGTCCATAATGTCTCTAAGACCTTCGTTGAGGACATATAGACCTTCGTTTAAAATAATTCTGGCAGGTTTTTTAACCTCGCCATCTTCAAATGATTCGCAAGTTACAAAATCATATCTTGGCGAAAGGATTGCTTTGCCTTTTTTCAACTCACTCAAATGCTGTTTCATCAAATCTAAATTAACAACAGCAGGAGTGTCGAAACTGAAGCCTGTTTTGAAAAGTTTTTCGTAATTACCGGCTTCTCTAAGCTCTTTTGATGTGTCTTTGAAATAATCGTCACAGCGAATTACTGTGTAAATTCCGTCTATTTCGTCTTTAACACATGCCTTAACCGTGTTGTCTACAAAAGTTGTTTTACCGGAAGCGGATTCGCCAGCGATACCAATCAAGAAAGTTTTTTTCTTTTCTTGAACAACTTTTCGAGCAAGATTCATAATAAAACTGTCAGAAATTTTGATAAAAAGCGGCTGTTTTTCGAGCTTGTCCTCTTCAACGATTTGCTTCAAAGCCTCGACAATAGAGGTTATCAATTCCATCTCATGTCGCTTTGAGTAAAAGTCATAATTGGTTAGTTCAAAAGTTTCTTGTATCATTCTCGCCCGTCAAAATTAGTACTGTACTTATTAGCATAATACCTCAAATCCTCAAAAAGTTCTCGCAATTTAAGAAAAAATTAATATTAATTAGCAATTGAATTAAGAACAAGGTGCCGACTTTATAATGAAGTTAAATCGTGAAATTAATCACGTACTATTTACTTAATTTATTTATATTGTAAAATGTAATGTGCAAGGAAACCGTAAATAGCAATAAGAAAAAACTTGCAAAACCGAAATAAACGAGTTCAGTCTCATATCGGTGGGATAGCAATCCCACCCTACATTGCTTACACAAGCCATGTCCGACAAAAAATAGTAAAGTAGGTTGGGTTTTCAACCCAACAACATAAAAGGAGAGAAAATGAAAAAATCAATTAAAGATTTAGGCGACATTAAAGGCAAAAGAGCTCTTGTAAGAGTTGACGTTAACGTACCTTTAGACGCTGACAAAAACGTAACAGACGATACAAGAATTCAAGCTATCTTGCCTACAGTAAGATTCTTACAAGAAAAAGGCGCTAAGGTTATTCTTATGGCTCACTTGGGCAGACCAAAAGGCGAAGTTAACCCTGAATTCACATTAGCTCCTGTTGCTAAAAAATTAGCGGAAATTTTGGGCGAAAAAATTCTTTTCGTTTCAACACCAATCGGCCAAGGCGCTGAAAAAGATTTAGAAGCTTTACAAGACGGTCAAGTTGCATTGTTAGAAAACATTCGTTTCTACAAAGCTGAAGAAGCTAAAGACGACGACATGACTTTCGCTAACGAACTTGCTAAACTCGGTGATTTCTACGTGAACGACGCTTTTGGCGCAGCTCACAGAAACCATACTTCAACTGCTAAATTAGCTAAGGTTTTAAAACCTGCAGTTTCTGGGCTTTTGATGGAAAAAGAACTTAAATGCTTAGGCGATGCTTTGAACAATCCTGTAAGACCTTTCACAGCAATCGTTGGTGGAGCTAAGGTTTCAAGCAAAATCGGAGTTTTGGAAAGCTTGTTGGATAAAGTTGATAACCTAATCATCGGTGGCGGCATGGCTTATACTTTCGTAAAAGCTAACGGCGGCAAAATCGGTAATTCTATTTGTGAAGATGATCAAATGGATGTTGCGAAAGCTATCGAAAAGAAAGCTAAAGATAAAGGCGTTAACTTGGTAATGGCAAGTGACGTTCTTGCAGCTGATGACTTTTCTGGCAACGGTACAAACAAAATTGTAGCGGTTGATGCTATTCCTGACGGATATGAAGGTGTTGATGCAGGCCCTGCAACTCAAAAAGCTTTTGCAGACGTGGTCAAAGTATCAAAAACTATTTTGATGAACGGACCAGTTGGAGCGTTTGAAAATCCTATATTTGCAGAAGGAACAAAAGATATATTAAAAGCGATTGTAGAAGCAACAAAAAACGGCGCAATTTCAGTAATTGGCGGTGGAGATTCTGTTTCAGCGGCTAAAAAATACTTCAAAGCTGAAGACTTCACACACGTTTCAACAGGCGGCGGCGCTAGCTTAGAATTCATCGAAGGCAAAGTGTTACCAGGCGTTGAAGCATTGGACAACAAGTAATTAAAATACTAAATAAAATTAAGAATGGCGGGGAAATATAATATTTTTCCGCCTATTCTAAAGAAAGGAGTAATCTATGTGGTCAGATGACATTAATATCAATGAGGTTAAAGAAATCAGAACAAGAACTACCGTTTATTTCGGAGTCGGAGCGATTGCCAAAATATCGGACATTGCTAAAGATTTGAAAAAACGCGGAATTAACAAACTTGTAGTAATTTCAGGGCGCGGAGCTTACAAAATCACCGGCGCTTGGGACTACGTAGAAAAAGCTCTTAAAGAAAACAACATCGAATACATAAACTTCGACAAAGTTACGCCAAACCCTACTACTCACCACGTTGACGAAGCGGCAAAATTGGCGAAAGAATTCGGAGCGCAAGCGGTTATTGCAATCGGTGGCGGTTCTCCAATCGACGCGGGAAAAAGCGTTGCGATTTTACTTGAACACCCTGACAAAAACTGTAACCAGCTTTTTGAAGGTGAATTTGCACCTGAACATGCGGCACCTATTGTTGCAATCAATTTAACACACGGAACAGGAACAGAAACAAACAGATTCGCTGTTGTAACCATTCCGGAAAAAGACTTTAAACCGGCAATCGCTTATGATTGCATTTATCCGCTTTATGCGATTGATGATCCCAAATTGATGACTAAATTGTCACCTGACCAAACTCGTTTTGTTTCAATTGACGCAGTCAACCACGTAATCGAAGCGGCTACTTCTAAAGCAGCGTCACCTTATGCGGTTACTTTAGCAAGAGAAACTGTCAAATTAGTAAGTAAATATTTGCCAGTTGCAATAAAAGACCCTGAAGACTTGGAAGCTAGATATTTCTTGGCTTATGCAGCAATGCTGGGCGGAGTTTGCTTCGATAACGGACTTTTACATTACACTCACGCACTTGAACATCCATTGAGCGCTGTTAAACACGATCTTTCACACGGACTCGGGTTGGCAATCTTGTTACCGGCAGTCTTGAAAAATATTTATGATGACAAACCTCATGTTCTTGCCGATATTTTGAAACCAATCGCACCGCTTTTAAAAGGTGAAAGAGGCGAGGCAGAACTTGCTGCTAACTGGGTTGAGAAATGGCTGTTTGAAGTCGGAGTAACTCAAAAACTCGAAGATGAAGGATTCACAGAAGCTGATATTCCGAAACTTGTAGAACTGGCCTTCACAACTCCTTCTTTGGACTTGCTTTTGAGCATGGCGCCGAACGAAGCAACAATTGAAAGAGTTAAGTCTATATACACGGATGCATTAAAAGCGTATAATATATAATTATGATTGAATTATTAGCACCAGCAAAAGATAAAACCTGTGCCAAAGCCGCGATAGACTTTGGTGCAGACGCTATTTACATGGGAGCGAGCGAGTTCGGAGCGAGAAAAAATGTTCCTAATTCGCTCGAAGACATCAAAGAAATAGTCCAATACGCACACAAGTTTAATGTAAAAGTTTATATTACAATCAACACTATTTTGACTGACGAAGAAATTTTACAGGCGAAAGAGTTGGTTGAAAAGCTTTATGCAATAGGCGTTGACGCGATAATTGTCCAAGACATGGGCTTTTTTGAGCTTGAATTGCCGCCTATCGCAATCCATATGAGCACCCAATGCGACAACAGAACTGCCGACAAAGTAAAATTCTTTGAAGATATGGGAGCTTCTCGCGTGATTTTGGCAAGAGAACTTTCAATCGAACAGATTAAAGAAATAAAAAGCAAGACAAACGTTGAACTCGAAACCTTTATCCACGGGGCACTATGCGTGTCTTACAGCGGACAATGTTATCTAAGTCAAGCTATCGGGGGACGCTCAGCGAACAAAGGCGAATGCGCTCAACCTTGCCGTAAAAAATATTCGCTTGTCGACGAAGACGGAGTATTTATAGCAAAAGAAAAACATTTATTGAGCCTGAAAGATTTCAACGCGTCAAAACATCTAAAAGCCTTGGCTGATGCTGGAGTAACCTCGTTTAAAATCGAAGGCAGATTAAAAGACGAAAATTATGTTAAAAATGTCGTCGGATATTATAGAAAATTGATTGACGAATTGGGCTTGGGCAAAACCTCATCAGGCAATATTCTGTTTGACTTTGAACCGAATTTGGACAAGAGCTTCAACAGAGAGTTTACCGACTATTTCCTTGATGGACGCAAGGAAATCTACTCGTTTGATAGCCCAAAATCAAAGGGCGAATACATCGGAAGAGTTTCTAAAGTCGGGGTGAATTATTTTGAGATTGATATCAAATCAAAAAATAACAAAGCAATGCAAGAATCGGGCATATCAGCCCAAGACGGACTTTGTTTTTATGTAGGTGACAAACTTTCAGGATGTCTGGTTAACAAAGTAGATGAAGTAGAAGCCTTTAGATCAGGAACTTTTACAAAAGTGCAAAAAATATTTCTATATAAGATGGAAGGGATTAAAGTCGGCACGCAAATATATAGAAACGTTGATTTTCAGTTTGAAAAAACTTTAAAAAACTCCAAAACTTCTCGCAAAATCGGCGTGGATATTGAATTTAATTTAGGCAAAATAAAAGCAACAGACGAAGACAACAACTGTGCTGAAATCCAATACACCTTTGAAGAGATGGCTCAAAACGAAGACAAAATGGTCGAAAATATTATTAATCAGCTGAGAAAATCAGGCGAAAGCGACTTTTTAGCAGAAAAAATAAATATTACAAACGGAAAAATTCCATTTTTACCTGTCTCAAAACTAAACGAGCTCAGACGCGAATTGTTTGAAAAACTTTTGAGTGAAAGGATTAAAAACCACAAGGTATCACGTCGTCCTGAACTCGATTCAGGATCGCATGGTTACCCAAACTCAGAAATGAATTACAAAGCCAACGTTTTAAACAAATATGCAAAAGCTTTCTACAAAAAACACGGATGCCAAATCACTGAATGGGCACTAGAAAGCGGTAAAACGTCAAGCAACGGCAAAACGGTTATGACCACAAAACACTGCTTAAGGCACGCGTTTAACATGTGTAATTTAAAGAATGCCAAGCAAGCTTTGCAAGCTCCAAGAAACCTTTTTCTAATAGACGAAAAAGGCAAACGCTACGGACTGAAATTCAACTGCGATAATTGCGAGATGGAAATCATTTTTTAACGCAAAAAGCTTTTGTGAATCATCAATCGCACACCCCAACACGTCGTCCTGAACTCGATTCAGGATCGCATGGTTGTTTGCATTTATGATAAAATAAAATCATTATGAAAAATGATTCGTATATTTACATATTAACAAACGAATACAACAATGTTCTTTATATTGGCGTGACTTCTGATTTAATCAAGCGAGTATGGGAACATAAAAATAAATTCAGAGAAGGCTTTACAAAAAAATATAGCTTGAACAAGCTTATTTATTATGAAGTTGCATGTGATATTGAAAGTGCAATCAATAGAGAAAAGCAGCTAAAAACATGGCGTAGAAAATGGAAACTTGATTTAATAAAAGAGTTTAATCCTACTTTTGAAGATTTATATGGCAAAATTTGCCATTAACACGCGTTTGACCATGCGATCCTGAATCAAGTTCAGGACGACGTAAGAGCGACGAAAAAGGCAAACGCTACGGGCTGAAATTCAACTGCGATAATTGCGAGATGGAAATCATTTTTTAGGGATAGTTATTACCAAAAAGTCGCCGGTTTTTTGCTGCTTAACTTTGAGTGAGTCTACCTTGACAGGGAAAGTTAGAACCTGCCGGAAACTTGATGAGGAAAATTCACGATTATTCTTCGATTTATAACTTGCGGAGATAAAAACTTTATTGCCCTTGAGCTGAACATCCACATTTTTTACATCTTTATTAAAAGGTTTCAAATCAATTGAAATTTTATAACTGTTATTTGTTTCAACAGCTTTTAGTCCGCTATTCATTACGGTAACAAAAGGCACCAGTGGCGGAGCATGGTCGATGGAATCTTCTATTTCTTTATTGACCTGATTCATGACTTCGTCTTGGTCCTCAAGCATTTTTTCCGATTGGTCGAAGGATTGGTTCACCTCTGAACTGGATGATTTAGTAACTTCACTTGTCACTTCTGGTCGATGCTGCATTACCCAAGAGGCGCTGAATGAGCCTAAAAATGCCGCTATTACAGTACATAAAACGAGAATAGTAAATTTTTTTTGTTCCATTGCTTAGTTCTCCTTTTAAAAAAATATTACATCGAAATAAAACAATTTATATTGCACACCTAACTAGGTTAATTAACTCTCTTGCCATTTAATAAGCTTGTTTCTTCTAAACCACGTCAATTGTCGCTTTGCGTATCTTCTTGTGTTTTGCTTGATGTTAAAAATGGCTTCTTCAAGTGTCGCTTTGCCGTCGAGATATTCCAAAATTTCCTGATAACCGATTGTGTTTACAAAATTCGAAATCCGTCCGTGCTTCTCAAGCAAAGCTTTGGTTTCTTCAATCAAACCCATTTTTACCATCTCATCAACTCTGTTGTTAACTCTCTCGTACAAAACAGCTCTGTCAGAGGGGTTAAGTCCAATCCACTCAACATCAAATTCGGGTTCTTTTTTGCCCGCAGCTTCTGAGTGAGGTTTATCAAGGGTTTTGCATACTTCAAGCGCTCTGATTATTTTGACTTTGTTATTAAAATGAATTTTTTCGGCACTGACAGGGTCAAGTTCCTTCAACATTTCGTGTAAATCCTCTGTAGCCAATTCCTCAAGCTCGGCTCTCAATTGATAATCAGGAGCAACCTTGGGGGGCGCAAAGTCTTCTAACAAAATTCTGAAATACAGACCTGTTCCTCCAACAATAATAGGCGTCTTACCTTTTTGGCGAATTTTCTCTATCGCGATTTTGGCATCTTCACAAAAATTTGCGACAGAATAATCAACCTCGGGCTCAACAACATCAATCAGATAATGTTCTATTCCTTGGCGTTCTTCCATGGTGGGTTTGGCAGATGCAATATCAAAGCCTTTATACACTAGCCTTGAATCGGCAGAAATTATCTCGCCGTTACGAGTCTTCGCCAGATGAATCGCCAGACTCGTCTTGCCCGACGCTGTCGGCCCCGTTACTGCTATTATCTTGGATAACGCCGTCTTCTGTTGCTGTAAGTTTTTTGCTGTTTTCTCTGTCATAATATAAAAATACTAGCACAACAACGTACACAACAAAATAGAAATAAAGTAACATTGAGATAAAATATACAATCGGGTGTATCATTGAAAGCGCGTTTATCAAAGAAACAGAAAAATTAACAAACGAAATATAAACAAACAAAATCAAAGCAGATAAGAAATTTGAAAACGTGAATTTAATCGCTTTAAAAAACGCAAAGAACGGATTTTTTGTTCTTGATACAATCTCTGCGCCCCAAAACAGTGTAAGAAAAGAAAAAAGACTAGAGCCGACTAGGAATAAAAAGTTCCAAGAATTCAGTTTAGCCAATTGTTCCGCTGAAAGCGAAGTTACCAATGCCTTCATCGCCGCAGGAGTTGCCAATGCGTTTCTGAGTTGATCGAGTCCCAAGCCAGGGTTTCCGATTAAATGCATTCCCACAAAATAACCGACTAAAAGCAATAATAAGAAAAATATAGCGTATAAAATCATTCCCCCGAGCATAGAAAGAAAATATTCTCCAATTCCGACAGGTACTTCTTTTATCAAATGAAACGAAGCCTTCGCTTTGTCTTCATCAATTATAAATTCTTGTTTATCAAGATCAATAGCTTTTTTCACCATATATAACCAGCCAGCGAAAAACGCACTTACCATAAATAAGATAGTAACCAACAATAAAATAGCCGACGCAAGGTTTTCAGGCGCTCTTTGGGCAACGCCCAAATAAAGGCTTGCTAGGAACAAAAATAGAACAAGCGGAGTTGTTAAAATTATGTTTTCGTTAGTTATTTTAAACGCTCTTGCAAAATATTTTATCATATTATCACACCTGCCTTTTGTTTTGCGGTCTACTAGTACATTATTAGATTATTTGTGGCTCAGCTTCTTCTTCGCAACTTTCGTTTTCTGTTGCAGCTGATTCGGTAAGGATTTGCCCTGAAGCTTTTCGTTTTCTTCTTCTCATCAAATCAACGAAGGCTTCCAATCTAGTAACATAACCTGCTTTTCCTGTTTGTTCATCCATAATAAGGGTCAAGATTGGGATATTACAATCTTCTCTCATATTTGGAAAAATATTTTGTGACATGATTTCAGGCATACAAGTGAATGGGCTTATGTGAATAAGTCCGTCTTTGCCCTTTTCATGCGCCCAAGCGACGTCTGAAATACATTCTAACGCATCTCCGCCGATGTCTCTCATAAGGTAAGGTTGCGCCATTCTAAACGCACGTTCAAGGTGAGTTTCGCCTTTTCTGAAAGCTTTTGGAATAATCGCATCCTTCAAAAAGCTTCCCACTGTAAGACTTCTTCTGACTTGGACTCCCATTTTACCCAACTCTCTCTCGATATGTTGGTTGGCAAAATAATCTAGTACCAAGAAGATTTCACCCGTCAAATCAACGTGCAAAATTTCTCTGTTTTTATCAAATTTCGTTTTGGCAATCTCTATTAGAGCAAGCTTTTTAGCTTTTTTAAGATCACGCATGGTATCTGCTTCATCGACAAATTTTATTGCTTTTTTAAAGTTTTTTTCAGCTTCGCCAAAAGTCAATTCTCTCGCTCTGAAATAAGAAAGCGCCGTTTCCAAATCATCGAGTACAAATATTTTTCTGATAAATATATTAATCGCTCTGATGAATAAAATCGGATCGTTTTTGCCCGATAACTCTTGCAAAAATCTGTACATACCTTTGAATCCGTCGTACAGAGCAAGTTCTATATAGTTTGTATTGTATCCCAAATCGCTGAGTGCGTTTTGGATACTTCCGCCGTATTCACCAAGTCTGCAAATACCCGGAGATGAAATCATTGCTACGTAATCCGCACCGCCCTCGATTGCTTCGATAAAGTTGCCCAAGATAAGTTTGTAAGGCAAACAAATCGCTTCAGGAGAGTGCTTCGTCCCGAATGAAAGTGTTTTTTTGTTGGTGTAAGGCGGAATATAGGCTTCAACGCCGATTTTTTTAAGTGCCGCAGCCCAAGCTATTGAAATCGTTCCCATATGAGGAAACGCGACTTTTATTTTCTTTTTTTCTTCTTTAATTGTCATTTTTTACCTTTATTATTTTGCGCAAAACACACCTACTTTATTATTTTTGGCGGTTGGGTTAGAAACCCGAACCACCTAATAATTATAGCAAGAACAAAACATATAGTAACTGAATGAAACTATAATTCATCACAAGAGAATTAATACTTTGTTACAAAAGACGGATATTTGTTGAACTTTAGACCTATTTCATTCATTATTAAACACGTAGTAAAAAACACTTGGGGGTTTGCATGAAAATTGCATTTAATAGTTTGCGTTTAAATTCCGCACAAAATAACAATAAAAATGTTTCTAACGTAATAAGCTTCAGAAGCAAGAATATTACTGAAACCAAAGTGAATTTAAGTACTTTTCCTGAGGAAAAACTGATTCAAATTTACGGAGCTTCAAATGCTATACCGACAAATTTACAAACCACTAAACTCAATAAAGCGCTGGCTTTAATCAAAAAAAATACGCCCTTAGAGGAAGTGAAAACTTATCTTGAATCAATAGAAACGCATCCAACGACCAAAACATTACTACAAAATACAAAAACTGAAGATTTAAGTAATACAATCAAAAAAATGCGCGACTACGCCAACGCAGAATCAATTTCTGCCTACCTTGCCAAAAACGGATATGGCGTTCTTACGGGAAGCTCCGTAGGGATTATGGAAGCCGCTAATAAAGGGGCAAAAGAACACGGCGGATACAGTGTCGGGGTTGCTATGAACAGCCTAAAAGATGAGCAAAAATCAAATTCATACCTTGATGAACTCCACGTCGAACCAGACTGGCACAAGAGAATCGACAAATATAACGGACGCGCAAAAGGACCTTTCACATTGGTATTTCCGGGCGGAGATGGTTCCATCTGCGAACTTTGGGACAAAGTTGTTCAAAACATTTTAGACTCTTACAAAACAGGTGAAACGCCTAAAAAAGTTGTTCTTGTCGATAAAAAATTCTGGGCACCGATGGTAAAATGGCTAAACAGCGAGCCAAGCGAACGAGGCTACCTACGATGCATCAACAAAAATATGATAGAAATGGTGGACAACCTAAAAGGCTTCAAGGAAATTTTTCCAAGATTATAATTCATAAAACATTGTAAATTTTTTGAAAAGGTAGCAAAAAAAATTTCGTGTGGGTTTATAATACATGGATAAGAAGGAAACAATCCATGAATGTAAACCCTATAAGCTTCAAACAGAAAATAATCATGCCTATCCCAATGGATAGCCCTCAGCAGCAAAAACCATACACTCAGGAACAGAAAAAAGGGGAATATAAAACCTGGGCTTACGTTTTGGGCGGAGTGGGAATTTTGGCTGCAGGATTGTTTGGCGGTGACTATTTGGTTACAACGAACAAACTAACGAAAAATATACAATCGATAGCAAGTGACATAGATATCCCTGAAAACACCATTTTACATGACTTGCTCAGTGGGCTTAACTCGCACGAGAAACTGTCGGTTTCAGAATACCTCATTAAAAACAAAGAAACATGGATAAATAAACCTGAAGAATTTAAAAGCGCGGTGTCAGAGGGTAAATCTCAGATAATACGCCAAAAAAGCATGCGCTATGAACGTAGCAAAAACAATGATGATGACGATATTATATACTTTCCAGATGAAGACTATCCCCACTCAGGCGACGTAGACATTGACCTAGAGTTGTAGACTAAATTTACTAACTTACCCTTTAAATCTCAAATCAGGCTGTCTTGCTGCTAATGTTTCGTCGATTTTTTTAACCGGAGTTGTCTGAGGTGATTTTAAAACTTCCGCAGGGTTTTGTTCAATTTCTTTGGCAATTTTAAGCATGACTTCGACAAATTCGTCCAGTCTGGCTTTGTTTTCTGTTTCTGTCGGCTCAATCATAATAGCTTCGTGCACAATCAAAGGGAAATACACAGTCGGCGGATGGGTGTTTTCATCCATCAAACGTTTTGCGATTCCAAGAGTCGAAACTCCCTGCGCTTTTTGCTTGTCGCCTGAGAGTACAAATTCGTGCATACAAGTATAATCGTAAGGAAGCTCATAAGTTCCTTTTAATTTTTCTTTCAAATAATTAGCGTTCAAAACTGCGTCTTCACTAACTGTTTTAAGCGTTTTACCCATCATAAGAATATAAGCGTAAGCTCTCACCAACACACCGAAATTACCGTAAAAACTCTTCACTTTTCCGATAGAATTTTTAAGATTATAGTTTTTGAAATATTTTCCGTCTTTTTGCTCAATAACAGGTACTGGTAAAAAATCTTTCAACTTTTCAACAACACCAATCGGACCAGCCCCCGGACCGCCGCCGCCGTGTGGAGTAGAGAAAGTCTTGTGCAAATTGATATGCACAACGTCAAAACCCATAATTTTAGGGTTTGTATAACCCATAATCGCATTGAAATTCGCCCCGTCATAATAAAGCAAAGAGCCGTTTTCATGCATCAATTTAGAAATATCCAAAATGTTTTCTTCAAACAGTCCAAGTGTATTTGGGTTTGTCATCATAATCGCCGCGACACTATCGTCAAGAACAGCTTTAAGCGCGTCAATATCCACCTGACCTTTTTCGTTTGATTTGATTTCGATACAGTCAAATCCGCACATCTTCGCACTCGCAGGGTTTGTACCATGTGCCGAATCAGGAATAATAACCTTGGTTCTTTTTTCGCCGATACTATCAAAATATTTTTTGATAATCATCATGCCTGCAAGTTCGCCATGCGCACCTGCCGCCGGCTGCAAACTAATCGCATCCATGCCTGTAATTTCTTTTAAAACGTTTTGAAGGTTATACATCAACTCAAGCGCGCCTTGAGAATCTTCATCGCTCTGAAGCGGATGAAGGTTAGTAAACCCTTCCAAATTAGCCAACATTTCGTTGACTTTCGGGTTGTATTTCATCGTGCAAGAACCCAACGGATAAAATCCTTTTTCTATGCAAAAATTCTTATCAGACAACTCTTTGTAATGTCTGAGAACTTCTAATTCACTCAGTTGAGGCAAATTTAAAGGTGTTGTTCTCAATAAATTTTTATCTATAAAATCAATATCTTCATTGCAATCTAAAATATTAATTCCGTCAATGTTATCGTTTTTTTCAAAAATTATTTTAGTCAACTCAATCTCCCCCGATAATGTTTATTCTTCTTGTTCTTGTTGCTGCTTGATTAGATCTTTTTTAATTCTGTTCAATCCTGATTGGATAATTCTGGAAATTCTTGATGGTGAAATATCGAATTCTACAGCAATTTCCCTAAGTTTTTTGTCCTTGAAAAATTTGCTTTCGATTAAATCTCTTTCGCGCTTTGGCAATTTTTTAATCGCTTCAACAATTTCAATCCTAAGCTCAACAAATTCCATCGATTCTTCCGGATTTCTGCCTTCGTCCTTGATTTGTGTCGGAGAATCCGCCTCGGCCATTTCGTCAATCGACAAAATAGTTTTGTATACCGCTTCTCTAAGGTCCTCATGCTCTTCAGAACTTCGCCTGTTTCGCATCGAATACCATTTGTAACGCCTACGGACTTCGTTTCTGATTGCCCATTTAATTGCGGTTGACAAATACGAATTGTTAAACTGCTCCGGCTCATTGTCCTTGAACAAGTTGTACAAGGTTTGAGTTCCAATATTTACCAATTCCAAATATTCGATTAAGTGACCTGCAGAAAGCTTTTGATATTCAACTTTTGCTATGGTTTCAATTAATTCTTTATATTGTTTAAGATTCGCCGCTTGTTTTGATTGCATAATCTTCTGAAACACCTACTTCTACCCATGGTCATCTTATATCAAAAAAAAGTAGATTACTAGACAATGTTATTTTTATTAACTTTTGTTATTGTGCAAATATTATTAACGAATAGGAGATATTATGAGAATATTATTTTGTACAGACGGTTCAGAAATCAGCATGAACGCGCTTCACAACGCTTCAGAATTCATTAAAGACGCGGTTGTAGACCCACTTTGCGTAATAGATTGGGGCTTTCTGCCTTCGTCTGTGAATATGGAAAGCGAGAGTTACTCAAAAACTTATGAAAATATCGCAGACAGCGTATTGAATTTTGCCGAAAAAATGGTCGCAGAAAAAGGGTTAATCCTCGGCGACAAAATCAAAAGCTTCGGCTCTGCAGTAGAAGGTATTTTGGAGCAAATGGAAAAAGTCGAATATGACTTGGTACTATTAGGCTCGCACGGTAAAAAAGGGCTACAGAAATGGCTGGGTTCAGTATCAAGACAAGTTATTTCCAACTCCCAAATTCCGGTATTTATAAGCAAAAAAAGAACAAAAGCCAAAAAAATTCTGTTTACCGTGGACGGCTCCGACCAATCCTACAACGCAGCCAAGCATGCCACTGGCTTGTTGGACTTAAACGAAAAAGAAATATTTATTATAAGCGTTAAGGAGAATCCAGAATTGTTGCCGATGGAAGCAACCTTAGACCAAAATTGGCTAGACAGCATTGAGAAACAACAAAGAATCCATGCCACAAAAGCGATAAACCAAGCTAAGGCCCATATAGAAAAAGTAGGGCTTACGGTTAATAACGAAATAATCTTAACAGGAAACCCTGCGCAAAAGATTATCGACTTCGTCGAAAAAGAAAAAGTAGACATGGTAATCATGGGTGCAAGAACAAAAACCGACCTATCAAAACTCCTCCTAGGCTCAGTCAGCAAAAGAGTTTTGGAAAACGTAACAGCAGACGTCTTGGTCGTTAGTAAGTAGATTGATGTAGTTAATTATTGATTTTAGAGGGTCGGTACTTTGTGTCGGCCCTCTTTATGTTTCAATTCAAAATGCTCAGGAATATTTCCGTTCACCCATTTTATTCCAAGCGCGTACGAGGCACTATTGGAGCTTTACGTTAAGACGTGCCGAATTATTGCTGAGCCTTGCCGCCATTTTCTGGGGAAAAGAAGGCAATGCTCCTGTAGAGTTTTGCTCCTCAAAACTCCCACGTCGCCGATGTTAAGTTACGCAAAACAAAATCGGAAAGCGTCGTTTCCGCTTTTATTTTACTTCACTCCTGCTACCGCGAAAAAAAAGACCTCACATATATTGAGGTCAAGGTTGGTTATTTTTGGTTTATTTGGTATTGGTTTGTTTTTTATTTTTTGTTTGATTGTTTGTGTTTTGTATACTTATTTAATAGAGGTGAAGATTGAAAATTGACTGCTTTTTAGCACTAATTTTCAATCAAACGCCAAAATGCACACCAGCGTTGAAAAACTCGTGTTTACATTTTTTAATATTTAGCACCCTTTTTCTAAAGTTTTCTACGAACATTGCCGATTGAATATATGTGAGTAGAGTGTATCGTGAATCGAGAAAGGATTAATTTAAATTTGTTTGAAACTGTGAGTATAGATATCTTT